>LFEF01009974.1_pt1 | contig 20478 bp, 18 predicted proteins | sample 619371 | NCBI WGS metagenome assembly LFEF01 (sample SAMN03014291, study PRJNA259931) | freshwater metagenome | biome: lake; feature: waterbloom | place: China: Taihu Lake | collected 2006-08 | depth 0 m m
GTGGCCGGCGGTGTTGCGGACGTGCCGAAATTCGGCATTGCCGGCATGCCGTCCGACGGTCCCGGAAGCCCGAAAGAGGGCGCGCCGTCGAGGCTCATCCCTGGCAGGCTGAGGCCAGACCCACCGATATTGTTGATCTGCTGGTTGATGTCCGTCTGGTTCATCACGGGTGCTTCCGTCTTGTAATGCGTGACGAGCCCCGGGAAGGCGATCAGCAATCCAAGCATGATCACGTTGAGCACGATGTAGGGGAATGTGCCCAGGTAGATGGACGCAGTCGTGATCGGCGGTATCATCCTGTCCGTCGGCTTGTCATACCAGGCTTTGATGGGAGCAACCGATCGCAGGTAGAACAGCGCAAAGCCGAAGGGCGGCGTCAGGAAGCCGACCTGCAGGTTGAAGCCGATCAAGACGCCGAACCAGATCAGATCGATGCCCAGTTGCTCGGCCACCGGTACCAGAAGCGGTACGAGGACGAAGGCGATCTCGAAGAAATCGAGGAAGCAGCCGAGGATGAAGATGATGATCGTTACGACGATCAGGAAGCCTGTCTGGCCACCTGGCAGGGCGAGCATCAGGTCCTTGACCCAGATATCTCCCGAGATGCCGTAGAAGGTCAGCGCGAAGACGCGTGCTCCGATCAGGATGAACATCACAAATGTTGCCAGTTTGGCGGTCGAGTCGAGCGCCTGCGACAGCGTCGTGTAGTTCAAACGCCCCTTGGCCGCAGCCAGGATCAGTGCGCCTGCGGCACCCATGGCTCCGCCCTCCGTCGGGGTGGCGATACCGAGGAAGATCGTGCCGAGGACGAGGAAGATGAGTGCCAGCGGCGGAATGAGAACGATGACCACCTGCTCTGCCATCTTCGACAGCAAACCAAGTTTCATCTGGCGGTTTGCCAGGGCAAACAGGTAGGGGACGACGGTCGCCAATACGGCGGACCACACCACCCGGGTCTCGTAGCGCAACTCGGTGAACACGAAGTAATAGGCCAGGGTGTAGAGCGCGACCGCCGCCAACATGATGATGTAGAGCGATTTCCCGCCACCGCCCAGCGGACGCGCCTCAGGCGGCAGGGCAGGTGCCCATTCCGGCTTAATCAGCGTCACGACAAAGATGTAGAGGCAGTACATGCCGATGAGGATCATGGCCGGCAGAATCGCGCCGACATACATGTCGCCCACGGAGCGACCCAACTGGTCGGCCATGACGATCAGCACCAGCGACGGCGGAACGATCTGCGCGAGCGTACCTGACGCTGCAATCGTGCCGGCCGCCAAGCCGGGGTTATAGTTGTAGCGCATCATGATCGGCAGCGAGATCAGGCCCATGGCGATGACCGATGCTGCGACGACGCCGGTGGTTGCTGCCAGCAGCGCGCCGACGATGACGACTGCGAAGGCCAGGCCACCGCGAACCGTGCCGAAGAGCTGTCCAACCGTGTCGAGAAGGTCTTCGGCCATGCGTGACCGTTCGAGGATCAATCCCATGAAGGTGAAGAACGGGATGGCCAGAAGCGTATCGTTGCGCATGATGTCGAAGACACGGTTCATATTGGCCTGGGCCAACGGCCAGGAGAGCCGGATCTCGGGCGAGATGTAACTCAGTTCGACGCCGAAGACGAAGAAGTACATGCCCCCGGCGGCGAGCGTAAAGGCGACAGGATAGCCCAGCAGCAGCAGGCTCATCACGACGATGAACATGATGGGGGCAAGGTTGTGCGCAAAAAGATCAAGCATGGTTACCCTCCTTCGTCTCGTCGGCAGGGGTAGCAGATCCATGGCCACCGCCAGCGGTGTCCTCCAGTTCGCCGCGGATGATGGCGGATCTCTTGATGATCTCGGAGAAGGCCTGGAAGGTCAGAAGCACGAAGCCGAGGAGAATGGCGCCCTTGGCCGGCCAGATGATCAGACCACCGGCGTTGGAGGAGATTTCGCCCGACACGAAGGAGCGCCAGAAGAACGGGACGGCGAGATAGGTCATCATCAGGGAGAAGGGCAGAAGGAAGAAGATGTGGCCGAGCAGGTCGATCCAGTCGCGTGTACGCTTCTGGAGCTTGCTGGCCAACACGTCGATGCGCACATGCTCGTTGCGCTGCAAGGTATAAGCCGCCGCCAGCATGAAGACTGCGCCGAACAGGTACCACTGGACTTCCAGCCAGGCATTCGACGAGGTATCGAACGCCTTACGGATGATTGCATTGCCGGAGCTGATGATGACGGCGACCAACAGAAGCCATCCCACAGTCTTCCCAACAAGGATATTGGTAGCGTCAATCGCTCGCGCGATTGTCAATAGAAGCTGCATAGAACCTCTCTCCCCTTCATTTTGTTGATGAAAGCTTAGAGCATGGGCTTTTGGGGCATGCAACCGGTCAGTTTGCGCGGTCAGCGAACTTCCACCAAAGTTGATTGGATGACTGTGAAGTCGTCGCATCCAAAGGATGTCTGCACGGTTCGGTTGCATGAATGCAGCGCATTTTAATGGATGCGGTAGCCCGGCCTTAACAGGTTCTCGCATCTGCATTTGCGTCCCGCATCGAAGCAGTGCATTTTAGCGGTTGCTTCGCTAGGCGCGATACTGTGACGTTTTAGATCATGAATTTTTGCCCTCTATTTCATCGGGCACCGGGATTGGAAGAGACAGCATTTGACTATTGAGGTTTCGCGTCCAACCTCACCGGGAGGGCACATCATGAGGTCCGACAAGGGACATGGCCGTGAGGTGCCCACGGATGTGTATCTGTCGTTCGTCAGTTCGCTGTTCGACAACCGGTTCACGCTGTTCACCGGCATGGTTGTCCACATCCTCACCTTCGTGACCGTCTATGTGCAGACAGGCGCGTCCTTTTACCTCGCGCTCTGCGCCTGTTTCGTCCTCGTCTTTTCCTTCCGGCTGCATTCCTTCTTTCTCTTCGACCGCGAGGACAAGGCCAAGCTGACGCGTCAGGACATCGCGGCCTGGGAGCGGCGCTATGTTCTCGGTGGTGCGTCGACGATGGTCATCCTCGGTATCGGAAGCGGCTATGCGATGCTGGCCTTCGAGGATACCTTTGCGGAACTGGCTTGCATTGCTGTGGCAATGGCGACGATGGTTTCGATCGTGGGGCGAAACTACGGATCACGTCTCGCCGTCGATCTTCAAACCCTTGCTTGCTGTGCCCCCATGGTCATCGGCAGCCTTCTGGCGCAGGACATCTTCAAGTCCCTGCTTTCCCTCCTTTTGATTCCGTTTTGGTTGACCACCCGTGCCATGGCCAACGGTGTGCGAGAGTTTCTGTACGAGAACGTCATCGCCTCGCGTGAAATGGCCAAAATTGCCGACCGCTTCGACACGGCTCTGAGCAACATGACCCATGGTCTCTTGATGCTCGATCCGAACAACAGGATCGAGGTGGTCAATCGAAAGGCCTGCGAATTGCTGCATCTCGGCGACCGCAGTCGTCTGGTGGGCTGCGATCTCGACGTCGTATTGCGCTATGGCGTGCGATACACCTTCTTGGATGGTTCGATGCCGAAACTGCTGCAGAAGCAGCTGGCCCAGCTCACGCAGGGTCTTTCCAGCCGCGCGACCATGCATTTTTCCGAGGACCTTGTGCTGGAATTCTCGGCGAAGCGGAGAGACGAGGGCGGTGTCGTTCTGATCTTCGAGGATGTGACGGCCAGGGTGCGTGCGGACCGCAAGATCCTGCACATGGCACGTTACGACAGTCTCACGGGTCTTCCACAGCGTGCCTATTTCACCGAACTGGTCCGCGAGCGTCTCGAACGCCCGGGCGAGTTCGGTGCGACCGTTGGCCTGATGATCCTCGACGTCGCTGATTTCAAGCATGTCAACGACGTGAGGGGCTATCTGACCGGCGACAAGCTGCTGGTCGCCATTGCTGCCCGGCTGACGGAGCTTGCCGTCGGTAAAGCGGTCGTCGCTCGACAGGTGGGGGATCACTTCATCTGCTTCTTCCCCAATGTCGACGACCGCGAGGAACTGGAGACGGATATGCGGGGCCTGCACGCCGCTGCCGCTGCAGAATACGACGTGGAAGGGGTGCGGATCCCGGTGGTTTTCTCGGCGGGTGCGGCCATCGTTGACAGTGCCGATTTCGACATGGATGACTGGCTTGTCAAACTGGATATCGCTCAGTTCGAATCCAAGGCTCGCAGTCGCGGCAGCTTTACCCTGTTCGCCAAGGAGATGGATGCACGCTATCTCGAGCGGCAACGTCTGAAGGCGGATCTGCGGGCTGCGGTCACCAGTCGTGACATTTCCGTCGTCTACCAACCGATGTTCACCCCTGACGGTCGCAAGCTTGCCTGTTGTGAGGCGCTTGCCCGATGGCATCATCCCGACAAGGGGGCGATTGCGCCAAACATCTTCATTCAGATCGCCGAGGAGATGGGCATCGTCACCGAGATTACGCAGCAGGTTTTGCGCCAGGCCTGCACCGACTGCCGCACATGGCCCGAGGCCATCGGCGTGTCGGTCAATCTTTCCGTCCATGACCTGCGGCACGGTGATCTGCCAAAGACGGTCCAGTTGATTCTCCTCGAGACCGGTCTTTCGGCCAGCCGCTTGCATCTCGAAGTGACCGAGAGCAGCCTGATCGAAGAGCTTTCAGCCGCGCGCGCAGTTCTGGAGCGCCTGCGGGCGCTTGGTATCACCATTTCCATCGATGACTTCGGTACCGGGTTTTCGAGCCTCAGCTATCTCGACAAGCTGCCAGTCGATGTCGTGAAGATCGACCGCTCCTTCGTCCGTGACATCGGAGAGAATGCACGGCGACTGAAGCTGCTGCGCGGTATTGTCAGCCTCACCCGGGGGCTAGATATCGGGATTGTGATCGAGGGTGTGGAGACCGGGGAGCAGTTGTCTCTGATTAGGAAGCACCACTGCGCCGATCTGATTCAAGGCTACGTTTTCTCGCCACCAATCGCCTCAAATGCGATCGAAGCGCTTGCCGAGGAGGCAGCCATGTCGGGAATCGAAGGGCGAACTGGCCTCGCGTGAAAAGCGAACCGTCTCGTTCACTGTGTGTGGACCGCAGTACGACGGCACGCTGCCCCAGGCAGAATGTGATGTGATAGTTCGTTGCGATCTTAATCTATCATTAATTCTGAGGGGCGATTGGTCTGGCAATGCATGCTACGCCATGGGCTTGGGCTGAAACCTGAGCGAGTGCATGGCATGGAACTGGAAGGTTTTTCTGAACGATTGATGCGCCATCTCGATTTCATAGAGTACCGGCGCATAGAAGCGCATGAGGACTTTGAGGAGGTCGAGCAGCTTCGGTACAAGACCTACAAAGCGGCTGGTATGATCCCGCGGTCTGCTACGAGCATGATTGACGAGGCTGATTTCGACCCTCACGCTTATGTCTTCGGCATCTACTACTTCGAAGAGCTGGTGAGCACGATACGGCTTCACCATGTCACGGTCGAACATCCCCGCTCACAGTCTGAGCAGGTCTTTCCTGATGTCATGGAGGCTTACCTCGATGCCGGCCTTTCCCTGATCGACCCGGCCCGATTTGCTGCAGACCCCGCCTTAGCGTCCGAGTTGCCCATCCTGCCGTACATAACGCTCAGACCCAGCATTGTCGCAGCGGCATACTTCCGTGCCGATAGGGTCCTTCAGCCGGTTCGTCCGTCACATGCGGCCTTCTACAAGCGTGTCTTTTATGCCGAGACTGTCGTCGAGCGACGCATGACTGAAGTCTATGGGCGTGAACTCACCCTGATGGCCACCAACACGCATACGACCGGAGCCAAACTCCTCAGCCGCTATCCCTTCTTCGATTCCGGTGTCTATGAACGTCGGTTGATGTTCGGGCGCGGGGAGGGGGGCCTGTCGACGACGCCGCTGACGATCCTGCCTTCGGCGCGTCTGGTGGCTGCGGGCAAGGTGACGGGGGCGGTCGCCGGACGGGATTATTGACCACGACAAGCGGATGCGATTGCGCTTGGCGCGACGTTTGTGTATGCGGGAAAAGACAAGAATTCAGCCCGCAGCCGTCTCAAAAGTGATTCTGCCGTGGTGCCGCAAGGCTTAAGATTTGGGAGATCGAACATGAGCGAACATCATTCCGGTCCGGTCGAAACCGGTGCTTCGATGGACTACAAGGAACATGAGAAGACCTACGACCTCTTCATCGCCGGCACCAAGTATGGCACGGCCATCCTGGTTGCTCTGATGATCGCCATGGCTGCCGGTTTCTTCGGCGGCGCTGGTCTGATCGGTGGCTTCTTCATCTGGATCATCCTGTCGATCGCCGGCGTCTTCATCATGCGCTGATCGACGTTCAAGACGACGTCAAGCAAAGGGCGGTCCCGGAAACGGGCCGCCCTTTTCGTTTGGGCGGATGGGAGGCCCATAACGAAAAACGGCGGGTTGCCCCGCCGTTCGCATCGCCTCAAATCTCTGTCGCCCGTCAGCTGGTCGTGGCGCGTGTGCGCGCCAGCCCCTGCTTGGCCGGCTCGTATTTCGGGTCGAGACGCAGCGCGTGTGCATAGGACTTGGCCGCCCGGGCCTTGTCGCCGCGGCGCTCGTATATGAGCGCCTGGTTCGCCCAGCTTTCGGCGATATTGTTGTTGAGCTCGATTGCCAGGTTGAAGTCGGCAAAGGCGTTGTCGTCGTCGTTCAGCGCCACGTAGGAGACGCCACGGCCGTTATAGGGCTCCGGCGCGCGTGGCGAGAGCGAGATCGCCTTCGAGAAGTCTTCGATCGCCTTGGCGTGGTCGCCGCGCAGCTGATAGATCAGGCCGCGATTGTGGTAGGCGCGGCCATCGGTCGTGTCGAGCTGGATGGCCCGGTTGAAATCGCCGAAGGCCTCATCGATACGGCCGGCCTGGCGGTAGATATTGCCACGGCCGATATAGGCGACGTCGTAGTTCGGGTTGATCTTCAGCGCCATGTTGTAGTCGGCGGCGGCTTCGACCGGCTTGCCCATGTTGCGATAGACAAGGGCGCGGTTTGCGTAAGCCTGGAAGAATTGCGGGTTCAGCTGCAGGGCGGTGTTGAAGTCATCGAGCGCCTGCTTGAACTGGCCAGCGCGGCCATAGGCCGAACCACGGACGTTATAGCCTTCCGGATCGCGCGGGTTTGCTTCGATGACGGCTGTCAGCGAGGCGATGTTTTCTTCCGAGCCCTGCGCGCGATCCAGGCGGATCACGTCGGTCGTTTCCGTTGTCGTGGCGCAACCTGCAAGGGTCATGGCAGCGAGCAGAACCAGGGCGGAGCCCAGGCGGTGCTTGCGGTCGGCGTGAGAGGCTGTCGTCAGCACGGAGGTTTTCGTCATGAGGCGCATCATCCGGCCGCTGCCTGCGCCGCATCAGGCTCCAGACAGCGCAAGTTGGTGTTTCATATCAAAAGAGCGGCGGCGATTCGTTTCGCCCCCGCCCTCATTTCATAGGAAAACGCCCAAATCGGGGCGGATCAGCGGCCGCGGCCGACCGATACCAGGCCTTCGCGCTGTGCGCGCTTGCGAGCCAGCTTGCGAACGCGACGGACGGCTTCGGCCTTCTCACGAGCACGCTTCTGCGACGGCTTCTCATAGAAGTCGCGCATCTTCATTTCACGGAAGATGCCTTCGCGCTGCATTTTCTTCTTGAGAGCGCGGAGCGCCTGGTCAACGTTGTTGTCGCGGACTAGTACCTGCACGTTTATCCCGTTCCTTTGGTTCTTAGAGTTGGATCTTCCGCCGATGCAGGTCACATTGACGGAAACAGCATATTGGTTCGCGCGGCCCGTGAGTCCGGCGATTAGGCTGCGAGATACCAGAAGACCCCCGTGAAGTCCATATGGTGCAAGGCGTCCGATCAACAAATTTGCGCCATGGCCCGTGCTTCATTGAAGGTGTCGAAAGACGGATGACATTGCGTCGCAAAACGGACGTCATGTCGTGGGTTGATCTGCGACCTGTATCATCCTACCCACATGCCTGAACCACAGGAGTTTAAGGCGAATGCGCAAATATTCGGTCTTTGCCGTTGTCCGTGAGGCAATGCGTGCCCACAAGGGATGGGAGGCTCAATGGGTCTCTCCCGAGCCGCGGCAGTCCTATGACGTCATCATCATCGGCGCTGGCGGCCATGGCCTCGGTGCGGCCTACTATCTGGCCAAGGAGCACGGCATTACCAATGTTGCCGTCATCGAGAAGGGCTGGCTCGGCGGTGGCAATACTGGCCGTAACACGACGATCATCCGGTCCAACTATCTCTATGAAGAGAGCATGGACATTTACGAGCACTCGCTGAAGCTCTGGGAGGGCCTCAGCCAGGACCTTAACTACAATGTCATGTATTCGCCGCGCGGCGTGATGATGCTGTCGCACAATGTGCATGACCAGCAGTCGTTCAAGCGCCATGTGAATGCCAACAATCTCTATGGCATCGACAATGAATGGCTAACGCCGGAGCAGGCCAAGGCCTTCTGCCCGCCGCTCGATATCTCCAAGACCGCCCGCTACCCGATCAATGGTGCAGCACTCCAGCGTCGCGGTGGCACGGCGCGTCACGATGCGGTTGCCTGGGGCTATGCGCGTGCAGCGTCGGATCGCGGCGTGCACATCATCCAGAACTGCGAAGTCACCGGCATCCGCCGTGGCCCGAATGGTGAAGTCACCGGCGTCGACACGACCAAGGGCTTCATCGGCGCAAAGAAGATCGGCGTTTCCGCTGCCGGCCATTCCTCTGTCGTCATGGGCATGGCGGGTGTGCGTCTTCCCATTCACTCGACGCCGCTGCAGGCACTCGTCTCCGAGCCGCTGAAGCCGATCTTCCCCTGTGTGGTCATGTCCAACACCGTGCATGCCTATATCTCGCAGTCGGACAAGGGCGAGCTGGTCATCGGTGCCGGCACCGACCAGTACAATTCCTACAGCCAGACCGGCGGCATGCAGATCATCACGCATACGCTCGATGCCATCTGCGAGCTCTTCCCGATGTTCCGTCGTGTGAAGATGATGCGCCAGTGGGGCGGGATCACCGACAACACCGCCGACCGTTCGCCGATCCAGAGTGTGACGCCGGTTCCGAACCTCTTCGTCAATGCCGGCTGGGGTACGGGCGGTTTCAAGGCGACGCCGGGGTCTGCCAACCTCTTTGCTCATCTCATCGCCAAGGGCGAGCCGCACCGGCTGGCCCAGGGTCTGACGCTCGACCGGTTCCGCACCGGCCGCCTCATCGACGAGGCAGCCGCCGCTGCCGTGGCGCACTGATTTCAAGGATCGTCCATCATGCTGGTCATCAAATGCCCCTATTGCGAAGAAGAGCGCGCAGAGCTCGAGTTTCGCGCCGCCGGTGAAGCGCATATCGCGCGCCCGGAAAACATCGCCTCGATCACGGACGAGGAGTTCGCGGATTACTTCTTCCTGCGCGACAACCCGAAGGGCATCATCTTCGAACGCTGGCGCCATATCCATGGCTGCGGTCGCTTCTTCAATGCCGCGCGCGACACCGTTTCCGACAAGATCCTGCTGACCTACAAGGCCGGTGAACCCATGCCTGATCCCGCAACACTGGTTGCCCCGTCTGCATCGAAGGGAGAAAAAGCATGAGTGCTGCCAACCGTATTCCCGGCAAGGGCCGCCTGACGCCGGCGCTGACTGCTCGCTTCACCATCGATGGCCGCACGCTGACGGCTTACGAAGGCGATACCGTTGCGTCTGCCATGATCGCCAACGGCATGCATCTCGCCGGCCGCTCGTTCAAGTATCACCGTCCGCGCGGCATCCTGACCGCAGGTCCGGAAGAGCCGAATGCGCTGCTCGACGTCTCGCGTGACGCCGCCCGCCGCCAGCCGAATGTGCGGGCGACCGTGCAGGAAGTCTTCGATGGGATGAAGATCGAGACGCAGAACCGCTGGCCGTCGCTGTCGCTCGACATCGGCGAAGTCAACAACCTGCTGTCGCCCTTCTTCGCTGCCGGCTTCTACTACAAGACCTTCATGTGGCCGAAGGCTGCCTGGCACCAGATCTATGAGCCTTTCATCCGTCGTGCTGCCGGTCTCGGCGTGGCACCCAAGGAAGCCGATCCGGATCATTACGCCAACCGTTACGCCCATTGCGACGTGCTGGTCATCGGTGGCGGTGCCGCCGGTCTCGCGTCAGCGCTTGCCGCCGCCCAGACGGGCGTGCGCGTCATGATCGTTGACGAGCAGCCGGAAATGGGCGGCGCCTTCCACTTCGATACGGGTGCGACCGTTGACGGCCAGAGCGGCTGGGACTGGGCGCAAGCGACCGTTGCCAAGCTCAAGGCCATGTCCAACGTCACGGTGCTCTCCCGCACAACGGCCTTCGGCTATCACAACCATAATTACGTGGCGCTGGTCGAACGCGTCACCGATCATGTCGCCAAGCCCGCCAAGAACCAGCCGCGCGAACGGCTGTGGCAGGTGCGTGCCAAGCGCGTGATCATCGCCAGCGGCGCGATCGAGCGTCATATGGTGTTTGCCAACAATGACCGTCCCGGCATCATGCTGGCGGCGGCGGGCCGCACCTATCTCAACCATTTCGGCGTTGCCGTCGGTGCCAAGGTTGGCGTCTACACGGCGCATGACTCGGCCTATGAAGCGGCGATCGATCTGAAGAAGGCTGGCATCTCCGTGCCTGTGATCGTCGATGCCCGCGAGAAGCCTGGCGAAAAGGTTCTGGCGGAAGCGCGCGCGCTGGGCATTGAGGTGCTGACGGGTCACGGCGTGGTCGACACCGCTGGTCGTCTGCGCGTCCGCTCGATCACCGTTCGCCGCAATGGCGGTGGTGCCACGCGCAAGATCGAGGTCGATTCGCTCCTGATGTGCGCCGGCTGGACGCCGTCCGTGCACATGTTCTCGCAGTCGCGCGGCAAGCTGAAGTTCGATGCCGCCAACCAGCGCTTCCTGCCGGATGTCTATGCCCAGGACTGCATCTGCGTTGGCGGCTGCAACGGCACCGACGATCTGCAGGCGCTGCTCGACGAGGCAACGGCTGCCGGTCTCTCCTCCGCCAAGGCTGCAGGTGCGACCGAGACGCCTGCCGTCTCGCTGTTAGGCGCCAATGCGCATGCCTGGACTGGCGGCATGATCGGCGCTGCCGAAGGGGCAGGGCGTGACGACAACGTCAAGGCCTTTGTCGACTTCCAACACGATGTCTGCGCCAAGGATATCAGGCTCGCCGTGCGCGAGGGCATGCATTCGATCGAGCATATCAAGCGCTTCACGACGAACGGCATGGCGTCCGACCAGGGCAAGCTCTCCAACATGCATGGCCTTGCCATTGCGGCTGAAGTGTTGGGCAAGGAGATCCCGCAGGTCGGTCTCACCACCTTCCGCGCGCCCTATACGCCCGTCACCTTCGGCACGCTGATCAATCACTCGCGCGGCGAGTTGTTCGATCCGGTGCGCAAGACGCCGATGCATGCTTATGAAGTGTCCCAGGGTGCCGTCTATGAAGACGTCGGCAACTGGAAGCGCGCCTGGTATTACCCGAAGGCGGGCGAGGACATGCATGCCGCCGTCAACCGCGAATGCAAGACGGTGCGCGATGTCGCCGGCGTCTTCAACGCCTCGACGCTCGGCAAGATCGAGGTCGTCGGGCCTGACGCTGCCGAGTTCCTGAACCTGATGTACACCAATGCCTGGGACACGCTGAAGCCCGGCAAGGCGCGCTACGGCATCATGACGCGCGAAGACGGCTTCATCTATGACGATGGCGTTGTCGGTCGTCTGGCGGAGGATCGCTTCCACGTGACCACCACGACGGGCGGTGCGCCGCGCGTCATGCATCATATGGAAGACTATCTGCAGACGGAATTCCCGCATCTGAAGGTCTGGCTCACCTCGACCACCGAACAGTGGGCGGTCATCGCCGTCCAGGGTCCGAAGGCGCGCGACATCATCGCGCCGTTCGTCGAGGGCATCGACATCTCGAACGAGGCCTTCCCGCATATGAGCGTGGCCGAAGGCAAGTTCTGCGGCGTGCCGACGCGTCTCTTCCGCGTGTCGTTTACCGGTGAACTCGGCTTCGAAGTCAACGTGCCCGCCGATTTCGGCGCGGACGTCTTCCGTCAGATCTGGGAGCGCGCCCAGTCGCTCGGCGCCTGCCTCTACGGCACCGAGACCATGCACGTGCTGCGCGCCGAAAAGGGCTATATCATCGTCGGTCAGGACACCGACGGCACGCTGACGGCTGACGATGCCGGCCTTTCCTGGGCGGTATCGAAGAAGAAGACCGACTTTGTCGGCATTCGCGGCATGAAGCGGCCTGATCTGGTCAAGGAAGGCCGCAAGCAGCTCGTTGGCCTTCTGACGAAGAACCCGAATGAAGTGCTGGAAGAGGGCGGTCAGCTCGTCGCCAATCCGAACCAGCCGAAGCCGATGACCATGCTCGGGCATGTGACCTCGTCCTACTGGTCGGAAAATCTCGGTCGCTCGATTGCGATCGCCATGGTGGCCGGTGGCCGCGCGCGCATGGGCGAGACGCTTTACGTGCCGATGAAGGACAAGACCATCGCGGTTGAGGTCACCGACATGGTATTCTTTGACAAGGAAGGAGGCCGCATCCATGGCTGATATGTCTGTTGCAGACCGCAAGACCGTTCTTGCCGGCTTCCATGGCGGCAGCGCCAAGGTGCGCCTCACCCCAGCACTTCCCGCCACCCGCGTCTCGCTGCGCGCGGGCGCCGATGCCGTTGCCGGTCTTTCGAAGTCGCTTGGCCTGAAGCTTCCGACGAAGCCGAAGACGTCCGCCTCCGCCAAGGGGCGCAATGCCTTCTGGATCGGTCCGGACGAATGGTTCCTGATCGATGAGAAGGGTGACGCATTGATGGCCGATTGCGCCGCCTCCGGCGTGGTTCATTCGGCGACCGACATCTCCCACCGCAACACCGCGATTATCGTCTCTGGACCGGCTGCCGCCGACACGCTCAACGCGGCCTGCCCGCTCGACCTCTCGCTCGCCGCCTTCCCGGTGGGGGCGGTGACGCGCACCGTGTTCGGCAAGATCGAGATCATCCTCTACCGTGTCGAGGAGGAGACGTTCCGGGTTGAATGCTGGCGGTCCTTTGCGGAGTATGCCTTCGGTATGCTCGCCGAAGGCGCGGAGGATGCCTCGCTCTGAGGGACGGTGGTGATCGATGGGTTTTAGGAGGCCGGGGTGACCCGGCCTTTTTGCGAGATGTGACATCTCAGCCAGGTCAGGCTTTCAACAGCTTCCTCGCTCCTCCGTGCTGAGTATCGCAAAAGCTCGCAATTTATGTTGGGCCATGTTAGGTTACATGTAACCTGATCTGGTTTCGCAATATCGGTGCAGCTTGCTGCACGCATTTTGTGACGACAAAGCTGCGACGCATATGGAGCTTGCCATGTCCTCAATCGCCAAGCCTAAGCCGTCCCGCATGAAGGTAAGCGAGCATCGCTCACGCCTACGGGCACAAGGCTTGCGCCCTATCCAGATCTGGGTGCCGGATGTTCGTGCTCCCGCATTCAAAGCGGAAGCGCACCGTCAGTCACTTGCAGTTGCAACGAGCACTGATGCTTCGAGTGATCAGGCTTTTATCGATGCGGCCTCCGACATCGACTTCGAAGATGGTGATAACGCTTGAGACGAGGTGACATCTGGACTGTCCCGGGCGGCAAGGACTATGCGGGAAAACCGCGCCCCGTAGTCTTGGTGCAGGACGAGGCGTTTGACGCCACGGACTCTATCACCATTTGCGCCTTCACCACGGATGAAACCAACGCACCGCTGTTTCGTTTGCCTGTGGAGCCAAATGAGCGAAATGGACTTCATTCACCGTGCCGGCTCATGGTGGACAAAATTACGACAGTGCCGAAATCCAAAGTCGGAATAAGGGTTGGACGTTTGGATGACGCCGATATCCTGCGGCTCAATCAGGCGGTTCTTGTCTTTTTGGGGCTCGCAGTTTCATCAAGGGCTAATGCGGATCAGCCGAAGAGTTCTACATGATACACGAGGATGGCGTATCAATCGCCATCAACCGCACAACTCAATGGGCCGGTTCAGTTCAGCCAGTCGAACCTTCCCACCCCACCCATTTCACCCAGCGCCCGTGAAAATCCGCCCGGCCTATTTCGCGAGTTTCGCCCGTCGGCCAAAGCGTGAGCAGGAGTGCCGCCCCCTCCGGCTTGCCATCGGCCTCCAGTTGCAGACGGGCCAGCGGCGCGGCTTCCGTTGCACGGGCACCGGCGTCTGCGATCAGCGCTTCACCCTCGGCTTTCAGCGCCGGCGGCAGATATTGCCAGGCGATGGTGTGGTAGATCACATGGGCCATGCCCGGATGCGGCGTTGTCAAGCGCTTCCGCAGCCAGTCGATGGCCTCGGCCTTTTCCACCTTCAGACCGCTTTCGTTTGCCATTTCAAGGGCCGCTGCCGTGCGGTCGAGGCGGTCCTGCTGGTCGGCCCAGATATAGGAGAAGAGCCGCAGGCGGTCGTCCTCGGAGGCGGGGTCGAGCGGGTTCAAGTCGCAGCCGGCGCGTTCGATGATCTCGATTGGGGCTTGCGGTGGCAGCGGACCTTCCCAGCGTGGGGCGAGTTCGACGGCGGAGGCCTGGCCCCAGCGGATGTCTCCCAGTTGATAGCTGTAGCGATCCCATTGCAGGTTGAGGCCGGCGCTGGCGCCGACTTCCGAGAGGATCAGCGGTTTGCCGGTCTGCGCCGCAATGGTGAGGAAACCGGGGAGCAGGGCGGAGGAGCGGCGCACCTCGTTGGTCTGTGGGGCGGATTTCAGGCGCTCCAGCATGAAGGCTTCGTCGCGGCGCATCGCGGCCTCGATCGCGGCCCAGAGCGTGTCGTCATCGACGGCCTGGGGTGGATAGACGGCTGACAAGGCCGGGTCCTGGCCGGAGCGCACGAGGGCGTGCAGCGTGCCGGCGAGCCTCAGCGCCAGCGCATCGCCGGTCCCGTCTGGATTGCCGGGCCAGCCGAGGACCGTTGCGCCGACACGGCTGTCCCCCGTCAGCCGCTCTGCCGCCAGCGTGCAGAGCCGCGCGGTGAAAGGGGAGCCGAGATCGGCGCAGGCTCTGGCCTGGTGGCGGAAACTGTCTCGGATCAGGTTTGCACGGTCGTCGCTCATGGTCTGCGGCGCCTTTCGTGTCAGACGCCTTCGGGACGATCCTTCGGGTCGAACTGGGAAATGGTGATCCAGTCGGCGGTCAACGCGGCCTTGCGCTCGTCCTCGATCTCGACGGTCACCTCATAGGTGTTCATCAGCATGCCGGCCCCGCGAAAGCGTGCTTCGGCAAGCCTGAAGGAGCCGCGAATGCGCTTGCCGGTCTTCACCGGCGACATGAAGCGGACCTTCTCGAAGCCGTAGTTGATGCCCATGGTCTGCTCTATGATCTTCGGCAGGCAGTTGTAGTTCATGGCCGACAACAGCGAGAGCGTTAGAAAACCGTGAGCAATCGTGCCGCCAAAGGGTGTTTCGGCGGCGGCGCGCACCGGGTCGGTGTGGATGAACTGGTGGTCCATGGTGGCACCTGCGAAGGCGTCGATCATCGGCTGGTCGACGGTGATCCAATCGGACACGCCGACCACGGTCCCGACGAGGCCCGGCACGTCCTTCAGTGAAATCTCTTGCGGCATGAAAAGAACCCGATCCTTCAACAATTCCCGCAGGCTATAGCCGCTCGGTGTCATGAGGAAGAGGCTAACGTCACTGGTGGGGAAAAACTCAGGCTTCGACCCAGAAATCGACACTGCGCGCCTTCACCGTGAGCTTCGTGGCGCTCCGCCCGGTCTCAAGGCGACGCCATTTGCGCTTGTCGCAGGAGGGGAGGGTGAAGTCCTTCGGTTCGGTCGATCGGTTAAACAGCACTGCCACCTGGCACTCCTTGCCCGTCTCCCGATCGATAGAGGCCAGCATCATGGCGAAAGTGCCGAGATCCGTTGTCTCCCAGTCAGCGACCGTCATCGGTAGACCGTCGGCGTTCAGCCAGCTGACATCACCATCGCCGGTGAGGACACTGGTGTCCATGAAGCAGGAGAAGCGCTGGCGCATGGCGGCAAGCCTGGCGGTGGTATCGATCAGCTCCTCGTCGGCCCCAGACCAGTCGAGCCAGGTCAAGGCGTTGTCCTGGCAATAGGCATTGTTGTTGCCGCGTTGGGTGCGGCCGAACTCGTCGCCCGCCGTCAACATCACGGCGCCGCGGCTGGCAAAAAGCGTCGACAGCAGGGCCTCGACATCCTGCCGACGCTTCTTCAGGATCGCCTTGTCGGACGTTTCACCCTCGACGCCGTTGTTCCAGGAATGGTTCTCGTTGTGGCCGTCCCGGTTTTCCTCGCCATTCGCCTCGTTGTGTTTGTGTTCAAAGGAAACGAGGTCGTAGAGCGAGAAGCCGTCATGGGCGGCGATGAAATTGACGCTGCGAGTCTGGCCGTGGCCGTCATGGGCGAAGAGATCTGCGGAGCCGGCAAGCGCCGTTGCAAGATCGCCTGTCGTCCAGGCGTCGCCCCGCCAGTGGCGGCGGAAGGTGTCGCGGGCGCGGTCGTTCCATTCGAGGAAGGCGGGCGGGAAGCGGCCGAGCTGGTATCCACTAGGGCCGATGTCCCAGGGTTCGGCAATCAGGATGCGATCCTCCAGCACCTCGTCCTCAAGGATGGCTGCAAGCGTCGGGGCATCCTGATGGAAGCCGTCCCAGTGCCGACCCATGATCGGAGCGAGGTCGAAGCGGAAACCGTCGACACCGGCCGAAAGCACGAAGTGGCGCAGCGTGTCGACGATCAGCCGGCGGATAAAGGGATGGTCGCAGGCCAGCGTGTTGCCGCAGCCGGTGTCGTTGACCAGCGTACCGGGATCATCCGCCACATGGCGGAAGAGCGAGCGGTTGTCGATGCCCCGCATGGAAAGCGTCGTACCATGCACATCGCTTTCGCCCGTATGGTTGAAGACAAGGTCGAGGATGACGCCGATGCCTTCGGCATGCAGGGCGGCGACCGTGTCGCGCAGTTCCTTGACGCCGCCGGGCACGAGGCGCGGATCCAGCGCCATCATGGCGACGGGATTGTAGCCCCAGCTGTTGGTGAGGCCGAGCGGGGGCAGATGCCGCTCGTCAATCCAGGCCGTGATCGGCATCAGTTCGACCATGTCGACGCCGATACGACGCAGATGGGCGAGGACGGCGGGGTGGGCCAGCGCCGCGAGTGTTCCGCGTTGGGCGTCCGGCACATCCGGATGCAGCATGGTCAGCGCCTTGACGTTGACCTCGTAGATGAAGCCGCTGCGCTCGCCGAGCGGCATCATGGGTCTCACCGGCTTATGGGCCTTCAGGATCGCCTTCGGCATCAGTTCCGCCGTATCGATGCCGAACTGGCCAAGCCGTGGATCGTAGACGAAGGGGCGGTCCAGCTCGGTGGCGTACGGGTCGATCAGCAGCTTGGATGGATCGTACCAATGGCCCTCGGCCGGATCATAGGGGCCGTGGATGCGAAAGCCATAGCGGGCGCCTTCCTTCAAACCCTCGACGAAGACGTGATGCACATCGTTTTCGCCGCGGGTCATCGACAGGCGGGCGAGTTCGCTCGCGCCCCGCTCATCGAAGAGGCAGAGCTCTACGAGGCTTGCATGATGCGACCAGAGGCGGAAATCGGCACCGGTCTTGCCGATGATAGCTCCGAGCATCGTGTCGGTCATGGGGGCCTCGTGGTCCGTTTGATTCGCTCGCCTGAAAGGGAACAATAACAGGCGAGCGGCGCCGGACCAGAGCGGTTGCGCTTACATGGCCTTCAGGTTCACCGCTTTCACCGCCGCTTCCTTGCGCTCGCTGTAACGATCGGTGAGGTAGTCGGAGATGTCGCGCGTCAGCCAAGTGAACTTCACCAGCTCCTCGCAGACGTCGACGACGCGCTCGTAATAGGAGGAGGGCTTCATCCGGCCTTCGCCGTCGAATTCCTGGTATGCCTTGGCAACCGAGGACTGGTTGGGGATGGTAATCATCCGCATCCAGCGGCCGAGCAGGCGCATGGCGTTGACCGCGTTGAACGACTGCGAGCCGCCGGAGACCTGCATGACGGCGAGTGTCTTGCCCTGGGTCGGCCTGATGGCACCGACGGACAAGGGAATCCAGTCGATCTGCGCCTTCATGATGCCGGTCAGCGTGCCGTGGCGCTCGGGGCTCACCCAGACCTGGCCTTCGGACCACTCCGAAAGGTCACGCAGTTCCTGCACCTTCGGATGGCTGACCGGCGCATCGTCGGGCAGCGGCAGGCCTGAAGGGTCGAAGACTTTCACCTCGGCGCCGAAATGCTCGAGCAGGCGCTTGGCCTCCATCGCCAGCAGGCGGCTGAAGGACACCTGACGCAGCGAGCCATAGAGGATCAGGATACGCGGCTTGTGGGTCGAGAAGGGGCGGCGCAGCGCCTCAAGATCCGGCAGGCGCAGGTGATCGAGATCGGCGGCGGGCAGGTCTACTTTCACATTAGACAATGCGCTTGCCCTCCGCATCGAGCACGGCTTCGCCGTCTTCCTTGACGAAGGCAGAGGTAAAGGCGTCGGCGGGAAGGATGTCGAGCACCACTTCGGATGGGCGGCAGAGGCGGGTGCCCATCTCGGTGACGACAAGCGGACGGTTGATCAGGATCGGCGTCGCGATCATGGCGTCGAGCAGCTGGTCGTCCGAGAGGGCGGGATCGGCAAGGCCGAGTTCCTCATAAGGCGTGCCCTTTTCGCGGATCGCCTCACGCAGGGAGAGGCCGGCGTCGGAGATCATCTTGGCAAGCTGCTCCTTGCTTGGCGGGGTCTTCAGATATTCGATGACCGTGGGCTCGATGCCGGCGTGGCGGATGAGATCGAGCGTGTTGCGCGAGGTGCCGCAGGCCGGGTTGTGATAGATTGTGACGTTCATGGACGGTCGGTTCCTTCGGAGGCGACAGGGGGATTGGCGTGGCGGCTCTCGGCAAAGAGCCAGGCGGCGAATGCGGCGGCTATGAGGGCGCCGGCCAGCTGGGCGAGGATGAAACCGGTAAGGTCGATTGGGCGGATACCGGCAAAGGTATTGGTCAGGCTTCGGGCGATGGCCACGGCCGGGTTGGCGAAAGACGTCGATGCGGTGAACCAGTAGGCCGCCGTGATATAGAGCCCGACCAGCATGGGAATGGCCTTTGGCCGGAAGCGCAGGCCGCCGAGGATGGTAAGCAGCAGGCCGAAGGTCGCGACCGCTTCTGCCGTCCACTGGGCCGATCCCGTGCGGACCGTCTGCGAGATCTGGAAGACCGGCAGCTCGAACATGGCATGGGCGATGAGCGTGCCGGCGATGCCGCCGAGGATCTGGGCAATCATATAGGGGAGCACGGAGGAGGCCTCCAGCTCTTTGCGCAGGGCAAAGACGAGCGTCACGGCCGGGTTGAAATGGGCGCCGGAGATCGGCCCGAGAATGGTAATCAGCACGAAGAGGATGGCGCCGGTCGGAATGGTGTTGCTGAGCAAGGACACGGCGACATCGTCTGACAGGCGATCGGCCATGATGCCGGAGCCGACGACGGTTGCGACCAGGATCGCGGTGCCGAGCGCTTCGGCTGTGAGGCGACGGGTGAGGTCGGTCATGGTCGTCAGCTGACCGTCTGCTCGGCCGCACCAATCTCCTGCAGACGCTTTTGCAGCGAAAGCTTGTCGAGGCTCGCCATCGGCAGGCTGACAAAGATCGAGATGCGGTGATTGAGCATGCGGTAGGCCTCGGCGAAGGCAAAATGCTTTTCGCTATCCGTGCCTTCGGCAGCGGCCGGGTCCGGCACGCCCCAATGGGCGGTCATCGGCTGGCCGGGCCAGACGGGGCAGGCTTCGGCGGCGGCGTTGTCGCAGACGGTGAAGACGAAATCGAGCTGTGGTGCGCCGGGGACTGCAAACTCGTCCCAGTTCTTCGAACGCGCGAAGCTCGTGTCGTAGTTCATGCCCTTCAGAAGCTGGAGCGTGTAGGGGTGAACCTCACCCTTCGGCTGGGAGCCTGCGGAATAGGCCTTGAACTTGCCCTGGCCGAGCCGGTTGAGCAGCGCCTCTGCGATGATCGATCGAGCGGAATTGCCGGTGCAGAGGAAAAGCACGTTGTAGATCTTGTCGGACATGGCCGGTCTCTCAGTTTGGGCGGGTCGATTGGAGTGTCGGGCTGCAGCAGGCGAGATCGTCGATCAGCGGCTGGCAGAGGCTGGCGTTGCCGCCGCAGCAATCCTTGAGCAGGTAAAGGGCAACGGCGCGGAAGCGGTCGAGATCGGCGCGGTAGATGATCGAGCGACTCTGACGCTCGCCGGCCACCAGGCCCGCTTGCGAGAGTGTCGACAGATGCGCCGACATGGTGTTCTGAGGCACGCCGATCAGGCGGGCGAGCTCGCCGGCGGGCACGCCGTCGGGCTCATGCGCCACCAGCAGGCGGAAGGTCTGCAGCCGGGTCGGCTGGGCCAGGGCGGCAAGCGCCGCGATCGTCGATTTTTCATCCATATATCCAGAATAGTGGATATGATTGGGGAGTCAAGTGTGGCTGCTTGTGACAAAGAAAAACCCCGGC
>LFEF01002818.1_pt1 | contig 20415 bp, 17 predicted proteins | sample 619371 | NCBI WGS metagenome assembly LFEF01 (sample SAMN03014291, study PRJNA259931) | freshwater metagenome | biome: lake; feature: waterbloom | place: China: Taihu Lake | collected 2006-08 | depth 0 m m
CTCGCCACGGGCACGACTTCCTCGCCCATCAGCCGGTGCAATGTCGCGCCGGGCCAGACCGGATCGCCGAAATGGATCGCCGCATCGAGCGGCTCGCGCGCGAAGTCGAAGGGCACGAGCTTGGTGGTGAAGTTGATGGTGATGCCGGGATGCGCCTCGGTGAAGCGCGGCAGGCGCGGGATCAGCCAGCGCGTGCCGAAGGTCGGGAGAATGGCGAGGTTCAGCACACCGCCCGCGCCCCGGAAGGCCATGGTCGAGACGGTGGCCGCCGCCAGCCGCGAAAGTCCGTCGCGGATCTCGGCAGCGTAGGCGGCACCCGCCGGCGTCAGCGCGACGCGCTGTCTTGCACGCTGGAACAGGGCGACGCCCAGCACCGTCTCGAGATGCGCGACCTGCCGGCTGACGGCGCCCTGGGTCAGGCTCAGCTCCTCCGCCGCACGGGTGAAACTGCCATGGCGCGCGGCGGCCTCGAAGGCCGCCAAAGCCGACAGCGACGGCACGGTGAGGCGCCCTGGCACGATCTCGAGGTTCATGAGCCCTTCTCATCAAGTCGTGAGAACATATCGGTTGCCCGCGCAGGGCGTAAGAGGGCATTCTCGCTGGCCTGACATCCATCCGGCCGAGCCTCGCCCAGGACGCATCATGACCTCTTCTCTCCCCCAGGACGCACTCGCGCTGCTGAAGCGCCTCGGCGTCACGGATGCCGCCTTCGCCGCCGCCGGTCTCGCCGCCCGCTCGCCCATCACGGGCGAGGCCGTCGCGACGCTGCGGGAGACGAGCGCCGCCGAGGCCTCGGCCGCGATCGGCCGGGCGCACGCCGCCTTCCTGGCCTGGCGCAAGGTGCCGGCGCCGCGCCGCGGCGAGTTCGTGCGCCTGCTCGGCGAGGAGCTGCGGGCTGCCAAGGACGATCTCGGCCTGCTGGTGACGATGGAAGCCGGCAAGGTGACGTCGGAGGGCCTCGGCGAGGTCCAGGAAATGATCGACATCTGCGACTTCGCCGTCGGCCTGTCGCGCCAGCTCTACGGCCTGACGATTGCGACCGAGCGCCCCAACCACCGCATGATGGAGACCTGGCATCCGCTCGGCGTCTGCGGCGTGATCTCGGCCTTCAACTTCCCCGTCGCGGTCTGGTCCTGGAACGCTGCGCTCGCCTTCGTCTGTGGCGACAGCGTCGTCTGGAAGCCCTCCGAGAAGACTCCGCTGACCGCGCTCGCCGTCCAGGCGATCGTCCAAAAGACGATGAAGCGCTTCGGCCCCGAGGCGCCCGCGGGCCTGTCGGAGGTGCTGATCGGCGGTCGCGAGATTGGCGACATCCTCGTGCAGGATCACCGCGTGCCGGTCGTCTCGGCCACGGGCTCGACGCGGATGGGCCAGGAGGTCGGCCAGAAGCTCGCCGCCCGCTTCGCCCGCGCCATCCTCGAACTCGGCGGCAACAATGCCGCGATCGTCGCGCCGTCGGCCGATCTGGACCTCGCGCTGCGCGGCATCGCCTTTGCGGCCATGGGTACGGCCGGCCAGCGCTGCACCACACTGCGCCGGTTGATCGTGCATGAGAGCGTCTATGACGCGCTGATCCCCAAGCTCATCAAGGTCTATGGCTCGGTGACAATCGGCGACCCGCGCGAAGCCGGCGTGCTGGTCGGCCCGCTGGTCGACGAGGCCGCCTTCAAGGGCATGCAGGCGGCACTGTCGGAAGCCAAGGCGGCTGGCGGCACCGTGCATGGCGGCGAGCGCATCACGGTCGGAACGGGGGGCTTCTATGTCCGCCCGGCGATCGTCGAGATGCCCGCGCAGACCGGCCCGGTCGCCCGCGAGACCTTCGCGCCGATCCTCTACGTCATGAAGTACAAGACGCTGGACGCGGCGATCGCGATCCAGAACGCGGTGGGCGCTGGCCTGTCCTCCTCGATCTTCACGCTCGACATGCGCGAGGCCGAGACCTTCATCTCGGGCGAAGGCTCGGATTGCGGCATCGCCAACGTCAATATCGGCCCGTCCGGCGCCGAGATCGGCGGGGCCTTCGGCGGCGAGAAGGAAACCGGCGGCGGCCGCGAGGCCGGCTCCGACGCCTGGAAGGCCTATATGCGCCGGGCCACGAATACGCTCAATTACGGCACGACATTGCCGCTGGCGCAGGGCGTCAGCTTCGATGTGGGTGCGTGACGAACAAAGCCGAGGAACCACACCGTCATTGCGAGCATCGCGAAGCCATCCAGGAGCGGCCGCGCTCGACGCCCCCTGGATTGCTTCGTCGCTACGCTCCTCGCAATGACGGTGAGCAGGAATGACGAGGGAGACGACCATGGCCGAAGCCGCCCGCAGCCACAGCACCAGCCACAAGCTGGCCGAGTTCACCTGGGACGATGCCTTCCTGCTCGACGAGCAACTGACCGAGGACGAGCGCCTGATCCGCGACACGGCGCGTGCCTATGCGCAGGAGAAGCTGCAGCCCCGGATCTCGGAGGCCTATCTCGACGAGAAGACCGACCGCTCGATCTTCAACGAGATGGGCGAACTCGGCCTGCTCGGCGTGACCGTGCCGGAAGAGTATGGCTGCGCCGGCGCCAATTACGTCTCCTATGGGCTCGTGGCGCGTGAGGTCGAGCGCGTCGATTCCGGCTATCGCTCGATGATGTCGGTCCAGTCCTCGCTGGTGATGTACCCGATCTACGCCTATGGCGACGAGAGCCAGCGCAAGAAGTACCTGCCCAAGCTCGGCTCGGGCGAATGGGTCGGCTGCTTCGGCCTGACCGAGCCCGATGCCGGCTCGGACCCGGCCGGCATGAAGACCCGCGCCGAGAAGGTCGCCGACGGCTATCGCCTGACCGGCTCGAAGATGTGGATCTCGAACTCGCCGATCGCCGACGTCTTCGTCGTCTGGGCGAAGTCGGCCGCGCACGACAACCAGATCCGCGGCTTCATCCTCGAAAAGGGCATGAAGGGCCTTTCGGCGCCGAAGATCGGCGGCAAGCTCAGCTTACGCGCCTCGATCACCGGCGAGATCGTCATGGACGGCGTGATCGTGCCCGAAGAGAACCTGCTGCCCAACGTCTCGGGCCTGAAGGGGCCCTTCGGCTGCCTCAATCGCGCGCGCTACGGCATTTCCTGGGGCGTGATGGGCGCGGCCGAGGACTGCTTCCACCGCGCGCGCCAGTACGGTCTCGACCGCAAGCAGTTCAACAAGCCGCTCGCCCAGACGCAGCTCTTCCAGAAGAAGCTGGCGGACATGCTGACCGAGATTTCGCTCGGCCTGCAGGGCTCGCTTCGCGTCGGCCGGCTGATGGACGAGGGCAAGATGGCCCCCGAGATGATCTCGCTCGTGAAGCGCAACAATTGCGGCAAGGCGCTCGACATCGCCCGCCAGGCCCGCGACATGCATGGCGGCAACGGCATCTCGATCGAGTATCACGTGATGCGCCATGCCGCGAACCTCGAGACGGTGAACACCTATGAGGGCACGCATGACGTCCATGCGCTGATCCTCGGCCGGGCCGTCACCGGGCTGCAGGCGTTCTTCTGAGCGTATCCGGCAGCCGTCATGCCCGGGCTTGACCCGGGCATCTCGTCCCGCGTGAACTTCCCCGGAGATGGTCGGGTCAAGCCCGACCATGACGTCGAGCCAAAGGCGCCATGACCGTCACACCTCCCCTCGCCGGCCTGCGCGTCCTCGAACTCGCGCGCATCCTCGCCGGGCCCTGGATCGGCCAGGTGCTGGCCGATCTCGGCGCCGATGTCGTCAAGGTCGAGGCGCCCGAGGGCGACGACACCCGCAAATGGGGGCCGCCCTTCGTCGAGGGCGCGGGCGATGAACATCTGTCTGCCGCCTATTTCCACTCCGCCAATCGCGGCAAGCGGTCGATCACGGCCGATTTCCGCACAGCCGAAGGCCAGGCGCTGGTGCGAAAGCTCGCTGCCCATGCCGATGTCGTGGTCGAGAACTTCAAGGTCGGCGGACTGGAGAAATACGGGCTCGACGCCGCCTCGCTGCGGGCCGCCTATCCGCGGCTGATCTATTGCTCGGTCACGGGCTTCGGACAGACCGGCCCCTATGCGCCGCGCGCCGGCTACGACTTCCTGGTCCAGGGCATGGGCGGCGTGATGTCGCTCACCGGCGAGCCGGAGGGCGCGCCGATGAAGGCGGCCTATGCGACGGCGGATATCTATACCGGGCTCTACGCCACGATCGGCATTCTCTCGGCGCTGCGCCGGCGCGATGCCACCGGAGAGGGCGCGACGCTCGACATGGCGCTGCTCGACAGCCAGATCGCCGTGCTCGGCAACCAGGCGCTGAACTATCTCGTCTCGGCCAACCTGCCGCCACGGCTGGGCAACGCGCACCCCAACATCGTGCCCTACGACGTGTTCCCCGTTGCAGACGGGCACATCATCATCGCCACCGGCAATGACGGGCAGTGGCGCAAGCTCTGCGAGGTGCTGGGCGAGGCAAGCCTGGCGGACGACCCGGCCTATGTCGACAACCGCTCGCGGGTGAAGAACCGCGTCGCGCTCACCGAACGGCTGCATGCCCTCTGCCAACGCTTCAGCAAAGCCGACCTGCTGGCGGCGCTGGAGAAGGTCGGTGTCCCGGCCGGCCCGATCAATGCCGTCGACGAGGTCTTCGCCGATCAACAGGTGGTCGCGCGCGGGGTGCGCGTCGATCTGAAGAGCGAGCAAGCGAAGGGCGGCGCGATCCCGACGGTCGCTTCGCCGATCGTGATGGACGGAATCCGGCAGGTGTCCCGGCGCCCAAGCCCGCGGCTGGGCGAGCATGAAGACGAGATTTTGAACGATCCGGCCTGGGGCGGGGCCGCCAAGTGAGCGCGTCACCAGAGGCGGCGCGCGCCAAGGGCGTCGAAGGCGGTGTCGGCGGCGACGACTGTCAGGTCCTCGATGATCGCTTGCGCCGCCAGCATGCGGTCAAAGGGATCACGCGGCTCTGCTCGGATCGAGCCCGCAAACAGCGCATGGCGATGCGACAGCGGCAGCAGCACGAAGCTCTCATCGGCGCAGCGGCGGTCGAACTCCTCCACCAGCAAAGCGGCCTCGGGCAATTTGCCGATCCGCAGCTTCGTCGAAAGCTCCATGGCCGTGATCGCGCTGACGAACACGATTTCAGCGCGGGTGATGGCTGTCCGTGCGGCGCGACTCAGGCTCGCGCTGTCATTCGCCCACCAGATGAGCGTCGAGGTATCGAGCAGAAGCCTCAATCGCCGTGGCCTTCCCAAAGCCGTAGTTCATCGTCCGGCAGCGGCTCGAAAAACTCCGGCCCGATATCGATCAGGCCCTGCATGCGGCCTGGCCGACGCGCCGGCATGACCTCCGGCTGCACCGTTTCAATCGGCACCAGCCGTGCGATCGGCTTGTCGCGTCGCGAGATCACGACTTCGCCGCCCTTCTCGACCTCCTCGAGCAGGCGGGAAAGATGGGTCTTGGCTTCGTGGACGGTGACGCGCGTCATGGCCGCCTCCTCATTCAACATGACCAACTTAGTCAAGTAACGGAAACGCCGCAATGACGACGACCAAGCGCACCGGCGGGCAGATCCTCGTCGACCAACTCCTGATCCATGGCGCGACCGACGCGTTCTGCGTGCCCGGCGAGAGCTATCTCGCCGTGCTCGACGCGCTGCACGACGCCAAGCTCAAGGTCACGATCTGCCGCGCCGAGGGCGGCGCCTGCATGATGGCCGAGGCCGCCGGCAAGCTGACGGGAAAGCCCGGCATCTGCTTCGTGACGCGCGGGCCGGGCGCCACGAACGCCTCGCCGGGCGTCCATATCGCGCATCAGGATTCGACGCCGCTGATCCTGTTCGTCGGCCAGATCGACCGCTCGATGCGCGAGCGCGAGGCCTTCCAGGAACTCGACTACCGCGCCGTCTTCGGCACCATGACGAAATGGGCGACCGAGATCGACCAGGCCGAGCGCATCCCCGAGATCATCAGCCGCGCCTTCCATGTCGCGACCTCGGGCCGGCCCGGCCCGGTGGTGATCGCGCTGCCGGAGGACATGCTGACCGACGTCGTCGAAGCGGTCGACGCCGAACCTTATCAGGTGACGGAGACCCACCCGTCTCTGCTGCAGACGATCGACCTGCAGAAGCGGCTCTGGGCGGCGAAATCGCCGGTCGCGATCCTCGGCGGCTCGCGCTGGGACCCGCAGGCGATCGCGCGCTTCCAGCGCTTCGCCGAGCGCTTCGACCTGCCCGTCGCCGTCTCCTTCCGGCGGCAGATGCTGTTCCCGGCCGACCACCCCAACTTCGCCGGCGATCTCGGCATCGGCCCCAATCCCAAGCTGCTGGCGCGGATCAAGGAAAGCGACCTCGTCATCCTTGTCGGCGGGCGGCTCTCGGAGATGCCGAGCCAGTCCTACTCGCTGTTCGGCATTCCCAATCCGGGCCGGCCGCTGGTGCATGTCCATCCCGACCCGGAAGAACTGGGGCGGGTCTACCGGCCGACGCTGGCGATCAATGCCTCGCCGACCGCCTTCTGCGCCGCGCTGGAGACGGTGCATCCGCCGCAGCAGATCGCCTGGGCCGGTGCCGCCGCGTCGGCGCATGAAGCCTATCTCGGCTGGAGCGAGCAGCCGGCCCCTGTCGCCGGCACCTTCCACCCGGGCGAAATGGTGCGCTGGCTGCGCAACCACCTGCCGGACGATGCGATCCTGTGCAATGGCGCGGGCAATTACGCGACCTGGGTGCACCGCTTCCACCGCTTCACGAAATTCGCGACGCAGCTGGCCCCGACCTCGGGCTCGATGGGCTATGGCGTGCCGGCTGCGATCGGCGCCAAGCGGCTCTATCCGGAGCGCACCGTCGTGGCCTTCGCCGGCGATGGCTGCTTCCTGATGAACGGGCAGGATTTCGCCACGGCCGTCCAGTATGACCTCCCGGTCATCGTCATCGTCGTCGACAACGGCATGTATGGGACGATCCGGATGCATCAGGAGCGGGAGTATCCGGGCCGCATCTCGGCGACGACGCTGAAGAATCCGGACTTCGCGGCGTATGCGCGTGCGTTTGGCGGGCATGGCGAGCGCGTCGAGACGACCGAGCAGTTCGGCCCGGCCTTCGAGCGTGCGGTCGCCTCGGGCAAGCCCTCGATCATTCACTGCCTGCTCGATCCGGAGGCGATCACGCCGGCCAAGTCGCTCTCGACGATCCGCGCGGAGGCGCTGGCGGCCAAAGGGTGATGGCGGCAGCCGCCGCATCGCGAAAAAAATGTTAACCGCATCGGTGAACCTGCGCTGAACCTTTTGCGACCATTCCTCGTTGATCAGCCGATTGGCAGAGGATGACGACGATGACGGCGCGGCGGATAACGATGTTGGGGCTCGCAGCGGCGATGGCCGTCTCGGGCGCGCCGTCGGTCCAGGCGGCGAACCTGTTCGAAGAGCTCGGCCGGGCCATCTTCGGCGGCGGCCCGCGCCTGCGGGCGACCCCGATCTATGAGCATGACGAACCGCAGCAGCGCCTGCCCAAGGCGAAGGCGCCGGAGGTCTCGTCGAAGCCGAAGCCGCCCGTGGTCCAGCTCGACCCGGCCACCGACCCGCACTGGTACCTGAAGGACCCTACTCTGCGCCGCGGCGACATCGTCGTCACGGCCCAGGGTGTGATGGTCTATCAGGGCGCGCGCGGGGGCGACGACAACCGCCGCGCCGACTTCACCGCGCTCAGCGGTGGCAAGGACAGCAAGGGCTGGAAGCAGCAGCTCGAGATGGCTGCGGCCGGCGGGCGCAGCTTCTTCGACAGCGTCACCGCACCGCCGAAGCCGGCGATCACGGCCCAGGCCGCGGCCAAGACGAACTGATCCGCAGCCTGCCCGGCCGCTCTCGGCTCACGCCAGCCGCGCGGCGACCAGCTTGCGCAGGCTCCTGAGGTCCTTGACGAAGCCACGGATGCCTTCGGCGAGCTTCTCCGTCGCCATGGCGTCCTCGTTCAGCGCGAAGCGGAACGCGTTTTCGTCCAGATCGAGCCTGGCGGGCGCCGCACCCACCGAATCCGGAGACAATCTGCGCGGCAGATCGCCCTTGGCCGCCGCCAGCTCGTCGAGCAGCGAGGGGCCGATGGTCAGGCGGTCGCAGCCGGCCAGGGCCTCGATCTCGCCCGTGTTGCGGAACGAGGCCCCCATCACCACGGTCTGAATGCCGAAGGTCTTGTAGTAGGCGTAGATGCTCTTCACCGAGACGACGCCCGGGTCGGTCTCGGCGGTGTAGGGGCCGCCGCCCGCTTTGACGTGCCAGTCGAGGATGCGGCCGACGAAGGGGGAGATCAGGAAGGCGCCGGCATCCGCGCAGGCCACCGCCTGCGGCAGGGAAAACAGCAAGGTCAGGTTGCAGTCGATGCCCTCGGCCTGCAGCACCTTGGCCGCCTGGATGCCCTCCCAGGTCGAGGCGATCTTGACGAGGATGCGATCCTTCTCGATCCCGCGCTCCCGATAGGCGGCGATGAGCGCGCGCGCCTTGTCGATCGTGGCCTTGGTGTCGAAGGACAGGTCGGCATCGACCTCGGTCGAGACCCGGCCGGGCACGATCTTGGTCAGTTCGGCCCCGAAGGTGACGGCGAGACGGTCGCAGACGGCATGGACCGTGTCGGCGCCCCGGACGGCCTTCCTGCCCCAGACGATCGCCTCGTCGACCAGATCGGCATAGGCCGGCGTCTCGACCGCCTTCAGGATCAGGGTCGGATTCGTCGTGCAATCGACCGGGGCGAGCCGGCGCACCGCTTCGATGTCGCCGGTATCGGCGACCACGGTGGTCATCTGGCGGAGTTGGTCGAGCTTGGAGGCGGTCATGGCGGTCCCGTCGCAGGCGGAGGCTTGAGACCGGAAGGTGGGATGCCCGGACGGGAGGGTCAACCCGCTCCGGCACAGCGACGCCGTGCAAAGCGACAAACTGCCCGAACGTTCCCATCATGACGGGAGCTTCATGGATATGTCATATGCGCAGACTACCGCCAGCGCAGACCCGCCCAGGACATCTCATCAGGAGACCATCATGCGCTTCAAGGCGTCCTTTTCCGTGCTGAGCGCCGGCCTCGTCGCCGGCCTTCTGCTGAGCGGCCCGGCCGCGGCGGTCGAAGGCAAGCTCGTTCTCTACACCAGCCAGCCGAACACCGACGCCCAGCAGACGATCGACGCGTTCAAGGCGAAGTACCCCAAGGTCGACATCAGTTTCGTGCGCGACGGAACGCCGCGCGTGATGGCCAAGCTGCGCGCCGAGTTCGAAGCCGGCGCCCCGCAGCCCGACCTGCTCCTGATCGCCGACGCCGTGACGATGGAGGGGCTCAAGAAGGAGAACCGGCTGCTGGCGCATGAGAAGGCCGACATCTCGGCCTATCCGGGCGGCATCCACGACCCCGCCAGGTTCTGGTTCGCGACCAAGCTGATCACCACCGGCATCGTCTACAACACCAAGGCGCCGATGAAGCCGGCGAGCTGGCTCGATCTGACCAAGCCGGAGGCCAAGAACCTGCTGGCGATGCCGAGCCCGCTGAACTCCGGCGCCGCGATGATCCATACGATCACGCTGAGCAGCAACCTGCCGACCGGCTGGGCCTTCTACGAGGCGCTGAAGGCCAATGGCGCGCTCGCCGCCGGCTCCAACGGCGACATCCTGCGCCAGGTCGCGACCGGCGAGAAGCTCTACGGCATGATCGTCGACTTCATGCCGATCCGCGAGAAGGCCAAGGGCGCCCCCGTCGAGTTCGTCTTCCCGAGCGAGGGCGTCTCGGCCGTCAGCGAGCCGGTCGCGATCCTGAAGACCAGCAAGAACCCCGAAGCCGCCAAGGCCTTCGTCGACTTTCTGCTGTCCAAGGAAGGCCAGGAACTGGCACTCAAGCAGGGCTATGTCGCGGCCCATCCCGACGTCGCCCTGCCGGCCGGTTACCCCGCCCGCAGCGCGATCAAGCTGATGCCGTTCGACGCCGCCAAGGCGCTCGCCGATGAGGCGGCCGCGCGCAAGCGCTTCAGCGCGATCTTCGAGTGACGCTCGCCGCCCATCCCGGCTTGCAGGCGGCGCGGCCCCGCCCCTCCTGGCGAGGCCTCGCCCTGCCGGGCGGTCTCGGCCTGCCGCTGCTGGTCACTCTCTGCGCGATCCTGCTGGGCGGGCTGCCCTTCCTGCGGCTGGCGGCCGCGGCCTTTGCGCCGGGCTGGCAATTCTCGCCCGAGGCGGCGCTGGCGGAGATCGGCAGCCGGGCCGCCGTCAACGCGACGCTGCACACGCTGGAGACCGCAGGCCTCTCGGCGATCGGCGCGTTGCTGATCGGCGGCTCGGCCGCCATCCTGCTCGCCGTCACCGATGTGCGCGGCAAGCGGATGATCGCGTTTGCGCTCGTCTTCTCGATGATGATCGCGCCGCAGGTGGCGGCGCTGGCGTTCCTCAGCCTGCTCGCGCCGCATTCCCCGATCCTCGCCTTCATCGGGCTCTCGCCGGCGCCCGGCACGCCCAACCCGCTGCTCGGGCGCGGCGGCATCGCGCTGGTGATGGCGCTGCATCACGCTCCTCTGGTGGCGATCACGCTCTGGACCGGCCTGCGCAGCGTGCCGCATTCGCTGATCGAAGCCGCCCAGATGGAGGGCGCGGGCCCCGCGACCATCATCGGGCGCATCCTGCTGCCCGTGCTGCGGCCGCAGATCATCGCTGCGGCGCTGCTGGCCTTCGTGGCGGGCGTCGGCAATTTCGGCATTCCGGCGCTGCTCGGCCTGCCGGTCAACTATCTGACGCTGCCGACACTGATCTATCGCCGGCTGTCGAGCTTCGGGCCCGCCGGACTGCCCGATGCGGCGGCGCTGTCGATCCTCGTCGCGCTGGTGGCGGCCGTGGGCATCGCGGCCGGCATGCTGGCGACGCGCCGGGCCGGCGGCAAGGTCGAGATCGAGCGCCCCCTGGAGCCGTTCTGGACGCTCGGGCGGGCTCGTCCGATCGTGCTGGGCGGGCTTCTCCTGCTGCTGACGATCAAGCTCGGCCTGCCTTTCCTCGCCCTGCTGGCGGAGGCTCTGACGCCCGCGCTCGGCGTCGCGCTCAGCTGGCAGAGCCTGACCTTCGACAAGTTCGCGGAAGTGCTGCTGCGGCAGGATGTGACGGTCAGGGCGTTCCGCAACTCTTTCCTCTTCGCCGGCAGCGCCGCTGTGATCCTCGCCCTCGCGGCGATCGCCTTCGCCTATGCGCTGGAGCGGCGGATGGGTCGCGCGAGGCGCGTCGTGGAGGCGGTGATCGAGCTTCCCTATGCACTGCCCGGCGTCGTGCTCGCCATCGCCTGCATCCTGATGTTCCTGAAGCCGCTGCCGCTGCTGGGCGTCAGCATCTACGCGACGCCCTTCATCATCCTCTTCGCCTATCTGGCGCGCTTCCTGCCGCTCGCCCTGAAGGCCCCGCTGGCGGCGATGGCCCAGATCGAGGCGCATCACGAGGAGGCCGCCAAGCTCGACGGCGTGACGCTGTGGCAAATGCTGCGCTTCATCGTCGCGCCCATCCTGGCGCCCGCGGCGATGGTCAGCGCGCTGATGGTGTTTCTGGTCGCCTTCAACGAACTGACGGTCTCGGCGCTGCTGTGGTCCTCGGGTACGGAGACGCTGGGCGTCGTGCTGTTCTCGCTGAAGGAGGCGGGCCTGGCGGGCGAGGCTGCGGCCGTGGCGATCAGTGCCTCCGGCGTGATCCTGGCTGCGATGCTGGTTCTCGACCTGCTGGCGAAGCGGCTTCCCGGCAACGTCCTGCCCTGGCGAATCTGACAGCACCGCCCTGCGCGTGCCGCAGAAGGAAGCAACATCTCGTTAACCCTGTCACGGGTAGAGCTTGGAGGCGCGCATCTGCTGAAATCCCCAAGCCGGCCATGACGTTACGGCAGCTGCGCGGGCCCATGCCTGCCAGGACTAGCCTATGAACGAGCGTACCGCGGAACGGCAGCCTCTCTTCCGTCCGCAAGACCGGCGCAGGGTTCTGGTCGTCGAGGATTCAAAGACGTTCGCGATCGCGCTGCGCCAGATGATCGAGGCCGAGACGGGCCTCAAGGTCACGAGTTGCGCCTGCCTCAAGGACCTGAGCAACGCGATCCTGAAGGACCAGGAGGGCTACGCGATCGCGGTCGTGGACCTCAATCTGCCCGACGCCCCCGATGGCGAGGCGCTGGACTGGACGGTCAGCCACGGCATTCCCACCATCGTGTTCACCGGAACCTTCAATGCGGCGACGCGCGCACGCATCATGGAACGCGAGGTGTTCGACTACGTCCTGAAGGATTCCGAGTTCGCGCTCGGCAATCTCGTCGGCTCCGTCAAGCGCGCGCTGACCAATCGCGAGACGCGCATCCTCGTGGTCGACGACATGACCACCACGCGCCGGCTGCTGGCCCAGATGCTGACGAGCCAGCAATACACGGTGGTCGAGGTCGGCTCGGGCGCCGATGCGCTGACGATGCTGGAGAAGGACCAGGACATCAGGCTGGTCGTGTCCGACTACAACATGCCGGACATGGACGGCTTCGAACTCGCGCGCCGCATCCGCAGGCGCTATTCCGCCGAGCAGGTCCGGGTCATCGGCATCTCCTCCTCGACCGACCGGGCGATTTCAGCCGGATTCCTCAAGGCCGGCGCGCATGATTTCATTTCGCGGCCCTTCATTCTCGAGGAACTGCAATGCCGCATAGCGTCGAATGCCGAGACGCTGCTGCGGATGCGTCAGCTTCACGACCTCGCCTGGCGCGACTATCTGACCGGCCTGTTCAACCGGCGCTATTTCTTCGAGCGCGGCCCGAAGATGATGGCCGAGGCGAGACGGGCCGAGCAGCCGACCTGCGTCGCCATCCTCGACATCGATCACTTCAAGCGGCTCAACGACGAGCATGGCCATGATGCGGGCGACGAGGCCTTGCGCGTGTTCGCCTCCGGGCTCGGTGAGGCGCTGGCCGGCCGGCCCCATCTGCTGGCGAGGCTCGGCGGCGAGGAATTCGCCCTGCTCCTGCCCGGCCTGGACAAGAGCGAAGCCGGCTCCCTGACCGACGCCATCCGGGCCGGCATCGCCCAGCGCCCCATGGCGGTCGGTCCGCTCACGCTCGGCCTCACGGTCTCGATCGGACTGGCGGAGATTTCGGCTCGCGACAGCCTCGATGTCGCGCTGCGCAACGCCGACCGGGCGCTCTACGCCGCCAAGCAGGCCGGGCGTAACCGCATTCAGGCCTGAGCGAGCGGGGCGGCCTGCGCCTCGCCCATCAGCAGGGCGCGGCTCGCCTTGGCCTCGCGCACGAGGAAATCGACGATCGCGCGGACGCGGGCCACGTCCTTCAGATCGGCATGGACAAGAAGCCAGAAGGAGCGCGTGATTGAGACGCTCTCGGGCAGCACCGGCACGAGGCGCGGCTCGCCCTCCGCCATGAAATGGTGGATCACGCCGATGCCGGCCCCCGCGATGACGGCGTTCATCTGCGCGAGCACACTCGAACTCTGCACCTGGGCGCGCAGGCCCTTGGCGATCTCGTCGAGATAATCCAGCTCGGGCGTGAAGATCAGGTCGTCGATATAGCCGACGATGCGATGGGCGAAGAGGTCCTCCGGAGTCGTTACGGGGGGCATCGCCTCGAGATAATCGCGGCTGGCGTAGAGGCCCAGGCGATAATCCGAAAGCTTGCGCGCCACGACCTTGCCCTCCTTGGGCGGGGCGAGCGTGATCGCGACGTCGGCCTCGCGCTTCGACAGCGAGAGCAGGCGCGGCATGGCGATGAGCTGGAGCTCGAGGCCCGGATAGGCGCTGGCGAGCTTGGCCAGACGCGGCGCCAGGAAGGCCGTGCCGAAGCCGTCGGGCGCGCCGATGCGAACAGTGCCGGCGAGCACCATGTCGGCACCGCCGATGTCGCTCTGGATCGCGAGCGCGTCGGTCTCCATGCTTTCGGCGCGGGCCAGCAGGCGCTCGCCATGCGCCGTCAGCGTGTAGCCCTGTGGCCGCCGCTCGAAGAGCTTGGCCTTGAGGGAGTCCTCCAGCGAGGTGATCCGGCGCGAGACCGTGGCATGATCGGCCCCGAGCCGGCGGGCGGCGGCCGTCAGGCGCCCGGACCGCGCGACCGCGAGGAAGAACCGCAGATCGTCCCAGTCGAACCGCTCCATCGCCACGCTCCCCGGTATTTGCTTTTCCGCACGCCGCTTCGTCCAACGTCGCTATAGCCGTGCACAAACGTGAATGGTAGTGGAGACCACCAGTTCGAGACATCACCATTGGTAGGGGAGGACGCGATGCGTCAGGTTGGGCACTTCATCGGCGGCAAGCATGTCGCCGGCACCTCGGGGCGCAGCGCCGACATCTACCAGCCGATGGACGGGACGGTCATCGGCAAGGTCGCGCTGGCCTCGGCCGCCGAGCTGCGCGCCGCCGTCGAGAACGCCGCCGAGGCGCAGCCGAAATGGGCCGCGGTCAACCCGCAGCGCCGCGCCCGCGTGCTGATGAAGTTCCTCGACCTGATCGCGCAGAACAACGACGAACTCGCCGAACTGCTCGCCCGCGAGCACGGCAAGACGATTCCCGACGCCAAGGGCGACATCCAGCGCGGCGTCGAGGTGGTCGAGTTCTCGCTCGGCGTGCCCAACCTGATGAAGGGCGAGTTCACCGACGGCGCCGGCCCCGGCATCGACATCTATTCGCTGCGCCAGCCGCTCGGCGTCTGCGCCGGCATCACCCCGTTCAACTTCCCGGCGATGATCCCGCTCTGGAAGCTCGGCCCTGCCATCGCCTGCGGCAACGCCTTCATCCTGAAGCCCTCCGAGCGCGATCCGGGCGTGCCGATGCGCCTCGCCGAGCTGTTCATCGAGGCGGGCGGCCCTCCCGGCATCCTCAATGTCGTCAACGGCGACAAGGAGGCGGTCGACGCCATCCTCGACGACCCCGACATCAAGGCCGTCGGCTTCGTCGGCTCGACCCCGATCGCCGAATACATCTACGCCCGCGGCTGCGCGGCCGGTAAGCGCGTGCAGTGCTTCGGCGGCGCCAAGAACCACATGATCATCATGCCCGACGCCGACATGGACCAGGCGGTCGACGCGCTGATCGGCGCCGGCTATGGCTCGGCCGGCGAGCGCTGCATGGCGATCTCGGTTGCGGTGCCCGTCGGCAAGGCCACCGCCGACGAGTTGGTCAAGCGCCTGATCCCGCGGGTCGAGAGCCTCAAGGTCGGCCCCTCCACGGACGTGACCGCCGATTACGGCCCGGTCGTCACCAAGGCCGCCATGGAGAAGATCAAGTCTTACGTCGACATCGGCGTGCAGGAAGGCGCCAGCCTGCTTGTCGACGGGCGCGGCTTCACCATGCAGGGCTATGAGAACGGCTTCTATGTCGGCGGCTGCCTGTTCGACAACGTCACCAAGGACATGCGCATCTACAAGGAGGAGATCTTCGGGCCGGTCCTCTCCGTGCTGCGGGCCGAGAGCTATGACGAGGCGCTGAAGCTCACCAACGACCACGAATACGGCAACGGCACCGCCATCTTCACCCGCGACGGCGATGCGGCGCGCGACTTCGCCTCGAAGGTCCAGGTCGGCATGGTCGGCATCAACGTGCCGATCCCGGTGCCGCTGGCCTACTACACCTTCGGCGGCTGGAAGCGCTCCTCCTTCGGCGACCTGAACCAGCATGGTCCCGACTCGATCCGCTTCTACACCAAGACCAAGACGGTGACGGCGCGCTGGCCGAGCGGCATCAAGGACGGCGCGAGCTTCGTCATCCCGACGATGGGTTGAGGCCAGCAAGGAGGAGGTGGCCATGTTCGCGCTGAGCGAGGACCAACTCGCCATCCAGGAGATGGCCACCGCCTTCGCCAACGATACGCTCGCGCCCCAGGCGATGCGCTGGGACGAGGAGAAGCATTTCCCGGTCGCGGAGATGCGCCAGGCGGCGGCGCTCGGCATGGGCGGCATCTACATTGCCGAGGATGTCGGGGGCTCGGGCCTGTCGCGGCTCGATGCGGCGCTGATCTTCGAGGCGCTCTCGACCGGCTGCCCGACGGTGGCGGCCTATATCTCGATCCACAACATGTGCGCCTGGATGATCGACCGCTACGGCTCGGCTGAGCAGCGAGCGGCCTTTTTGCCGAAGCTCTGCACGATGGAGCATCTGTCGAGCTACTGCCTGACCGAGCCCGGCGCCGGCTCGGACGCCGCCGCGCTCAAGACGAAAGCCGTGCGCGACGGCGACCACTACATCCTCGACGGCCAGAAGCAGTTCATCTCGGGCGCTGGCGTCTCCGACCTCTATGTCGTGATGGTGCGAACCGGCGAGGCTGGTCCGTCGGGCATCTCGACACTCGTCGTCGAGAAGGGCACGCCCGGGCTGTCGTTCGGCGCCAATGAGAAGAAGATGGGCTGGAACGCGCAGCCGACGCGGGCCGTGATCTTCGAAAACTGCCGCGTACCCGTCGCCAACCGGCTCGGGCCCGAGGGCATCGGCTTCAAGATCGCGATGGCGGGACTGGATGGCGGGCGCCTCAACATCGGGGCCTGCTCGCTCGGCGGCGCGCAAAGCGCGCTCGACAAGGCGCTGGCCTATGCCGGGGAGCGGAAGGCCTTTGGCTCACGCATCGCGGATTTCCAGGCGCTGCAGTTCAAGCTCGCCGACATGGCCACGGAACTGGAGGCAGCGCGCAGCCTGCTCTGGCGGGCCGCGGCGGCACTGGATGCCAAGACGCCGGACGCCACGAAGCTCTGCGCCATGGCCAAGCGCGTCGCGACCGATACGGGCTTCACCGTCGCCAACGACGCCCTCCAGATCCATGGCGGCTATGGCTATCTCGCCGATTACGGGATCGAGAAGATCGTCCGCGACCTGCGCGTCCACCAGATTCTCGAAGGCACCAACGAGGTGATGCGGATGATCGTCGCGCGCGGGCTGGTCGGCCGGGCCAAGGGGAATTGAGATTCGGCGTCGTTCTCGGGCGGAGCGAAGCGCATACCCGAGAATCTCTGCCAGGAGATGGTCGGCTCAAGGCCGACCATGACGTCGCAACCAACAGGAGGAACGACCATGACCAGCATCGCCTTCATCGGCCTCGGCAATATGGGCGGCCCGATGGCCGGGAACCTCGTCAAGGCGGGGCATGAGGTCCGCGCCTTCGATCTGGTTCAGGCGTCGAAAGATGCCGCGGCCGAGTTGGGGGTCGCGATCGCCGGCTCGGCGCAGGAGGCCGTCGCGGGCGCCGATATCGTCGTCACCATGCTGCCGGCGGGCAAGCATGTGCTCGCCGTCTGGGGCGACGTGCTGCCCCGCGTGAAGAGCGGCGCCCTCTTGATCGACTGCTCGACCGTCGATGTCGAAAGCGCGCGCAAGGCGCATGGGCTGGCCGGCGAGCGCGGCTGCCTCTCGCTCGACGCACCGGTCTCCGGCGGCACCGGCGGAGCCAAGGGTGGCACGCTGACCTTCATGGTCGGCGGCACGGAAGCGGCCTTTGCGCTGGGCGAGCCGATCCTCAAGGCGATGGGCCGGCGCATCGTGCATTGCGGCGCCGCCGGCAACGGCCAGGCCGCCAAGATCTGCAACAACATGATCCTGGGCATCTCGATGATCGGCGTATCCGAAGCCTTCGTGCTGGCGGAGAAGCTCGGTCTCTCGCATCAGGCGCTGTTCGACGTCGCATCGACCTCGTCGGGCCAGTGCTGGTCGCTGACGACCTATTGCCCGGTGCCCGGCCCCGTGCCGACCTCGCCGGCCAACAACGAGTACAAGCCCGGCTTCGCCTCGGCCCTGATGCTGAAGGACCTCAAGCTCTCGCAGGAGGCCGCCCAGGCGGCCGGCGCCTCGACGCCGCTCGGCGCGGCGGCCACCCAGCTCTACGGGCTCCACAACGCCTGGGGCGAAGGCGGAGCGGACTTCTCCGCCATCGTCCATCTGCTGCGCGGCCGCAGCGCCACATAACCGTGCTTGCGTGGGGGCGGGAGCGGGGTTTAGGACGGAGGGCATGAACGACGCCTCACGTCCCCGCGAACGCTCGGCCCTCACGGGTTTCGCCGTCAACACGCTCGACCGTCGCGAGGACCTGCGCGACAAGACCGATGCCGTGAACGCGCTGCGCCACCGCTCCGATACGCGCATCGCGGTCGTCGCCGGCGAGACGCCGATTCTGAAGCGGCTCGACGGCGAGGCGCTCTCGATCTGGTTCACCCATGGCGAGACGCAGTCCCTCGGCGACGGGCTGGAGGAGGCCTTCCTCGGCCTGGCGCCCGATGGCGCCCCGCGCTTCGGGCGGCTGCTGGACCGGGCCCAGGCGGAGGTGCTGCGGGCACGGCCGGAGCTCGTGGTCAGCGATCTGCGCTCGGTCGCGCTGAAGCGGCTGGTTCCGGAGGACGAGGTCGGCCCGCTCGGCCAGGCCAAGGCGCTGCTGGACTGGCATGCGCGCCACCGCTGCTGCGCCCAGTGCGGCGGACCGACCCAACTCGGCGCGTCGGGCTGGAAGCGCGAATGCAGCGCCTGCGGCGCCCAGCACTTCCCACGCACCGACCCGGTCGTGATCATGCTGGTGACGCGCGGCGAGACCTGCCTGCTGGCGCGCCAGGCGCGTTTCGCACCGGGGATGTATTCCTGTATCGCCGGCTTCGTCGAACCCGGCGAGACCTTCGAGGACGCGGTGCGCCGCGAGAGCTGGGAGGAGGCCGGCCTGCGCGTCGGCACCGTCCGCTACATTGCCTCGCAGCCCTGGCCCTTCCCCGGGTCGCTGATGATCGGCTGCATCGCGGACGCGCTGAACGACGAGATCGTGCTCGACATGACCGAACTCGAGGCCGGGCGCTGGTTCACCCGCGACGAGGCGCTGGCGATGCTGGACGGCACCCATCCCGAGGGCTTCACGAGCCCGCAGCATCTCGCGATCGCCAACACGCTGCTGCGAGCCTGGGCGGTCGAGGGGGAGCGCGCCTGACCCGCCCCGTCCAGGGTCCCTACTCCGCGGCCTCGGCGAAGTTCTCGCGCAGGGGGCTTGCCGGGTAGACGCCGAGGATCTTCACCTCCTTCGAGAAGAAGGCGAGTTCGTCGAGCGCGCGGCGCAGGCCCGGATCGTCCGGGTGACCCTCGACATCGGCATAGAACATCGTCGCCGAGAACTGGCCGTCGACCATGTAGCTCTCGAGCTTGGTCATGTTGATGCCGTTGGTGGCGAAGCCGCCCATCGCCTTGTAGAGCGCGGCCGGCAGGTTGCGGACCTGGAAGATCAGTGTCGTCACCGTCTTCGCGGCGCCCTGGCGGGTGAACTCCGGATATTTTGAGAGGATGACGAAGCGGGTGGTGTTGTGCTTCTCGTCCTCGATGTCCTCCATCAGGATCTCTAGGCCGTAGACTTCGGCCGCGATGCGCGGCGCGATCGCCGCGCGGGTGACGTCCGCCGCCTCCGCCACCTGCCGGGCGGAGCCGGCGGTGTCGGCCGCGACCTCGGCCTTGAGACCGAGCTTGCGGATGATCTTGCGGCACTGGCCGAGCGCGTGGATGTGGCTCTGCACCCGCGTCAGCGTCGCCAGGGTCGCGCCCTTCACCGCCATCAGATGGAAGCGGATCGGCAGGAAATGCTCGCCGATGATGTGCAGCCCCGAGCGCGGCAGCAGGTGATGAATGTCGGCGACGCGGCCGGCGATCGAGTTCTCGATCGGGATCATGCCGTAGCGCGCGGTGCCGTCGGAGACCGCCGCGAGCGCATCCTCGAAGGTGGCGCAGGGCAGAAGCTCGCAATCGGGAAAGACCTGCAGGGCGGCCTGGGAGGAGAAGGCGCCGGGTTCGCCCTGGTAGGAAACAATGATGGTCATGAATGCGGCTCTCGGACTTCAGGCGCTGGTCTTCAGGACCGCACGGGCGCGGTCGAGGTCGGGGGGTGTGTCGACACCGCGCGGGACGTGGTCGATGATCATGGCGTCGATGCGCATGCCGTCCTCGAGCGCGCGCAGCTGCTCGAGGCTCTCGCGCTTCTCCAGCGTCGACTGCGGCAGGCTGACGAATCGGTCGAGCGCGCGGCGGCGATAAGCGTAGATGCCGACATGGTGGTAGAGCGGGCCTTCGCCATAGGGCGCCGTGGCGCGGGTGAAGTAGAGCGCCCGCAGGCGGCCCGGCGCGACAGGGCTGCCGACCATCTTGACGACGCTCGGCGCGGTCTTCTCCTCGTCGTCGGTGATCAGGCCGACCAGCGTCGCGATCTGCACCGCGGGGTCGGCGAGCGGCGTGATCGCGGCGGCGATGGCGACGGGCTCGAGGGTCGGGAAGTCGCCCTGGACGTTGACGATGACGTCGTGGAGGCCGTTGGGGTCGAGGATGTCGGCGGCTTCCTTGATGCGATCGGAGCCCGAGGGGTGATCGACGCTGGTCATCACCGCGACGCCGCCGACGGCCTCGACGGCGGCGAGGATCTCGGTCGAGTCGGTCGCCACCGCGACCGGGCCTATGCCGGCCGCCACGGCCCGGCGCCAGACGCGGACG
>LFEF01008200.1_pt1 | contig 20408 bp, 16 predicted proteins | sample 619371 | NCBI WGS metagenome assembly LFEF01 (sample SAMN03014291, study PRJNA259931) | freshwater metagenome | biome: lake; feature: waterbloom | place: China: Taihu Lake | collected 2006-08 | depth 0 m m
CGGGGAGAGGGTAGGGTGAGGGGCGAGGCCCTCTTTCTCAACATAAATTTATAGATAAAAGATCGGGCCAGCCACCGGGTCATGTCACGATAAGTAAATCCAACACCGGATTTGACAGCTATCTCACGAGATTCCTGCATCCACCACCTTGGCATCCGCCGATTCCATAGATAAAAGATTCGTCGCCACTTAAAATTATCTATAAAATGGAGGTTGCCCATGACGACCATTCTCGCCCCCGCCGCTCGCGGTTTCGATCCGCTCGGCATATCCGGCCGTTCGCTTCCCGTGCAGGCCGCTCTTCTCCTCTTCGGCACGGGCGTGCTTGCGCTTGCCTCGCAGATTTCAGTGCCCATGGTGCCGGTGCCGATCACCATGCAGACCTTTGCGTTGACCATGATCGGTGTGCTCTACGGCTGGCGCCTGGGCGCACTGACCGTGCTTGCCTGGCTCGGCGAGGCGATGGTGGGGCTGCCGGTGCTGGCCAATGGCGGCGGCGGGTTGGCACCCTTTGTCGGCCCGACCGCCGGCTACCTTGTCTCCTTCCCGATCATCGCGGCTCTTGCCGGCTATCTCGCCGAAAAGGGCTGGACGGGCAGCCACGTGGTCAAGAGCTTCCTCGCCCACCTCTCCGCCAACATCCTGTGCCTCGCCATCGGCGGCGCCTGGCTCGCCTGGCTCCTGGGCGTCGAAAAGGGCTTGGCTCTCGGCGTCACACCCTTCATTCTGGGTGCCGTGCTGAAATCCGCGCTTGCCGCCGCTCTGCTGCTGGCGCTCGCCCGCCGCCAGACGAACAAGCTCGACCTCTGAGCGCCTGACAACAGACTGAAACACGCATGACCGTCCGGCTCCGCGCCCACCACCTGCTCTGCATGCTGACCTATGTCGGCAAGGGCTATTCGCCCGCCTTCGTCGAGAACTATGAGGTCATTGCCGCAAGGCTCTCGGCTGGCGAAGAGATCGAGCTGGTGGCGGGGCCGGACGATATCTGCGGCCCGCTGACCGCAGACCCCGAGGCCCATTGCCATGGGGCAAGTGTCATCGAGCGGGACCGGGCAGCGGCAGACGCCGTTGCCCGCCTGATCGGCAGCCCGCTGCCGCTGGGTGCCCGCATCACGCCCTCGGCCGCTCTGCTGACGCGTCTCAGAAAAACCTTCGCCACCGGCGAGATACGCACCGCCTGCTCCGGCTGCGAATGGTCTGGCCTTTGTGACAGCGTCGCCGAGGGCGGCTATCTGGGCGTCCGCGTCGCCCCCTGAGCAAGCGTCAGGCTGCCACCAGTTGCGCCAAGCGAGCGCACAAACCGCTGCTCAAGCACCTCGCTGCCCCACTGGCTGCCCTTTCTTGCCTCGACGCAGCGAAATCCCTGCACCTCGTAGAGATGCCGCGCCGCGTTCAGACCGGCAAAGGTCCACAGATGGGTTTCCTGAAAGGCCTGCTCATCGACAAAGGCCATGGCAGCCGTCAGCAGCCTTCGCCCGACACCCGCCCCCTGCAGGCCATCCTCGACGATGAACCAGCGCAGATGCGCACACCCGCCGCCCAGATCCTCGCCGTCGATTGCGACCGAGCCGACGATCTCGCCATCGCGCATCGCGCACCAGATCGCGTTGCGCGGCCTGTCCAGCCGACCGGCGAATTCGGAGAGACCCGAGGCCACCAGGCTTTCGAAGCTCTGGCCGAAGCCGGAGCTGCGCGCATAGTGCCTTGCATGCATCTCGGTGATCCGGCCGATCAGCCCGGGCCGATAGCCCGTCGCGATCTCGATGCCGGAAGATCCGGTCTCCGACGGCGGAGACAGCGCGCCAGCATAAAGCCGCAAGCCATCAAGAGTGGTTGCCTGCTCGCGGGGCGTGAGGCGGCCCATCGCCTGCGTCACCTGCTGTTCGGCAAACCGGTGGATCTGCGAAAGCCGCGCCTCGCCCGCAGGCGTCAGATGCAGCCGCTTCACCCGCTTGTCCCGGCTGTCGGCTCGCTCTTCGACGTCGCCGGAAAGGGCGAGCTGCCGCAGCATCCGGCTGACACTGGATTTGTCGAGGTTGAGCAGGCCGCAAAGCGCCTGCGCCGGAATGCCGGGTTCTGCACCTATCTCGATCAGCGCATGCACCGCGGACGGCGAAAGCTCGGTCTGTGCCAGCGTCTTGCCCATGAAGCCGAGTTTGCGCACCAGCATGCGCGAGGCAGAGCGGATCTCGGCGACATCAGGGGTCTGCAGCTTCATCGTCTTCTCCAGATAAGTTGCAATATGCAACTATAATGGAGAATCCGCCATGCGCAAACCGGGTCGGTGAGGCCCCCGAAATCTGCGTGCCCCGGATATGCCCATGTGATGACAGGAGCCTCCGCACACCCCACCGTGAGAAGGGGGCGCTGAGCGCTCAGGTGCAACTTGTTGCACCGGGGATGATGCCAGCCGCTTTCGCCTGGCCTCGGTTGGGTGTAGGCTCTCTCCCATCGACACCGGAGGAAGCCGAGATGAACATGCGGTCGATCATTGTGCGCGCCACCTGGGACGACGAAGCCGAGGTCTGGGTGGCCACGAGCAATGATATCGAAGGCCTGGCGGTTGAGTCGGAAAGCATGGAAAAGCTTCAGCCGAAGGTCATGGCGGCTGTCGCAGATCTATTGGAGCTGAACGGGGTTGGCTCGGACCTGCCGGAAATTCCCGTACACATTGTTGCCGAACAGATCGGCAAGGTACCGAACCCGAGCTTTTGAAGCGGATATGGCGAGCTATCTCCGCGAGTTGAAGGAGCGCTTATCCGCAGCGGGCTGCACCTTCGTGCGGCCGGGAAAGGGCGATCACGAGATTTGGTATAGCCCCATCACCAATCGCCATTTCACCGTCGATCACGGTGTGAAGTCCCGCCATACAGCCAACGAAACGCTCAAACAGGCAGGTTTGCCGAAAGCGTTCTGAGCGGAAGGTGAAATAGCCATGATCACCCTCGATATGTTGCGCCAGATCATCCTTGCCCTGCCGACCACGGAGGAAACCACCTCCTGGGATGCCGTGTCCTTCAAGGTCAACGGCAAGGCCATGCTGTTCTGGAACCCGACCCATGACTGCCCGGTCTTCAAGGTGCCCTTCGAGGAGCGCGACCACCTGATCGAGATGGACCCTGACACCTTCTTCACCACCGACCATCATCGGCCCTATCCGATGGTACTCGCCCGCCCCGATCGCCTCGATATCGAATGGGCGCGGGAAAACCTCACCCGCGTCTGGCGGGCGCAGGCGAAAAAGGCGGTGGTGAAGGCCTGGGATGCGGGACAGTAGCGGTCCTCTTCTCCCCAGCGGGGAGAAGGTGGCGCGTAGCGCCGGATGAGGGGGATTCGGCGTCTTTTAGGCGCCCAGAGGATTACATGCTGCTTATCGCCATCAGTAACGCGGTCGCCGCCGCGGTGCCGAATTCGCTACCGCCAGCGGAGATAGCAGCGTCCTTCATTGCTCGAATGTCGTCTGCAATCCTTTGCCCTAAGCGTTTCATTCTCGATTTATCTGGCGCAGCTTTTTTGGCTTCATCTACAAGAGCAATGTAGCCGTCCTCGATGGCGTTCTTTTTATCCGTAGGAATATTCCATCCCTGAAGTTCCTCTAATGCTTCTCCCGCAAGCTGCGCGATTCTGGAGTAACTCACAGTCAAGCTGACTGGGGAATTGTCACCAGTTGCCACTGCAACAGAGTACGCGCCGTGCTGAATAATTGTCGTATTGCGGGGCTCGTTTCCCATTTTTAGGATTCCATGCTCGACTTGATTGCAGATTTGCTCCCTTACGCGAGCTAATGCCTCTCCAAAATCTACGGAGAACGCATGTTTATACATACCCATGCCTCCCGGTTCAGGATGAAATCGAGGTTCTAGACGCTCAAGAGCGTGACGCAAGTCGCCACCGAGAGCTTTGATATCCGGAAACTGGCCTACGATAAAAATGCACGCCTCATGGTAACGATTTTTGGCAGCATCAAGCTTTTCATATTCTACAGTGCCGCTGCCAAGACGGTTACTGAATGAAGCAGATAAATTGATGTTACTGACATCATTCTGAAATTTGTCTCCGTACAAGCTTGCTGCTTCCAATACAGCGTCAAGCTTGCTGCTCTCTTCCCGCGACATGTTTCCGCCCTCGATCAACACTCAGTATATTGAATTTCATGAAGATAAGCCATCCTGGTTATTCGTGTTGCATTGAGCATCACCGCTTTGCTTGAGCCCCCCAACATCCCACCCCCGCACAAAATCTCGCGCCCTCTTCACCCTTCAGTAACCAACTTCGGTAACCATAAGCCTCGTGATCCCGTGCTGCGTCAGCGTAAGAGTGAGTAACCGATGGCTTCTGTATTCCCGATTGCCGAACTCCGCCGTTCGTCCGACCCGCTGGCCTGGGTCGACAGCATCATCAAGGGCGATTGTGTTGCCGCCCTCGAAGCCCTTCCCGACAAATCCGTCGATGTGATCTTCGCCGATCCGCCGTACAATCTTCAGCTAGGTGGCGCTTTGCACCGCCCCGATCAGTCGCTCGTCGATGCCTGCGACGACGAATGGGACCAGTTCGCCTCCTTCGAAGCCTATGACGCCTTCACCCGCGCCTGGCTCTTGGCCTGCCGCCGCGTGTTGAAACCGACCGGCACGATCTGGGTCATCGGCTCCTACCACAACATTTTTCGCGTTGGCGCGACCTTGCAGGACCTGAATTTCTGGATCCTCAACGACATCGTCTGGCGCAAGACCAACCCGATGCCGAACTTCAAGGGCCGCCGTTTCCAGAACGCCCATGAAACCATGATCTGGGCCTCGCCTGATCCGAAGGCCAAGGGTTACACCTTCAATTACGATGCGATGAAGGCGGCCAATGACGACGTGCAGATGCGCTCCGACTGGCTCTTCCCGATCTGCTCGGGCGGCGAGCGGCTGAAGGGTGATGACGGCAAGAAGGTCCATCCGACCCAGAAGCCGGAAGCTTTGCTGGCCCGCGTCATCATGGCGTCCACCAAGCCGGGCGATATCGTGCTCGACCCCTTCTTCGGCTCCGGTACCACGGGTGCCGTTGCAAAACGTCTCGGCCGTCATTTCGTCGGCATCGAGCGCGAGCAGGATTACATTGATGCGGCCTCCGCCCGCATTGCCGCCGTCGAGCCGCTCGGCAAGGTCGAACTGACGGTCATGACCGGCAAGAAGGCCGAGCCCCGCGTCGCCTTCAACGTTCTCCTCGAAGCCGGCCTCGTGAAGCCCGGCCAGGTTCTGACCGATGCCAAGCGCCGCCACTCCGCCATTATCCGCGCCGACGGCACGCTGACGGCAAACGGCGAGGCCGGCTCCATTCACCGCGTCGGCGCCCGCGTTCAGGGGCTGGACGCCTGCAACGGCTGGACCTTCTGGCATGTCGAGGAAGAAGGCGCACTGAAGCCGATCGACGACCTGCGCTCGGTCATCCGCAGCCGCATGGGCGGACTGGAATGAACAAACGGCTCCGGCGCCTCTTGAGTGCCGAAGCCGATTTTCATCAACATTAGAATAACTTCACATTCGTGTGATCAGCTTCGAGCAAGTCGAAGCCTTTAATCGGGCTGCATTCGATCTCTAGGGATCGATCTGGCGCGGGCAGGGGTCCGCCAACTCCACCCGCGCCAGCGCCTCATTCTCAGGCCGTCACGCCCAGTGCGCCGAGATCCGCCTTCAGCTTGTCCGCTCCGGTGAAATGCACCGCCTGCCAGCCGGCAGCGCGCGCGCCTTCGACATTGGGCAGGCTGTCGTCGATGAAGAGGGAATGGGCCGGCGACAGGCCGAAATCCGCCGCATGGCGCTCGTAGATCGCGACGTCTGGCTTGATCAGCCCCACCTCGCCGGAAACCGTGACGCCGCGTGGCAGGTTGAGGAAGGGATACATCTTGCGCGCCTCAGAAAATGTGTCGGCGGCGAAGTTGGTGAGCATGGTCACGTCGCGTCCCGAATCGATCAGCCCGGTCATGATGGCGACGCTGTCCTCATAGGCGTACGGCACCATCTCGGCCCAGTGTTTGCGGAAGGCGCGGATATGCGCTTCCTTCTCGGGAAACTCTGATATCAGCAGCGCCTCGGCATCGGCCCAGCTGCGGCCGCGATCCTGCTCGATGTTCCAGTCATGGGTGCAGACGCGCGCGAAGAAGTCCGCCCGCTCATCTACGTCCGGGATGATCCGCGAAAAGGGCAGGTTCGGATCGTAATGGATGAGCACCTTGCCGATGTCGAAGACGATATGGCGGATTTCGGTCATGTCTTAGCCCTTGAGTGTTGGAAAGGCGGTTGGAATAGCCGCTGCAATTGCCTTCTTCATGACAGTCGGCAGCGCTTCCCCATCAAGTTCGGTGACCGGCACCCAGAAACCGTGATCGCCGGCAGGACGATCGATCGGCCCGACGCGGTAGATCGACAGCCGGAGCTCGAAATGGGTGAAGACATGGGCAATCGCGCCCGCCGCCTGCCAGTCGGCCGGGAAGGGGGCTGCCTCTATCCCCGTTTCCCCGTCCTGCCGTGAGGTCCAGTCGGTCGTCGGCACCTCCGTCATGCCGCCCAGCAGGCCGCTCTCCACCCGCTTGCGCAACAGAAGCTGCCCGTCGCGATCCACCGCAATGAAGGCCGCCCCCAGCCGCACCGGCTTTGCCTTCTTGGCCGCCTTGACCGGAAAACGTTCCGGCTCGTCGGTCGCGAGCGCCAGACACGCGTCGTTGAACGGACAGAGCGCGCAGGCCGGGCGCTTCGGCGTGCAGATCGTCGCACCCAGATCCATCATCGCCTGGGCAAAGTCCCCCGGCCGGTCGGTCGGCGTCAGCTCCGCCACCTTCGCCTTCATCTGCGGCTTTGATCCCGGAAGCGGCGCCTCGATGGCAAAGAGCCGCGAGATCACCCGCTCGACATTGCCGTCCATGACAGCCGACGGCCGGTTGAAGGCGATCGCCGCCACAGCTGCCGACGTATAGTCGCCGATGCCCGGAAGCGCGCGCAAGCCCTCTTCGGTATCCGGAAAGACGCCGCCATGCTCTGATGCCACGGCCTCTGCGCATTTCTTCAGGTTGCGGGCGCGGGCATAGTAGCCAAGCCCCGCCCAGGCCGCCATGACATCCTCGTTCGGCGCCTCCGCGAGATCCTTGACCGTCGGCCATCGCGCAATGAACTTGGCAAAATAGGCCTTCACCGCAGCAACCGTCGTCTGTTGCAGCATCACCTCGGACATCCAGATGTAATAGGGATTGGGCGTGACCCCACGCTTGGCCGCGCTGGGAGAAATGCGCCAGGGCAGCTCCCGGTGATGTCGGTCATACCAGGAAAGCAGCATCGGTGCTGTCGGTCGTGTCAGGGCTTTGCTGGGGAGTGTCACGCCGGCCATTTGCGAAAGGAGGGTAGGATGGACTATATCTGGCCAAAGCAGCCGCCCGATCAAGGGCCGATGTGAAGGATCCCCAGCCGCCATGGCCACGTTCAAGGGCGCAAACCAGATCGCCGAGATCGCCAACGGCATCGTCGACCCGGTGCTCGCACGCCGCGCCGGCATCAACACGGCGCTGCTCGGCTCGTGGGAAGACATCGTCGGCGAGGGCTTTGCCGATTGCACCAGACCGGAAAAGATCGCCTGGCCCCGCCGCTCCGATCTGCCCGAGGATGGTGGCCACCGCCCTGGTGTCCTGACGATCGCCTGCGAGGGCGCCCGCGCACTCTTTCTCTCCCATGCCCAGGGCGAGCTGATCGCCCGCATCAACGGCTTCTTCGGCTACCCAGCAATCGGCCAGGTCCGCATCGTCCAGAAGCCGGTCTCGGTCGCAAGCACGAGACCCCGCATCCGCAAGCTCGAAGGCGAAAAGGCAAAGCGGCTGGAAGCGATGATGGAGGGCATCGAAGACGAGAACCTCCGCCGCGCCGTCGAGCGTCTCGGCACAGCCGTATTGCAGGCGAAACGCAAGTAGCGGGATCCGCGTTCGGCGCGCCGGAAGCCTCCCCAAATCCCAAGGGTTTTCCAGAGTTTATCGTCACCTTAACCCTCTCCGGACGGCCAAGTTTGGGCCGATCTGGAGCGCTGCGTTGCCGCGCGCAAAGGCCGGGTCTACCAAACGTCGAAAGGCCGCCGACCCGTCGAATTCCAGCCAGCCAGCAGGTACCCCCGTGAACGTCCACAATCCCGCTCCCGCGCCGGACCGCAAACGCGCGATCACACCCGTTCAGCGGCGGGGCTGGCGCATCCCGGTCCCCGGTACTGCCACCACCTTCCTCGCGCCGGCGCTCTTTGCCGTGATCGCCAGCATCGATAGCCTCGGCACCAGCATCGCCTTTGCCGCGCTGATCTTCGCAGGGCCGCTGGCTGCAGGCTTCGGCGCGGGCGTCGGCGTCATCCTGCTGTCGAGCATCATCATGGCGCTCTGGATTGCGCTGCGCAGCCGCTATCCCTCCAGCATCGGCCAGGTGCAGGAGGCGAGCATCGCTATTCTCGCGACGGCGATCGCGGCCGCCGCCGCTCAACTCGAATTTGCGCCTGATGACGTGAAGGTCGCCACCGCCTTTGCCATTCTCGGTTCAAGTGCCGTGCTCACGGGCGCAGTCTTCTGGCTGTTCGGCCTCTGCCGCTTCGGCAGGCTCGTGCGCTTCATGCCCTATCCCGTGGTCGCCGGCTTCCTCGCCGGATCCGGCTGGCTGCTGATTCAGGGTGCGGTCATGATGATTGTCGGCGAGCAGAGCGTCATCGATCTGCTGATCCGTCCGGAGGGCCAGCAGTCGGTAGCCAATCTCTATGTCGCCGTCGTTTTCGCCATCGTCATGATCTTCTGCCTCAGGCGCTCGACGAGCCCCTTGACCATGCCGCTCGTCCTGCTCGGCGGCGGCATCCTCTTCTATGCGACGCTTGCGCTGATCGGCGTCGAGAGCGAGCAGGCAAGAGCCCTGCACTGGTTGCCGGCCATGCCGCCGGGTGACGGATTTGCCCTCCCGCAACCGATGAGCGTTGTCACGGACGCGGACTGGTCGGTGGTCCTTCATGCCCTGCCGGCCATCATTTCCGTGGCACTTCTCGGCATGATCGGGCTCCTGCTCAACACCAGCGGCCTCGAGGTTGCGACGCGCCAGGAGATCGATGCCGACGCCGAGCTGCGCACGACAGGCATCGCCAATCTCGTCGCCGGCGGCTTCGGCGGTGCCCCGGGCTATACCGGCCTGTCGATGACCCTGCTCGCCAACCGCATGGGGGCCACCGCACGCTCCGTCGGCATTGCAACTGCGGTGGTGCTGGCGCTAATGCTGCCGTTTGCGGGAGAGCTTGCCGGCGCCATGCCGACCTTCGTCGCCGCCGGTCTGATGATTGCACTCGGCGTCGAGCTCATTCACGACTGGCTCTGGCGCACGCGCTCACAGCTTCCCCGCATCGAGTGGCTTGTCGTCCTGGCCATTCCGCTCGGCATGGCCGCTTTCGGTTTCATGGGCGGCATGGCGCTCGGTCTCGGCCTCTCCATCGTCACCTTCGTCTACAACTACGCCCGTCTTTCGGTCATTCGCGTGGATGCCTCGCTGCGCGAGCGCAAGAGCAGCATCGACCGCCCGCAGGCGGAAAACAGCCTGATCGAACTGGAAGGCGAGCAGGTCCAGGTGTTGGAGCTGCAGGAATTCCTCTTCTTCGGCACCGCCGACCAGGTGATCGACGCCATCCGGCGGCGCATGCAGGACCGCACCCGCCTGTCGCTGCGTTTCGTCGTCATCGATTTCCGCCGTGTGAGCGGCATGGATGCCGCCGCCGCCGCAACCTTCCTCAAGATCCGCAATCTGCTCGCCGTGAGCGAGGTCCAGCTGGTCTTCAGCAGCCTTTCGGTAGAGATCGAGCAGACGCTTGCAAGAAACGGTGTCGACTTCTCCACCGATCCATTTGTCGGACGGGAACGCGATCTCGACCACGCCCTGGAACGCTGCGAGGAGCGCCTGATCGCGGCCATCGCCCGCGAGGAGACCTGGCAGGATATCGAGGACTACTTCGCCCAGACCATCGGTCCGAGTGCACGGTTGAAGGATCTGGTTGCCTCGATGGAGGAAATCCGCCTGCAGCCGGGGGATCGCTTTATCCGGGCGGGCGAACCGGGCGACGATCTCTTCCTGCTCTGGACCGGTCGCGCCAAGGTCGAGGCCGTGCTCGGCAACGGCAAGCGCCTGCGTCTGAGAACGGTCAAACCCGGCGTCGTGCTCGGCGAAATCGCCATTTATCGCGGCGGCCCGCGCACGGCCGATGTCGTCGCCGAAGTCCCCTCGACGGTCTACCGCCTGGCCCGCCGCCAGCTGCGTTATCTCGAACAGGCCGATCCTGAACTGGCGCTCCTCGTCCACCGCCTCTGCGCCACGACCCTTGCGGAACGCCTGACTATCGCGAACCGCGTGGTCCAGGCGCTGCACGAGTGATGTCGATTACTTGCTGCTTGCTGTAAACACGCCGTCCCAATCCGCCGGCGCTGTCTCCGGCAATGTGGCGAGGCGTTGCTGGTAAAGCCGATGCGTGCCCGAAAGCGCATGGTCCGGCAGCGCAAGCAGTCGTGCGAGTTCTTCGCGTGCTGCGGCAAGATCGCCCGACTGCCAGGCCGCGATACAGGCTTCATGGCCGCGAAGCAGGTCGATTTGCTCCGCGGTGGTTCCCATGTCGGCCCCGATCAGCGCAAAGAGCATCACCGGCGCCTGCCGTCCGACGACCCGCACCCGGTCGACTTCGGCGAAGACGAGACCCGTCGTCCTCGCCCGCACCTCCTCGGTCACCAGGATCGAGACCTCGTAAAGCTTGGTCATGCCCTCGACGCGGGACGCGAGATTGACGCTGTCGCCGAGGCAGGAATAGCTGAAGCGTTGGTCGGAGCCGAGATTGCCGACACAGGCCATGCCTGTGTTGAGACCGATGCCGATCTTGAGCGCCATGCCGCTCTCGCGGTTCAGACGATTGAGCGCCGAGACCATGTCGAGCGCGGCAAGGCAGGCCTTTTGCGGATGGTCAGCAATGTCGAGCGGTGCGTTCCAGAACGCCATGATCGCATCGCCGATATATTTGTCGATCGTCGCCTCGCGCTTCAGAAGCACGTCCGTCATCGGCGTCAGGAAGTTGTTCAGCAGTCCCGTGAGCTCGGTTGGAGCCAGCTTCTCCGAAAGCGTGGTGAAGCCGCGGATATCGGAGAACAGGATGGTGAGCTCCCGGTCCTCGCCACCCAGCGTCAGACCTTCCGGATTCTCGGAGAGGCGCTCGACCAGTGTCGGGGAGAGATAGCGCCCGAAACTCTCGCGCACGAAACGCTTTTCGCGGTGCGTCAGCATCAGGAGGAGCGGCAGCGCGGTCAGCAGTACCGATCCCAGAGCTGCAAGCGGCAACAGCGGGTCGAAGAGTGTCAGCGCCTTGGAGAAGGCAAGCCAGGATCCGCCGGCAACCAGGCCCGAAATCAGAAGGCCCGTGACCACCGAGAGGGCAGGGGTGGCGGTCGCAAGAACCGTGAGCAGGATGAGCCCCGCCGCAATCGCTGCCGCCCGCTCGGCTCCGATCATCCAGTCGGGCCTCTGCAGGAAGACGCCGCTTGCAATCTGGTCAATGATCTCGGCATGCACCTTGACTCCCGCCATGGCCGCATCGATCGGCGTCGCCACGATATCCCTGAGGCCGACCGCGCTCGTTCCGACCAGCAGGATCCGTCCCTGGATCTGCTCCGCCAGGAGATCGGCCTTGGCCGGATCGAAGAAATCGGCAGCGGAAATGACCGGCATGTTCGGCAGGCCCGAATAATAGATCCAGATCTCGCCATCGGCCGACAGAGGCACGTCGAGAGCCCCGACCCTCAGGTCCGTGAAGGCTGATCCCTCTTCGGTTCCGGCCGATCGCAGGATGAAGGAGCCTTCCTGTTGCGCGATCCTCAGCGTCTCGATCGAGAGCGCCGGGTAAAGTCGGTCGCCGCTCTTCGAAATCAGCGGGAAGGTTCGGATGATGTTGTCCGGCGTGGGCGGGAAGGAGAAGTAGCCCATCGCCGCTGCCTGTTCGGTCAGCAAGGGCAGGTTGGAAAGCGCGCCGGAATAGGGTGTGAGACGCGCCTTGGGGTCGGGTCCGAGAAACGAGAAGCCGGCCTTGGGGTCCGGCGCGGGTGCCGTGGTCTCGTTGCTGAGCGCGATGCCGAGTGCCACCGTGTTTTCGGTGACCGCCTTTGCCAGCAGGGCGTCAGGATCCGGCAGATCGGGCCCGACCTCGATCGCCACCCCCTGCCGCCGCATTTCCTCGACCAGACGCGCCGGTGCCGTCCGGTCCGGTTCGGAAAACACGATATCGAAGCCGATCGCCGCCGCGCCGAGCCCGCTCGCCCGTGTCACGATCTCCGCCACCGTGCTGCGCGACCAGGGCCACTGTCCGAGCTTGCCGATCGAGGCCTCGTCGATATCGATGACGGCAACGGGCGGATCGGTGGCCTCCCGCGGCTTGATCAGCTGATAGGCGTCGAAGACCAGCGCCGTCAGCCGGAAGGCCTGAGGCGTGAAGGCCGCATGCGCTGCAATGACACCGACAAGCGCCGCCATGCCGACCAGAATGACGGCCAGCCGGCGGCGTTGCGAGGAGGATAGGCGGCGGGGGGAGCCCTGGGGTTTTGCCATCGTGCGGCTTAACGGCTGCCGGCGAAGATGCCGGTGGAAGACCAGCCCGCATTGTCGTTGGCGGCGAAGTTGCCCATGATCCCCTTGACCGGGTCCGGAGGCATGTCGATGCCGCCGGGACCCAGGGCAAACGCGCCGCTCACGGTCACGCTGATGCCGCTGCTGCTGCTGCCGCTGAAGGCGGCTTGTGGCGCGCCGGCGTTGTTGAAGCTGACACTCGTCCCGAAGTCCCGCCCATCGTAGTTGGTGATGGAAACTGTTCCCGTGCGGCTGCCGAAATCCATGTTGGCATCCATCTGGCCGGTGGCGATGTATTGGTTGCCGCCACTGACAACCGTTCCGACCGCATTGCCGGCATAGCTGGCGGAGCCCGTGGTCGGCATGTCGATGCTGTCAGGCCTGATGCCGGTGATCCAGTTGCCGAGATGCACCCTGTAGCCGACTTCGCCGGAGGTGTTGCGGCCCCACCAGCCCCAGGTCATGAATTCGCAGTCATCGCAGATCTCGCTCGTATCGCCGCCATCGAAGATCCTGGCCGCCACGACGCTTGAGGAAACCATGTAGGATCCCTGCTCGTGGTTCGTGGCCGCCATCAGCTGGTCGGAAAGATAGGCGGTATTGGCAGCGGCAGAATAGAAATCGCCATATTCGGTGCCGCCGCTGGACGTGAACCGTGCTGAGAGCGTGCCGGTATCCGCATCCGGTGACATGCTCATACGGCCGGCAAGCAGGGTCTGCCCCCAGAAATCCTGAACCACGCCGGAGGCAAAGCCCTGCAGTGTCTCGCCGCTGAACCGTTCCTGGTTGCTGATCGAGACGCTGTCGTCACGGCTGGCGACATGAAGCTGCTCGTATCCCGCGAAAGTCGGCTCGATGTAATCAATGTCCGGCGTGTCGATGGTGCCTGCTGCAAGCACGAGGTACTCGCCATCCGCGCCGAGGAAGTGGTCGGCCCCCGCCGTGCTGCCGATGCTCGTTGCAAGCCCCTGCTGATGGGTGGCGGTGCTGCCGGCCGAAGCCCTGCTTGATCCAGCCGTCGATGCCGACAGGCGGTAGCCACCCGATTCCAGTTTGAAGGCACCGCTCATGACATTGATGGCACTCTTCTGGTCTGCGCCTGTGCCGCTGATGACCAGCGAAGCCTGCAGGGCGCGACCGATGACACTGCCGCTCGTGTCGCTCAGCCCTTCGACCAGAAGGTCGCTGACCACGGCCTGGCCGCTTTCGGTGAAACTCCCGGTGAACGGGATTGTTGTGCCGTTGCCATTCGTCAGCGCGGCTAGCAGATCCGGCTCCAGAACGTAAGACAGGATTTCGCCTGTCGACAGGGTTTCCCGAGCATCGGCAGGCGTGCCGCCGACCACGTAGAAGGCTTCCGGAGCGTCATCCGCGGCGGCCAGCATATAGGTGAAGAACCCGCCACTCCCGGTATAGGCCGTCCCGGTCACTGCCGCCCCGTTGACCTGGCCTGACACCGACCGCTCGGTCAGCACGCTGGTCGACGACAATGCCGGCAGAACGAAGGTGTTGCCGGCGCCATCGGTGCCAGCAAGGTTGCCGTCGGAATTGCGGGTCAGGGTTCCGGCGGACTGGTTGAGCCTGAGGCCCCCAGGGCCCGGGCCTCCGATGGCTTCCTCCGGGGAAAGCACGGACACGGCGGTCTCCTCGTCCTCGTCGCCCGGGCCGTCGGGGTCAGGATTTGGGTTCGGCTGCGGATTTGGCGCCGGCCGGGGTCCCACATCTCGCTGCGATTCACCGGCCACCTCTTCCACCGGCGTCGCGACCACCGGCCGCGGCTGCGGCACAGGGATCGCATTCTCCGAGGGCAGTTGAGCCGAATTGCTTTCCGCAATCGGACTGCTCGCGACCCTTTGTTCGGTCGGCGGATTGCTCGCGCCGCCGCTCTGGCCGGGGCGGCCGGCAAGCACCTGCTGCAGACCGCTCACCCACTGCGGCGGTGTCCTCTGCACGCGTGGCTGGCCGTCACCGGCAAAGATCGAAAAGCCCTGGCGGAACAGCCGCTGCGGCGCGCCATTGCCGGTCAGCTCCACTTCCGTGCCATAGACCAGCGTCATATGCGGCGGCAGCGGCTGGCCGTCGCGGGTCTGTCCGTTGAGGTTGATGTCGACCACGGCACCGCGAATGCCGGCCGTGCCGATCGGCGTATCGATCTTCACATTGCCGCTCGCCTTGGAGGCCTTGCCGCCGATGAAGCGCAGCGCGCCCTTGGTCATGGTCGCCGCGAGCGAAGCGGTATTCTTGTCCGGATCGTAGACGAAGCTGTCGATCACCACGGAGGAGTTCGGCCCGACCGTAAACGAGGTTCCGTCGGCAAGCAGGATCTGCACCAGGCCTTCGCCATTCGTCTCGATCCGGTGATTGCGCACCACGGGATCGCCAAGCGAGATCAGTCTTGTGCGCCCGGCGCGATCAATCGCGGTGGCATCTGGATTGACGGCGGCGGTGACACCCGCGACATCGGCTTCCGCCAAGGCCGGATGGCTCGCGACGACCAGCAGCGCTGCAGATGCGGCCAGCAGGCCAAGACGTGTCTTCGGCTTCATCGGGATGCTCCTAGAAGGCAGACTGGATGCCGATCGACAGCGAAATGTTGTCGAAGGCCTTGATGTCGTAGTTGGACCAGACCTTGCGATAGCCGGCCTCGCTGACCAGCGCCACGCGCTCGGTCAATGGCACGATCTGTCTCAGGTTCAGGCTGAATTCCGTGTCGCGTTGTCGCTTGGATGCATTGATCATCGTGTCGGGGTCATCATAGCCGCGTCCGACGACTGCGGCTTCCAGCCCGACCGTCCAGGCCGGTCCGTCGCCGATCAGGGCGGCATGCCGATAGGTCCCGGAGATCGCGCCCCCCACTTCCGTTGCCGTGAGATACCCAACCTCCGCATCCCGGCGGGTGGCGAGCACCCGGCCAGTCAGGCTGAAATCCTCTGTCATCTGATGCGACCAGGAGAGCTGCCCGTCGAAGCGATGGCCGCTCTGCAGCTCCGCGGTCCGGCGCGACGTGGTGTTGGAGAAATCCTCGAATCGGTATTGCAGGCTCGCCGAAAGACTGTCGACAGGTGTCACCTGCCAGTCCAGCGTCGTGGAGACGCCTGCCGAAGCGAGATAGCGATCGCCCTCGATGATGACGCCGCTCGTCGTCAGCAGGATCGCCAGCGTGTGATCGTCGAGCCCGAAGCGACCGAGATCGAAGACAGGCCCCGCATAGGCCTCTGCCGCTGCCGTGTTCAGCGTATCGCGATTGCGGTAGCCGGCAGCGTAGCCGGAGAGGCCCGCTTCCAGAGCAAGTCCCTGGACATCGGTTTCGAGACGGTAGCGCAACGCGCCATTGACGAAGGCATTGAAGTCTTCGCCGGCCACGCTGAGCCCGTCCAGCGTGTAGGAAAGGCCGTTCAAGGTGACGGTCGAATTGCCGGGACCGGCATTGGCATTGCTCTGATAGCGAATGCCGGTCCGGACCATGCCGGACAATTGCGACGGAGCCGCACGCCGGTCGATCGCGGCGAGATACTGGTCCACCTTGGCGGAAACCTCCGCCGGCACATCGCCCGCAGCTTTCGCGCCGTCGAAATACTGCCGCGCCGTCTCATAGGCGCCGAGACGGTAATAGAGAACGCCGAGCTCCAGCTGCAGCCGGGGCAGGCCGGGTGCGTAGATCAACATTCGCTCCAGCGTCGAGATCGCCCCCTCGAGATCCCCGGCCTGCGAAGAGAGTGCGGCATATTCGAATGCGGCATCGAGATCGTCGGGGGCTGTCATCATCCGGCCAAACAGTGCCTTCCGCTTGGCCTCGATCTCATCGAGGGATGCGCTGCCCGTCCGAGGCGCGACGTTTTGAGACTGTTGCGCGGCCGCGTCTTCGCTCGGCAGCGTCAGGCAGGCGGCCGCCAGGCACAGCAGCAGGGGATGAGCGGAGAAAATGACAGCCTTACGGCTCTTCGGCAAAGTCATATGGAAAGGAACTCTGACTGAAAACGCTGGCAGATCTTTAATGCAGGTTAAGCTTTTGGTAGAAGACGAGAAATGTAGTGGGACCGGCCAAGTTTGGGGTGTTCGTCCAGGCCCCGGCGGTCAAAATTTGGCCTGTCGCGTCCGGTTTCTCGCACAATCAAGGGCTTCTGATAAGCCCCCGGCTCCCCCATCCACCGGCGAAGCACCCCGCATGGCCAACCCTTCTGCCAAAGGGCGTCGACGCTGTCCACGTCCGTTGCCATAGGCCGGGAAATAGGTCACGGAACTTTGATATTTCAGGGGGGACCCTGCCTTGTTTGGTACCCTTTGCCGTTATAACGGTGATGCCATCACGGACACTTGCAAGCAGGTAAATGACCCATGTCGACTTCCCAACTCTCGATTACCAAGCGCCGTCTTCTCGGCGGCATCGCCATCGCCGCAGTTTCCATGGCGCTGACCGCCTGCAGCGACAGTGAAGAGACGGCAGCGAACACCGAGCCGAAGCCCGCCGTCAGCAACGAGACCACGGCCTCGACGACGGCTTCCGTCGAGATCCCGACCGCCGACCGCGACGTGGATATGGAAGCGGCTCTGAAGCCCGGCCCGCTGAAGGAAATGGCGCTTGGCGATCCGAACGCGCCGGTGAAGATCATCGAATACATGTCGATGACCTGCCCGCATTGCGCGCATTTCCATGTGAACACCTTCGACGCGATCAAGACCAAGTATGTCGACACCGGCAAGGTCTATTTCGTGTTGCGCGAATTCCCGTTCCCGCAGGACACCGCATCGCTCGCCGCCTTCATGCTGGCCCGCTGCACCACTGAAGACAAGTTCTTCCCCTTCGTCTCGACCATGCTGAAGCAGCAGCGCACCTGGGCCGCCCCGGTCGATGGCGATGTGCGCGGCGCCATGCTGCAGATGTCCAAGCTCGCCGGTTTTACACAGGAGACCTTCGACGCCTGCTTGACGAACGCGCAGCTTGCCGGTGATGTGTCGGCAGTCCGCGATCGCGGCGCCCAGGAATTCGGAGTTCAGTCGACCCCGACCTTCCTGATCAATGGCAAGGCCTATTCGGGGGACATGTCGGTTGACTCCATGTCGGCCCTCATCGACAGCCTGCTCTGATCGACGTTCCGTTCTGACGACGGGCGCCGGGGAAACCCGTGCGCCCGTTTTTCGTGACCGCGCGCCGGGGCTGACACGATGAAATTCAACCGCCTCCGCCTCGTCGGTTTCAAGTCCTTCGTCGAGCCCTCCGAATTCGTCATCGAGCGCGGCCTGACCGGCATTGTCGGCCCGAATGGCTGCGGCAAGTCGAACCTCGTCGAAGCGCTTCGCTGGGTCATGGGCGAGAACTCCTACAAGAACATGCGCGCGTCCGGCATGGACGACGTAATCTTCTCCGGCTCCGGCAACCGCCCCGCCCGCAACTCGGCCGAGGTCGGACTCTATCTCGACAATTCCGACCGCACGGCACCCGCCGCCTTCAACGACGCCGACGAGATCCAGGTGACGCGCCGCATCGAGCGCGGCAATGGCTCGGTCTATCGCATCAACGGCAAGGAAGCCCGCGCCAAGGATGTGCAGCTGCTCTTCGCCGATGCCTCGACGGGTGCCCGCTCGCCCTCCATGGTCGGCCAGGGCCGGATCGGCGAGCTGATCCAGGCCAAGCCCCAGGCCCGCCGGCAGTTGCTGGAAGAGGCAGCCGGCATTTCCGGCCTGCATTCCCGCCGCCATGAGGCCGAACTCAGGCTGCGCGCCGCCGAGACCAATCTGGAACGCCTCGAAGACATCACCGCCCAGCTCGAAAGCCAGATCGAAAGCCTCAAGCGCCAGGCCCGCCAGGCCAACCGCTTCAAGCAATTGTCCGCCGATATCCGCGCCCATGACGCCATGCTTCTGCACATTCGCTGGTCGCAGGCCAAGCAGGCGGAAGGCGAGGCGGAAAGCGCCCTGAACCAGGCCATGTCGACGGTCGCCGAAAAGGCGAACCACCAGATGGAGGCGGCCAAGCTTCAGGCCGTGGCAAGCCTCAAGATGCCGGAACTGCGCGAGGAAGAGGCGAAGGCCGCCGCTGCCCTGCAACGCCTGCAGATCGCCCGTTCGCAGCTCGACGAGGAAGCCAGCCGCATCCTGCGCCGCCGCGACGAGCTCACCCGCCGTCTCGCGCAGCTCGACGAGGACATCCGCCGCGAGGAACGCCTCGTCTCCGAAAATGCCGAGGTCATCCAGCGGCTGGCGGAAGAGGAGGCCGAACTCGAGGAAATCCTCGCCGATGCCGGCCGCTTCGGCGAAGAGGCAAAGGAAGCCTTCGAGGCCGCTGCCGCAACGCTTTCCGACAGCGAGCGTGATTTCACCCGCCTGACCGCCGAGCGCGCCGAAGCCGCTGCCGGCCGCAACCAGCTGGAACGCGCCATCCGCGATCTCGCCGAGCGCCGCGCCCGCCTTGAGCGCCAGGTGTCGGAAGCCTCCCGGGAACTCTCTGAGATTTCAGACCAGATCGCCGCTCTTCCCGATCCCGACGAAAAGCGCGAAATGGTCGAGATCGCCGAGCAGGCGGTTGCCGATGCCGAGAGTGCGGCCATGGAAGCCGAGGCCGCCCTTGCCGAGGCCCGCCGCACCGAAAGCCATCTGCGCCAGCCGCTCGAAGCCGCACGCGCCCGGGTCAACGGTCTGGAGACCGAAGCCCGCACCATCGCCCGCATCCTCGCCTCGACGACGACAGGCGATTTCCCACCGGTCGCCGACGAACTCTCCGTCGATCGCGGCTATGAAACGGCGCTCGGCGCCGCCCTTGGCGACGATCTCGACAGCGCGCTCGATCCCGCAGCGCCCGCCCATTGGCACGGCAATGGCGATGGGGCAGGCGACTCGGCGCTGCCGTCAGGTGTGCCCTCGCTCCTTGCCCATGTCCGCGCACCCGCGGCGCTCACCCGTGCGCTCCGCCAGATCGGCGTGGTCGAGGAAGCAGACGCTCTCAAGCTGATGGCAAGCCTCGCGCCCGGCCAGCGCCTCGTCACCCGCGATGGCGCGGTCTATCGCTGGGATGGTCATGTCACCGGCGCCGATGCGCCGAGTGCCGCGGCCCTTCGCTTGGCCCAGAAGAACCGGCTTGCCGAAATCGAGATCGAGACCGAGGAAGCTCGCCACCAGATGGTCGAAGCCGAGGATCGTCTGGCCGAAGCCGCCGAAGCCATCCGTGCTGAAGAAGCCCGCCTGGCCGATGCCCGCGACCGCAGCCGTCTGACGGTCCGCGCGCTCGCCGAAGCCCGGGACGCGCTGGCCCAGGCCGAACGCGCCTCAGGCGATCTCATCCGCCGCCGCGAGGTGATCGAGGAGGCGGTCAACGGTCTGAAGGCGCAGATCGAGGAGATCGTCGAGCAGGAGGAGACCGCCCGCATCGAGATGGAGGAGACACCCGATCTCTCTGCCCTCGATGCCCGCCTGCGTGAGGCGGAAGCCGTCGTTGCCCGCGATCGTGGCCTGCTTGCCGAAGCCCGCGCCCGTTTCGAGGGGCTCGCCCGCGAAGACGAAATGCGCCGCCGCCGCATTCTCTCGATCCGCCAGGAAAAGCAGAACTGGCAGAACCGCGCCAAGTCTGCCGAAGAGCACATCGCGACCCTGCGCGAGCGCGAGGCGGAAGCCCGCGAGGAGATCACCGATCTCGAAATGGCGCCCGATGAGTTCGAGGACAAGCGCCGCAACCTGATGACCGCGCTCGACAAGGCCGAGAAGGATCGCCGCGAGGCCGCCGATCGTCTTGTCGAGGCCGAGACCCGCCAGCGCGAGGCCGACCAGAAGGCGGCAGCGGCGCTCGCA
>LFEF01019226.1_pt1 | contig 20399 bp, 23 predicted proteins | sample 619371 | NCBI WGS metagenome assembly LFEF01 (sample SAMN03014291, study PRJNA259931) | freshwater metagenome | biome: lake; feature: waterbloom | place: China: Taihu Lake | collected 2006-08 | depth 0 m m
TCATTTCAGATAAGTCTGATACACTCTAGACCAGTTAAACTCTTATGGACTCTGGCATTGATATTCTCAATCTTAATTGAAATGACTATACGAATTGCAGTGCAGACAATACCTTACTCGAAAAACCCTGCGCTACTATTAGAATTAGATGCGATCATTTTGAGAGCGACTGAGCCACCCTATAATGTTCAAATTCATGCTGGAGTCCTAACCCATGCGAGCGAAACTTTCAGAGCAAATCTCGTCCACTGATGCAGAAATTATTTTAAGACGCTTACCAGACTGGATTCAGGATGCTTTGATTGCTCGCGCTACTGAAATTGATTATCCCGTTGAAGCGATTCTTGAAATGGCGATCGCCAGTTTTTTAGACACAGAGGCATTAAGTTTTGCCGACTGTAAGCCAGGGCGAGGTCAATAAGTGGGATGGCTACCTCTGTAGGGTGCGTTCCCTAATGCAGGATTTTTGAGAACGCACCATCCTCATTGATTGAAGTCGTTAGACCGCTTCAATTTTAGGGTAATAGTTGCTAAGGTTCGCTAACATCACCGGTGAACCCACATAGGGAAAGGTTTGTGATCGCTAAAAAATTCTTTATTCTCCATAAAGACAATAAAATCTCTATTCTGGAAGCATAAAGAGGCTTCAGGCGAATTTAAAGGCACATTTAAGCGGTATAAATCGAATATTTACACTTTTTTCAGCTAATCAAGCTATTAATGGCTTGATTTATTTGCATCTAACCTAACTAAGAGTGTATAAATTTTTCTTCAATGTATTGAAATTGTTTTTTATTTCATATAAAATACAATCTCAGGAAAAATACCTAGCAATCTCCCATAAATAAACAAAGGAGCCGATGACATCGTGATCCATGAGCCTAGACCCGAAAAACCGAAAACCCTCTTACCTTTTATTTCTCTAGCTACGGCTGCCGTCGTCACAACGGGAATTGGACTAGCTTCTAGTCCCCTATCGGCATCGGGGAATCTGCTGGCAAGTCCGGATAAACAGCAAGCTAAACAACAAACCGTGGAAATCACCCTGGTTTCCTACGCGGTGACTCAATCGGCCTACTCAAAAATCATTCCTCTATTCGTCAACAAATGGAAAAGAGAGAAAAAACAGGATGTGGTGATTAAACAGAGTTATGGCGGCTCTGGTTCCCAAACCCGCGCTGTTATCGACGGATTAGATGCAGATGTGGTAAATTTGGCTATCGGTTCCGATGTGGAACGCTTGCAAAAAGCGGGTTTAGTTAACCCCGGTTGGCAGAAAGAACTCCCCAATAACGCCATCGCCACTCGTTCCGTGGTAGCTTTAGTTACTCGTCAGGGCAATCCCAAAGGAATCCGCAACTGGCCAGATCTAGCCAAATCGGGGATTAAAGTCATTACTGCCAACCCGAAAACCTCTGGGGTGGCCCGGTGGAATTTTCTGGCCCTGTGGGGATCGGTAACTCGGACCGGAGGCAATGAAGCACAAGCGACCAATTTCGTCCGTAATGTCTATAAAAACGTTCCTGTACTACCCAAAGATGCCCGGGAGGCCAGCGATGTATTCTTTAAACAGGATCAGGGGGATGTGCTGCTTAACTACGAAAACGAGGTGATTCTGGCCCGTCAAAAAGGAGAAACCGGTTTTTCCTATACTATTCCTGCGGTCAATGTTTCGATCGATCCGCCCGTGGCCGTAGTGGATAAAATAGTTGATAAACGCAAAACCCGGGAAGTAGCGACAGCTTTTGCCCAATTTCTCTTTACTCCCGAAGCGCAGCGGGAATTCGCCAAGGTGGGTTTCCGTCCCGTTAATGCTAATGTGGCTAAAGAGTTTAGTAAACAATACCCAAAAGTGTCGAATCTGTTCCCCTATACGGCGGTCGGTAGCTGGGATGCGATCCAGAAAAAATTCTTCGCTGATGGGGCGATTTTTGACCAAATTCAGCGTTAATTAGTCTTGATCCGTCAGCCGTCAGCTAGATAACTGTGATTACAAAAGTAATGGCAGAGATAGTTGATTGCTGATGGCCAAAAAAACAAAACTGATAGTTAGTAAGTAGTCGTGCAAAATTAATTTCCTAGTGAAGATAGGCAAGAGGCACTCTTGCAAGAGGCAAGAGGTGTTTAGATATGTGTAATTAATTTTGCTTAGGTACTTAGCTAAAAAAAGATGTATCTACTTGACAAAATCAAAAATGGAACCTTGCTATTGATTCTTCCATTCTCGACCCCTAATATATTTCTATTATTTCCCTCTCAATTCTAGCATTTTAAACACCTCTTGCGCCACTCGATCGCAACTGCCCACCGTTCCTAAACCGGCCCTAGTTTCTGCGTATTCATCTAACATTTTTTGCCGACGTTGCTGATTTAATAATAGGTCTAGACATTCCTGCATAATTCTTTCCGGGTTAGCTTCCTCTTGTAATAATTCGGGAACAATTTCTCGCATTAAAACTAAATTTACCGGTGAGACAAATGGCACAGAAAACTTCATAATATTGCGGGCAATCCAAGCAGTAATTGCACTTAAACGGTAAACCACCACCTGCGGCACGTTTAACAAAGCAATTTCGAGATTAACTGTACCAGACTTAGCCACAGCCAGATCGGCGGCGGCAATGGCTTCTAAAGTCTGATCTCGTTCCATAATCACCGCATTTAATCCATATTCCGCCACTAATTCTCGCATTTTTGGTTCGTATAAAGCTAAGGGAACGGGAATTAAAAACTTAATATCGGGAATTTTTTCCTGTAATTTTTGGGCAGCAGCGCACACCGTCGGCACGAGATATTTAAACTCCTGTTGACGGGAAGCGGGTAACAAAGCAATCACCGTTTCTTCGGGTTTTATTGCCCATTTTTGCCGCATTTCTTGGCGATTGGGAGCATTGGCCATACGATCAACTAAAGGATGTCCCACCCAAGTTACTGGTAAACCTTTTGCTTCAAAAAAACGGGCTTCGGCAGGAAAAATTGCCAATAATTTATCGGTGACGGCGATTAATTTTTCCGTATTAAATAACTTTTCTGCTGTGGCCCTTAGTTTAGCTGAGGGAATATTTTCTTCCGACCAAATCCACACCTGTGGGGCAATATAATAAATAATTGGCACCTGGGGAATAATTTTTTTAGCCGATTGACCGATCGCCACATTTGCCCCCACATAATCAATTAAAATAATCAGATCGGGGGGATGATCTCTAAAAAACTCTTTTGCCCGTTTTTGTAGTTGTAAAGTTGGCCAAATAAAGGGGATAGATTCAATTAATCCCATGGCAGCCAATCGAGTGGTTTTACCCAACATTTTCGCCCCGGCTAACTCCATGCGATCACCGCCGAGGGCAAAAATTTCTAACTCAATTGCCTGGGTTTTAGCTAGTTTAAAAAGGGATTCAATCAGCATCGCTGCCTGTAAATCACCCGATACCTCACCCGTACTAATAAATATACGCATTTGGATAATTATTTGATAATAAAAGAATTCAGGAGTCAGGAGTCAGGAGTCGGGAGATAGGAGTCAGGATTCAGGAGATAGGAGTCAGGAGACAGGAGATTATTTTTATTTATTCTTCCCACTTCCCCACTTCCCCATCACCCCACACCCGTTCGGACTTCGGCGTGAGCTCAGTCGAACGCTGAGCTCACGGCCGAAGCCCACATCCCACACCCCACACCCCATACCCCATACCCTGTTCCTCAATCAAGAAATTATTTCCCCGGAATTAAACCGCGACGTTTTTCTCCTGTGGTAGAGGATTGTAAAAATTGACAGAGATGTTGAACGTGGGGATTATCGGTTAAGAGAGAAACTTGTTCTAAAGCCTCCTGAAGATTTATATTAGAACGATAGATAATCCGAAAAGCTTTTTTCAGTAAAGTTAAATCTTCATCGGTAAAACCGGCCCTTTGTAAACCGACTAAATTAAGAGTTCGTACCCGACAGGGATTGCCTTCTACTAAAGTAAAAGGGGGAACATCGCGATCAATACGACTCATTCCTCCTAACATAGCCATTTTGCCAATATGAACAAATTGATGTACTCCTAAAACCCCCCCGATAACTGCTTTTGATTCGATCTGGACATGACCTGCCAAAGCGACACTATTAGCGATAATAATGTTATCTTGCAAAATACAATTATGGGCAACGTGAACATAGGCCATTAATAAATTATTATTGCCAATTTGGGTAACTTCTCCCGTATCCGTGGCGCGATTAATCGTGACAAACTCGCGAATTTGGTTATGATCACCAATTTCTACGCTACTTTCGCCCCCTTTATACTTTAAATCCTGTGGTTCATTACCAATAACAGCCCCGGAAAAAATATGATTACCCTTGCCAATTTTGGTCGGACCCTCAATGACCACATGGGCATCAATAATTGTATCAGCTTCAATTTCCACATTGGCCCCGATCACAGCATAGGGGCCAACTTTAACCTTGGGATCAAGTTTTGCCGACGGATGGATAACCGCAGTGGGGTGGATTAACGTATTCAAAGGGAAGTCTCCCGCGCTCAACTTCGTCACTGTATGAATCATGGTATAGCTTATCCTATATTGGACAGATTGTGATCAAGATTGATAGCGGTTGCTTAGGGAGGGGACGACTTTAATGGGGAACCAGAACCCGATAAACTATTAACCAGATTCTCTTGGTTCTCCCGTCCCTCCCATCCTGATAAAAAATATATGAGTAATAATAGACCTAAAATCATAGTCTTAGATGACGACCCGACAGGTTCCCAAACAGTCCATAGTTGTCTGTTATTGATGCGGTGGGATGAAGATACTCTCCGCTTGGGATTGGCAGATAATGCGCCAATTTTCTTTGTTTTGACCAATACTCGCGCTTTAACCCCCGAAAAAGCCGAGTCTGTCACGCGAGAAGTCTGTCATAACCTGAAAACTGCCTTAACTAAAGAGGGAATCGAGGATTTTTTGGTGGTTAGTCGTTCCGATTCTACCCTGCGCGGGCATTATCCGATCGAAACTGATGTTATTGCCGAAGAATTGGGCGGTTTTGATGCTCATTTCCTGATTCCGGCCTTTTTTGAGGGGGGCAGAATCACTCGCGATAGTATTCACTATTTAATCATCGATGGCGTTCCCACTCCTGTCCACGAGACGGAATTCGCTCGCGATTCGGTTTTTGCCTACCATTACAGTTATCTGCCGGATTATGTGGAGGAGAAAACCCAAGGTAGAATTAAAGCAGATGACGTGGAGAGATTTTTACTGACAGATATCCGTCAAGGTAGTTTAGAAAGACTGCAAAAGCTCAAAAATAATCAATGTGGGGTGGTAGATGGGGAAACTCAAGCGGATCTCGATCGCTTTGCTGAAGATATTTTAACCGCCGCAGGGGAGGGAAAAAAATTTTTATTCCGTAGTGCCGCCAGTATTTTAACTTCTTTGGCTAATTTAGGAACTCAACCGATCGCGCCCGAATCTATGGGTAAGTATAAGCCCACGGGGGAAGCCGGGGCAATTATCGTCGGTTCCCACGTCAAAAAAACTAGCCAACAATTAGATGAACTGCTTCAACAACCCAACACCGTCGGAGTCGAAATCGATGTGACGGCATTGCGCGATCGTCCCGACCAACGAGAGCAACTCCTAGCACAAGTTCTGGAAAAAGTCAAGCTTATTCACAAAAATAAACAAACCCCCGTGATCTATACCAGTCGGCAAGAGTTAACCTTTGCCTCTGTGCAGAAACGTCTTGATTTTGGGGTTGCCGTCTCCACCCTGTTAATGGACATTGTTAAGGGTTTACCCAGTGACATCAGTTTTTTAATCAGTAAAGGCGGAATTACCTCCAATGATGTCTTAAGTACGGGTTTAAGCCTGCAATCAGCCCGTTTACTCGGTCAGATTCTCCCCGGGGTCTCCATGGTTCGCACAGCAGCCGCTCATCCCCTCTTTCCTAATTTACCCGTGGTTCTTTTCCCGGGTAACGTTGGTGATGTGCAAGCTTTAGCCACAGTTTATCAGCGCTTGTGCCAATAACCGATTTGCTATCAAGGAAGGATCGAGAAAGCGGATTTTTTGGTAAGAGATTCGCTTCCTCACCGCCCAAATAACGATATAGAGGCATATTTTCAGAAGCAGCCGCGAATTTTAGGCGTACAGGGTATATTTTCCCGCAAAAATCCCCCTCTCTGGGGAGAAGGGGAAAAATAAACCCAAGATTAACCCTGCACCATCACCGAGGCAGCGGCAGCCACACCGGCGCCGGGGGTGACACCTTCCACACCTAACTCGATTAAAGTCGCTTCAATGGCAGCGATAACCGTGAGGATATCCCTCTCACTAGCAAAACCTAAATGACCGATACGGAAGATTTTACCCTTGAGGTGATCCTGACCACCAGCCACAGCGATGTCGAACTTTTTATTGAGAGTCGAACGAATTTTTTCCGCATCCACCAGAGTGGGGGCCACCGCAGTAATCGCCGTGGAAGCCCAGGAATCCGCCGCGTAGAGGGGCAAATCCAGGGCGCGCATACCGGCCCGCGTCATCTTCGTTAAGCGTTGGTGACGGGCGAAAATTGCCGCTAATCCCTCCCTTCTCATCATTTGCAGAGAAGCTTGTAAACCGTACATCAGGTTAATTGGAGGGGTAAAGGGGGAACTATCCTCATCGGTAGCTTTTTTGTATTTGCCTAAATCTAGATAAAAACGGGGCAGTTTGGCGGTTTCGTAGGCTTTCCAAGCTTTTTTACTTACGGAAACAAAACCTAAACCGGGGGGAATCATATAACCTTTCTGGGAACCAGAACCGACCACATCTAAACCCCATTCATCGATGGGGATATGATAAGCTCCTAAACTGGTGACAGCATCGACGATGATTAAAGCTTCCCCGTGGTTTTTTACCGCTTTGTTGATGCTTTCCAAGTCATTGAGAACCCCGGTGGAAGTTTCCGAATGGGTGATAATTACCGCTTTGATGGCTTTTTCCTTGTCTTCGGTCAGTTTAGCGGTAAATGCTTCTGGATCTAGGGGTTTACCCCATTCTGCCTTAACTACATCCACATTTAAACCGTATGCTTTCGCGACTTTCGCCCAACGTTCCCCAAATTTACCATTATCCCCCACCAAAACTCGATCGCCGGGGCTGAGAAAATTAATAATTCCCGCTTCCATGACACCGGTTCCCGAAGCGGTTAACATTAAGACATCGCCACTGGTTTGATGCAACCATTTGAGATTTTCGGTTAATTCGGCGATTACCTTGCTAAAAGCACCCGTCCGATGACCTATCGGTGCTTTAGCCATAGCCAATAATACCGCTTCCGGCACTGGTGTGGGGCCGGGAATCATCAACATATTTTTATTTTCCATGGTTCGTCCTCTCTCGTTGGGCCATATTTAACAAAGATAAAAAACCAAATCTCGATCGCATCAATTCTGAGGAGATGATTTAAGATTCGGCAAACTCTGATTATATCCCAGGAGGCAGGCTTGTCAGTTATCAGTGATCAGTTAGCAGTTATCAGTGGGAGTTTTAAGTGAGGATGATTATGGCAGTTATCTTGATGGTGAAGTACGCGGTTTTCCTTAACCAGTAATCAGTGAACTGATAACTGAGGTTCTTCGTTACTTGGTATGGCATAAATCGACTAAATCCTTATCTGGCAAGAGTTCCATTGATTAGTTTCTTCTAGAGCGAAAACAATTGACAAAAATCGCTAAATGTCTTTTTCTGTAAGGGTTTCATCCCTTATAACCCCGTCCATTGCATAGCACAAACCGAAGAACCATAACTGATAACTGATGACTGAAAAACCCCTAACCGAGATTTTCAAAGAGTTTTTGGATACCTGCGGCAGGATCGGGCAGTTTTACCAAAGATTCGCCGATTAGAACCGCATTTGCTCCTGCTTGCTTCACTTTCGCCAGATCTGTTGCTGTGTGTAATCCCGATTCGCTGACGATCAGAATACCTTTTTCTCGCACCTTTTCGCCCCTGGCTTCTAGTAATTGGCGAGTATTGTCTAAATCGACTTTAAATGTCTCTAAATTGCGGTTATTGATGCCGATTAGTTCGATTCCCTCAATGGCTAACACTCGATCGAATTCGGCCAGACTATGCACCTCTACCAAAGCTGTCATCCCTAAACCCTTGACAATTTTGACAAAATATGCTAGGTCTTGATCGCTTAAAATAGCGGCAATTAAAAGGACAGCATCGGCTCCTTTAGAGCGAGCGTAGTAGATTTGATAGGGATAAAGGATAAATTCCTTGCATAGTAGGGGTAAAGATACCGCTTGCCGGACGAGGCTAAGATTTTCGTAACTACCTTGAAAAAACTTACTATCGGTTAAAACCGATAAACAAGTGGCCCCACCCCGTTCATAGGTACGGGCGATCGCTACAGGATCAAAATCTTCCCGGATGACTCCCTTGCTAGGGGAAGCTTTTTTCACTTCGGCAATCAAAGCGGGTTGGGTTTTACCCTGTTTTAAGGCGGCTAAAAAGTGGCAAGGTGGCGCAGTATTGGCTATTTTTTGGCGTAATTCCGATAAAGGCAACTTTTCGCGCAATTTATCGACTTCGATCTCCTTATGCCAAACGATTTCTTCTAAAATATTTTGTGGTTGTGCCTCTGGCACTTTCACCACATAACTCAAACTCTCAACTTTGACGGCAGGATTGGGGTGTTTTCTTCGGATCTGCATTGTTTCACTGTCCAGAGTGTGAACAGTGATTAGTTTAACAGTGATTAGTTATCGGTAATTGAAATAGAGACGGGGAAAACCACGTCTCTACAGATATTTATCTATAACTTTTGTGGACATTCCCAGTCTTCACCTAAAGGCTATTGCATAGCTTCGATCGAACGTTCTAAAATTTTATCTTGGAGTTTTTCGTCTTCTTGACGATTTTCAGTTAATAAAACCCGCGCTTTCGCAGTTTCTGCCTCCCCTTCCCCTAAAAGCTCCTCCGTACGAGTTAAGACATTTTCTTCGAGCATTCCCTCTGCTTGTCGTTCTTGGGTTAAATTAAGACGTGCTTTTTCTTGAATATTCATAAATTTACCCTTGCCACAGGTGCGATCAACTTCTACCTTCAGTCTGACACAAATTTAGTATTCCGTATCATTAACTACAGAAAAATTTAGAATCTTACCTATGAAACTGAGATTTAGGTATTTGTTCTCATTCCTCAAATGGACAGGGATCGATCGACCTCAAGCTATACAATAAAACCTATGGAACAATTCCCCAGCGTAATCAAGCTTGTATATCGGGCGAATAATGATCGATTGCCTAAGCCAACAGATTTCTTGACAGTATCCGACTCTATCGTAATATCCTATTTGCAGAGCTTATGACCAAAGGTAATTTAAACGATCTCATCCGTACAGAAGCTAATAAAGAGGTAGAATCCCAACCCTCTCCTTCTGTCAAACGTTCTAAGGAAACTAACGCCACCTTACAGGCAAAAATTAACGACTTGACGGCAGAATTAGAAAAAACCGAGAAAAATCAGCAAACTCTCCAAGAAAAAGTTATTTCTCTGGAAAAAGAACTTCAAGAACATCTAGAACTATCTGTCAGTTTACAGCAGTTACAACAACAGACCGAGCAGTTACAATCTGTCCTCTCGGAAAAAACCACTTTGGTGGCACAATTATCGAGTCAATTAAGTCAATCCCAGACGGAATTAACCGAGAAAAAACAGTTAATTGAAAAACTATCGAGTCAATTAAGTCAATCCCAGACGGAACTGACTGAGAAAAAACAGTTAACTGAAAAATTATATAATCAAATTAAAACCCTAGAAAATAGTCCCACCCCCACTCCTGAATCCTCACCAATTATCAAACCTGCGCCGAAGAAACCCAGTCTTTATAACTTTGAAATGGCAACTTTAGCCCGTTATATTGCCCCCAATCCTACCCCCACAGAGTTAACGGATTCCGAAATCGGTTGGTTCGATTAATTATGGCTAGTAAAAATCAAGAACAACAACATCCACAGGAAAGACTCGATCGCCCGATTGTTGATCAGCTGCTGCAATCAGAACCCAATGATTTAAACTTAGCTGAATGCGCTCGTTTACGCATACGTTATCAAAACTTTCCGGGGGCAAGAGAAATCCAAAGAGATTTAGATTTAATCCTAGAAAAATGGCAGTTAGATGAAGCTAGTTTATGGGCAAAAACTCGACAACTGCACAGTCACGGACAAGTGTATCAAATTCGCCAAACCGAGGAGCAACAGGATTGGAGTTAAATTGCAGCAGTTATCTTAATGGTGCGAGAGGAAAAATAAAACCTATAATTTGATTTTATCTAATAATCTCTGAAAACGATTTTTTGGTTTGCTTGCCTGCGGATCTGCGGGGGGATTAGGATCATCTAGATAACGATAATATTTCCAGATATCCCAGTAGGGACAACCGGGTTCGATGCGAATTCCTGCCCAATGTAAATATTTTAAGGGCTGATTTAATCTCGGATCGATTAAGATATTCCCCTGACGTTGAAAATGAGAACTTCCCCCCCAATTTCCCGCTTGACAACCCGGGGCGCGGACAATATTAAATCGATTGGGAACTCGTTTGAGAATGGTATAATTAATAATCGGTTGATCGGAGGTTTTTTGAGAAAAATCAAAATATTCTGGATGAGCGGCACATTCTTGAAAAGCACTATATAATTCCTGTTCTGAGAACAGATTCTTTTTACTAGCCCAAAAACCACCGTTAAACATCCCAGTTAGATCATTTTCTGTGAAGATTCCTTGTTCTAAAACAAGCGGATTAAAGACGTTAGTAATCCCTTTTTTGTGTTGGTAATCACAGCAGAGAAAATCGTAGGTATCGAGGAAATTTAGATTATCTATTATTTTTTCAAAAACTACGATATCCGTATCGATATAAAGAAATTGATCTAATTCTCCAAACCAACACACCTGCTTGCGAAATTGATTGGGACGAGCAAAGAATTTTTCTCCAAAAATATCGTAGATTTTCTGTGCCAATTCTTCCACTAATTGCAGATCGGGATAGAGAATAACCCCGTATTTTTCTGCCAATAAATCGGCAATTTGTTGATAATTATTGTCGTAGGGAATCAAGATGACGGGAGAATCGGGATCGTACAAGCGAATACTATTCATCAATGCGATCGCCTGATCGATAACTCGATCGTTAGCGGTAATGTAAATTCCTCGCTTCATAAATATCCTCGGGGTAAGAGTTAAGTAGTCGTGCAAAATTAATTTCCCAGTCGAGACAGGAGACAGGAGAAGGGATCAGATTTGAGTTTTTAGTTTACTGTTTACTGTTCACTGATAACTGATAACTGAGAGGAGATGTCTGGAAGGGATCATAGCCGATCGATCTTTCTCTGTCAACTCTCAAAGTTGATGCGTTTACTTAAACAGTTTTTTCTTAAGTTTAGCGAGGGAACTCTGTATCCATAATTTTTTAAGTCGCAGGGGTTCTAAACCTTCTATATCAGCCGGATAGCGTTTTTTAATATCAAAGAAATCATTAATTTCTCTTAAAATTGTTTCAAAACGTGGTAGTAATTTTTCGGGATGATAATCATCGAGAAAATTAGCAGGTAAAGAATTAACGGGAAAATTACGGGCATAATTAAGAATACGTTCCAGATCGTATTGAGTGGAATAGGCCCCGATTTTTTGACAATTGAAACCGGGATCGAGATAATCGGCTAAGGCGCTATTGACGCTAGAAAATACCGTACAACCACAGGCTAAAGCTTCCAGGGGCGGTAAGCCAAAACCCTCGGTTAAACCGTTTACAGCCCAATATTCAGCCGAATCGTAGAGATAAACCCGACTGCGATTGAATAATCCCACTAAATCCTCCACATAGCTATCTAAAACCTTAACGCGACAGTGGGGACGGAGGGCGGGAACTAGACGATTGAGAAGATACTTTGAGGATTTGCGCCCCTGTACTAGGACATCGATATCCCTTTCTAAGCCTAAATTGAGAAATTCTGAGCCAATTTGATTAGGAAGATAGTAAATCAAAGCATTAGGAGCTTTTTCTCCCCAATAACCCATAGTATTGCGGCTAACGGTGATAATTGGTATTTGGGAGGGTAAACGGAAACCGTAACCTGTACTATGGGCATGATAAATGATATTATGCGATCGCAATCTTGGCACCAGTTTAGGCAGATCAAAACCCCAGCTAACCACAAAAATACTGTCATCCGAGCTTATTTTCGCGAGTATATCCTCTAAAAAAGGATAATTTAACTCTTTTTGACGATAAGTCACAATCTGGGCGGTACAAATTTGACTAGCCAAATTGACAGTTTTCATTTCTGCCCACAGTCCACCCCCACCAAAAGGAGAAGTAGTACCGGGCAAGAGAAAATAGAGGTTTCTCATCAGGATAATAGAAGTTTTGGTTAAGCGTTAGTCGTAAGACTTGGCTATTATTGATCAGAACCGTGCCTGAGACTTTCACCTCAGACGGCTCCTAGTTTGACTGCTCCATTGTTAAGGATACAGCTTGTCTTAGGCGCTTGGAATATCCTCTTTTGGAAGTACCGGTTTCCCGCTGATGAGAAAGGCTGTAACTGAATATTAGAAGATAGGGAGATGAGAGCTTTTTTGCTGTGATCGGTAAACAGTAATCAGTGAACTGAAAACTGAAAACTGAAAACTGAAAACTGACCGGTATAATGGGGGAGAAAACCGGAAAAAATCGATGTCTAGCCTTCCAGAAACCGATAATCCCAGCTACAAGGGCATCTTAGAGGCATTAAACCATTTAATCACCGTTGTTGCCCGTTTACGAGACCCAGAAAGCGGCTGTCCTTGGGATTTAGCCCAAACCCCAGCAACCCTGATTCCCTACGTTATCGAAGAAGCTTATGAGGTGGTAGCGGCAATTAAAAGCGGTGATAAAACTGCCATTGCCGAGGAATTAGGCGATTTACTGCTACAGGTGGTTTTACAAGCTCAAATTGCCAGTGATGAGGGTAATTTTAGCCTAGAAGAAGTGGCTAGAGGCATCACCGATAAATTAATTCGTCGTCATCCCCACGTTTTTGGAGATCTATCCCTAGAAAATCCCGAACAGGTGCGTCAAAATTGGGAGAAAATCAAAGCTGAGGAAAAAAATGACCCGACTATTAGCGGCAAATTAACTCGTTATGCCCAAACTTTACCACCCTTGATCGGGGCGATGAAAATTTCTCGGCAAGCGGCGCGAGTCGGTTTTGAGTGGGAAAATATCGCGGGAGTCTGGGAAAAATTCGGCGAAGAGTTGGCAGAATGGCAAGATTCCCTAGAATCGGGCGATAAAGAGCATCAACAGGCAGAATTAGGCGATTTACTCTTTACTATTGTTAATCTTGCTCGCTGGTATAATTTAGACCCCAGTATCGCTTTACAAGAGACTAATCTGCGTTTTATTCAACGTTTTTCCCTAGTGGAATCTGTGGCGGAAAAGCCTCTCCATGACTATACACTAGAGGAATTAACAGTTTTCTGGCAGCAAGCGAAGGCTAAGTTACACCAACCATCATCCGGGCAATAATGCAAGAGCAAGAAATTAATAAGGACAAATCCAAGAGTTTTTGGGCTTCTATTCGAGAAAATCTGCAAATTATCACTATAGCTTTAGTTTTAGCCCTACTGATCCGCACTTTTGTCGCCGAACCTCGTTTTATCCCCTCTGATTCTATGTTACCCACCTTAGCACAGGGCGATCGCTTAGTAGTGGAAAAACTTTCCTACGATTTCCATCCTCCTCGACGGGGGGATATCGTCGTCTTTGAACCGCCAGCACAATTACAATTACAGGGATACCAAAAGAACCAAGCTTTTATTAAAAGAGTGATTGCCACAGCAGGGGATGTAATTGCTGTCAAGGAGGGCAAAATTTATCTGAATAATCAACCCTTGTCAGAGGATTATATTCTCGAACCCCCTCAATATAATTTAATGCCTTTGCTCGTGCCGGAAAATAATTTATTTGTCATGGGAGATAATCGCAATAATAGCAATGACTCCCATATCTGGGGGTTTTTACCAGAAAATAACGTGATTGGTCGGGCGTTTTTTCGCTTTTTTCCTTTTAATCGTTTGGGGATTTTAGGGGGGAATAGCTAATACTAAATCCTGTTTAGAAGGTATAGGGGAGCGGGGAGCGGGGAGCGGGGAGAAACAATTCATAACTTAGGAGTTAATCACACTATTAAAAACGGATTTGGTATAACAGGAATTTTTAGTCCCGATACCCCAAACAAAAAAGCGATCGAATGACTGATCACAAACATCTAAGGGACTTCCAAAAAATAAACTATTCATTCTCAAGAATAATAATCATTCTCGGAGTGTGGGTGGGAGGGGTCGATGCCCCCTCCTTCCCGATTTTGTAGTAGAATTAATCCTGTACATTATTAATCAAGTTTTTCCTTTTAAGTGTATATGGAATTAACTGATTCCCTCAAGAAATTGCTCAGTGAAACTGCACTTCAATTAAAAGGTGCAGCTAAAAGAAGATTCATGGCGCAAACAGTCTTAGAATTTGGCTATGGGGGACAAACCCTTGCTTCACAGGAATTAGGCTGGAATCGAACTACTATTCGTCAAGGAATTAAAGAACTAAAAAGAGGCATTACTTGTGTTGATAATCATTCAGCTAAGGGTCGGAAAAAGGCAGAAGAACATTGACCTTTTCTATGAGAAGACATCAAAAGTTTAGTGGATTCTCAAAGCCAAACTGACCCAAGTTTTAAAAGCCAAAGGCTTTATGTGAGACTGAGGGCAGCCCAAGTCCGAAAGCAATTAATTTCTAAATATAGGTACAGTGATGAGGATTTACCGACCGAGGAAACTATTCGGGTTAAATTAAATAATTTAGGTTATCGTCTGAAAAGAGTAGCTAAAGTTTTACCTCAAAAAAAATTCCAGAAACCGCGGCAATCTTTGATGAATTAGCTAACATTAATCGGGAAGCGGATGAAGACCCTACGATGTTACGTCTTAGTTTAGATGCCAAAGCCCGTGTTAATATTGGACTGTTTGATCGAGGAGGTAAAAATAGAATAACTGTCAAAACAAACGAGCATGATTTTAATCCGAAAACAACCCTAACTTCTTAGGGAATATTTCTTCCAGAATTTGATGAGTTGTTTTTGTATTTCACTGACTCCACAGTCACCAGTGACTTTATTGTTGATACATTAGAGGATTTCTGGGAGTCTGAAAAATATCGTTTTGAGAAAATTAAAAGTTTGATAATTAATCAAGATAATCGCCCAGAAAATAATTCGAGACGAACTCAGTTTATGAAACGTATAGTTGAGTTTTACAAAAAATATCAAGTTGATATACGTTTAGCTTACTATCCCCCCTACCATAGTAAATATAATCCTATTGAACGAACCTGGGCTGTGTTAGAAAACCATTGGAATGGGAGTATTTTAGATGAAATCGAAACAGCTTTGAAATTCGCCAAAACTATGACTTGGAAAGGAAAACACCCGATTGTTAAGTTGATTACTGAAACTTACGAAAAAGGAGTAAAGCTTACTAAAAAAGCCAGGAAAAAAATTGAAGAAAAAATCGAACGTCTCACAGAATCAACGAATCAAGACTTTCCCAATTTGGGCCAATGGTTTATTGATATCTATTATGATAAGACCTAGTTTGTAGTTAACTAAGATGGTTGGCTAAAAACTGTCTTTGATTCTTTAAGTTGTCCTTGTTATACTCGAAAAAGCTCGGAAGTATAAAAGTTTATGCTGCCTATTTTTTCGGAAAAATAGGTTGTAATGGGAGACTCTTTGTTTTCCTAGACAAAAATAATTAGGGCTGGCTGAAAATTACTGGAAGCCTTACTAGAAAACGGTTTTGGGACTTTTTTAGCCAAAAAAGTGCAAGAGACAAACGTTGAGAAATCGATCCGAGGGACTCAAAACCCTGGCACTTTCCGGAGGCGATTGCAAAGGGTTCTGCTTCCCAGTGCGCGAGGTTATTCTGTTATTGGGACCGCCCCGACCGACTCCCCAGACTCCTGACTCCCCAGACTCCTAACCCCACCAACAAACTTTTTGCCGCAAACCCTAGTTACTCACGACAATCGCATTTTAGATATTGCTGACCGCCTTATTCAGATGGAAGATGGTCGGCTAAAAACACTGAAACTGCCAGATTTATAACTGAAATTCCCCTTTGACAAAAGACCATAACCTGTGCAGTATCTGATGCCCCGTTACCTGCCGCAAATCAAGGAAACCTCGGTTCTTGTTACTTGGTATGGTTCGATAGTCCCCTGCTGTGCCGCTTCCGGCGTTGCCTGTTTCCTAAAACCCAGAATTCGTACCTCATCATTAAAATAACTGCTATGGTAGAAAGGCTGTAAATCTGTTCTCATGCCCTTTTAAGTCGCAAAAAAGCTCTTTAACCGTTGTCGCAGCCAAGAGACGGGATTTTTCAGGTCTTCGGAGTCTAAAATCCCCATTTCTCGCAATTTCTGCTGACATTCGCCCAATTCCTCTTGACGTTGGGCGAGTGCCTGAGTGAATTCCTCCGCTAGAGCCGGATAAGTAGTGATAGGATGCTGAAACCCCTGACGATCGAGCAAAAATAACAAGGTTTCCCCCACTGCTTGCATAGTGGTGGGAGAGGGAATCTCTAATATTAACGGTAATTCCCCAAAATATTGACCTTTATTAAAAGCAAAAATTTTACGACTGATTTTATCGTTTTCATAAAAAGCATCCACTTGTCCCTGCAAAACAATACAGAAATAATTAGTTCTTTCTCCCTGTCTAATTAAAATCTCCCCGTCCTGGAGATGTTTACGACAACCCATTTCAATTAATACACGCAATTGCAGCTCGTTAAAATGTTTAAAGTAACTCACCTCCAAGGTGATTTCTGCTCAAGAAGATACCTGATAGATTAAAATAGGGAAAATGGCGAGTAGGAAAGAAAAAAATGGTGTCTATGCCAGAAGATACAGCCTTAACCCCCTCTCAAATCGAAGACTTACGTTTTGCAGCTAAAAAGATGACGGGAGCTTCTCGGCGAGCCTTTCAAGGGAGGATTTGTCAAAAGTATTTTGAAGGGAATGCCAGAAAAACGGAAAAAATCTTGGGTTGGGGGCTCCCGAGCAGTCCAATGGGGATTAGAAGAACAAAGAAGCGGAATAATATGTGTTGGGCGACAGTCAACTCATAGTGGAGCGAAAAAATGGGAAGAGAAACAACCCGAAGCTGCCGAGTCTTTAAGAAAAATAGCCGAGTCATACGCACAACAAAATCCAACATTTAATAACCCCATTGCTGATACTCGAATGACGGCTTCTGAGGCGAGAAAACAATTAAAATTATTGGGATATAAAGAGAGTCAAATTCCTTGTCTAAGCACAAGGGCAGTGGTGTTAAATAGAATGGGCTATCGGTTAAGAAAAGTAGTAAAAGCTCAACCTAAAAAAAATGCCAGAAACCGATGCTATCTTCTTAAACTTAAAGAAAAGAGATGAAGAAAATTCGGAAAAAGTGAAGCGGATTAGCATGAACTGTAAAGCGACAGTAGAACTGGGAGAATATTCCCGTGGCGGCAAAACCAGAGGAAATAATCAGGTCCTTGGTTATGATTTAGGAGAAAAAGAAAAATTTATTCCCTGTGGCATTGTTGATGAGGATAAGGGACAACTTTATCTTAACTTTGGAGGTTCTTAAAAAACGAGTGACTTTATGGTAGATAGTCTATATCAATGGTGGGAAACCCTGAGGGAAACCGAAAAACAAGCAACAGAAATTATTCAAATAAAAATGGATAATGGCCTAGAGAATAGTGGTGTGAGAACTCAATTTTTGAAGAGGATGGTAGAGTTAGCCGCTCAGATTAAAAAATCATTTCATCTTCTTTATTTTCCGCCTTATCACAGCAAGTATAATCCGAGAGAACGTTGTTGGGGAATTTTAGAACAACCTTGGAATGGAACTCTATTAAAGGATGTTGACACTCTGTTAGGTTGGGCAAAAAGCATGACAGGGAAAGGATTACATCCGATTATTAGCCTGAGTCAAAAAGTTGCTCAAAAAGGAATTACCTTAACGAAAAAAGAGATGAAAGAGGTTGAAAGACATTTAGAACGTGATTCTAAGTTGCCGAAGTGGGATATTTTTATTCGACCCAATATGGCCTAATTAATAGTTTTGTCCTCATGAGTGGAACAGGTCAATAAAGTTGAAGTTAGTCAAGTTTAATTAGCGGAATTAATCTGCTAATATTTGTCTTTTATTTACTTGTCAAAAAACCGTCATTAGAACTTGAAAATCAAGTTAGGTTAGCGGAAGGTGTTCGCTAACTATTTTCCCCTTATTTTTTAAGTTGATTAGATTAGGTAAACTCTTTGTCAGAAATCACCTAAGGTCACGGATTTATTGGTTCAAACTCTTCTTTACCTACAGCAAAAGTCCGATTTCTCGGTCTCGTCGAGCCGATCCCTAGTCAAAAACTCCGGCAACAACCGCAAGCTGACCCCCCATATCATCGGTCGAGATTATCGCATCAGAAGCGAGTCCGATCCCGATGTCCGCACCGACCGTCAGTACCGCACCCATTGGCGTAGGGGTTTCTATCGTTGGCAACCCTACGGCCCCAGAGAACGACCCGATCGCAAGCTGATCTGGATCGAGCCGGTTCTGGTTAATGGCTAAATCGCTAGATAATAAGCGTGTACTATTTTGATGGACTGACGGCTTTTTTCAAGATTTTTATTGTTGGTATAGATTAAATGACTAACTTATGCTATTTCACCTATATGTCTTGATGTCAAGACTTAATAGTGTCAGAACTTAATATGAAAACCATCGTAATCTCATCCTTATCGGGAGGGCAGGGCAAAACCACCACGGCTTTCTTTTTGGGTAAAATGCTGGGCCGAACGGCGAGGGTTTTATCGGTCGATGCCGACCCGCAGGCGAACCAGACTTTTTTTTCGGGTCATGAGGTGGAACCGAATGCGCCGACGCTTTTGGAGGTAATCAAGGGGACGGTAGCGGCGACGGATGCAGTTTATGCCCTCAACGATTCTAGGTTTCTTATCCCCGCAGATGACGGTTTGAGCAATGCCCAAGAGTATTTGGCTTCTAGTGGGATGGGCGCGCTAATTCTCCGGACGCGGCTCAAACTCCCGGCGGACTATTTTGATTACTGCATCATCGACTCCCCCCCGGCCAGGACACAGATATCTATTGCCACCATCGGTGCGGCCGACTATTTGCTGATCCCCGCCGAAGCTTCTACTAAAGGAGTCAATTCTCTGGTTCGCACCCTGGAACTAGCGGACAGTCTCTCAAAATTAGGGGCTTTCACCGGAACGCTACTCGGTGTCATTCCTTTTCGAGATCGCTGGTTCGGTCGTTCTCACTCAAAGGATAGCACGGCGGCGATTGCCGCCATGGCCGAGGTTGCCCCCGGGGTGAAAATTTTCCCATCAATCTTGGAGAGCGAACGCTATAAACAGGCACTCAACCAAGGCAAACTATTGAGCGAGATCGGCCACGAAGACATGGAAACTTCTTTTCGAGCCGTGATCGAATTACTGGGTACTCAAACCAAGGAGAAAAGATGAGCAACGCCCTCGATCGATTGGTCAACAAGAAAAAACCTTCGGTTCCCCCCCGCATCGATGTGGTCGAAGAAATCCTGCCAATTCCTTCACAACCAAAAGAAGAAATTGCTGAATTAACTCAAGATGCTATAAAAAATTTAAGTCAAGACAGCAAGACATCTTTGAGTCAAGATACTAATACCGAAACAGATCTGGATGATTTCGAGACAGTTCGCAATACTATCCGTCTCGATCGGGCGATCGATGATTCCTTGCGTCAGTTGTGTCAGGACGAGAGAATTACCAAAGAAACACTGCTGGAGGCAGCTTATCTTTACCTAGATGCTCATCCCACCGAGTTAGAGGAGGTGGTAAGGACGGCACGGCAACGGCTACAACGACGCAAGGAGATCGCCGACTATAAACGAGCCAAAACGATGCAGGAGAGATTCTTAAAGTCTTGATGTCAAGATACTTTAGCGTCAAGGTGTTTTAATGTCTTGATATTAAGACACTTTTTTGTCCTAGTGTCAGTAGAAGTCCGTTCTTTTAGCGATGGGAGTGTCAATTGGGTCGATTTCTCCACTAGAAAACCTTTTAGTCTTGAGATAATATTAGGTAGAGGTCTGATGATCTCCGAAACCAATCGGTACGTCGATAATCAGCCCAGACCGTGGAGACCGTGTCTTTGAGTCAGAGAATAGCGGAGAATGGCAGCGATAGAGGCGGGGGGTAGGGGTAAATAATAGACTTGTTGCTCCCATAAGAAAAAGCCGAATGAATTGTTTTGTGAGAAGTTCAGCTGGCTTCTCCTT
>LFEF01039969.1_pt1 | contig 20139 bp, 19 predicted proteins | sample 619371 | NCBI WGS metagenome assembly LFEF01 (sample SAMN03014291, study PRJNA259931) | freshwater metagenome | biome: lake; feature: waterbloom | place: China: Taihu Lake | collected 2006-08 | depth 0 m m
TTTTTTGAAAAGAAAAATTAGTTTTGTTGGCTTTACAAAGCGACTCCCGAAACTTCGGGAGAAGCTCTTGGAAAGGCTTACAAAACTTTAGTTTTTAAAAAAAACTTTTAGTGGAAAACAGTAATTGCTTCTTAAAAAAGTTTTGAGTCCCAGTTTTCAATTGGCAGTTATTCAGCTAAAATTGAAAAACATCAACCCAATTTTAATGGGATTCCTCCTTCGTCGTAATGACAAGATTGAGGGAGCACTGTGACTGTAAACTGCGACTGTGACTGAAAACTAATAATTCAACAACTCCTCCATCTTAGCCCTCACCTTATCCACATTCGGAATCATCGTAAATTCTAACGTGCTATTTAACGGAATCGCAGGCATATTTTCGGACCCGATGACCATGACTGGAGCATCCAGGTGTTTGAAACAGTTTTCCTGAATAAGTCCGGCGAGGCTGCGTGCAAACGAGTTATTGGTGGGCTCTTCAGTAACAACCAAACACTTTTTGGCCTTTTTAACGGATTTGAAAATGGTTGCTTCATCCAACGGATACAACGTTCGTAAATCGATGATTTCAACTTGGTTTTTGATGTCTGATGAAGCATTTAACGCCCAATGAACACCCATTCCGTAGGTAATAACAGTCATTGTTTCAGCTGTTTCTTGTTCCCAAATTTCTTGAACAATATTCGCTTTTCCGAAAGGTAACATATAGTCTTCGCTTGGTTCGTTTACTCTTGCGGCATCCGTGCCTTTAACTTTACTCCAATACAAACCTTTGTGCTCCAAAATCACCACCGGATTGGGGTCGTAATAAGCGGATTTCATCAACCCTTTTAAATCGGCTCCGTTACTTGGATACGCAATTTTGATTCCGCGAATGTTAGTTAACACGCTTTCTACGGATGATGAATGATAAGGACCGCCACTTCCGTAGGCACCAATTGGCACACGCAAAATCATACTCACTGGCCATTTTCCGTTGGATAAATAACACGATCGGCTTACTTCGGTAAACAACTGGTTCAAACCCGGCCAAATGTAATCGGCAAATTGTACCTCAACAATCGGTCTCAACCCGACGGCTGACATTCCGACCGTTGAACCCACGATAAACGCTTCTTGAATTGGTGTGTTAAAAACACGTTCGTCACCAAATTTCTGTGCTAACGTTGCTGCTTCACGGAAAACACCACCTAAACGTCCGCCTACATCTTGTCCGTATAACAAACATTCAGAATGCTTTTTCATTAATTCTTCAACGGCAAACAAGGCACAATCGACCATCACAACTTTTTCTTCACGGGATGGATTTCGCTCGCCTACTTCTTCTGTGATAGGAGTTGGTGCAAAATCGTGTGTGAATAAATCTTCCGGTTTTGGGTCTCCGGCTTGTTGAGCTTTATCAAAATCATTTTTAACAAGGGTTTTAACCGATTGTTCAATTTCTTGAATTTCATCTTTTGAAAATTCGGCATCGAGTAGTTGTTGAATCAAAACCGGATAAGGATCACGGGATTTTGCTTCTACCAAATCATCTCTGTACCATTCCATCCGAACGCCGGAAGTATGGTGATTTAACAACGGAACTTTAGCATGAACCAAAAAAGGACGACGTTCTTCACGAATGGTTTTAACCACTCTTTCAAGTGCTAAATAACTTTCAGTAAAATTTGTTCCGTCTATCGAAATGGCTTCGATTCCGTGAAAACCTTTGGCGTATTCAAAGGCATTTTGAGATCGGGTTTCGGCGGCATTCGCAGAAATATCCCATCCGTTATCTTGGACTAAATATAATATTGGTAATTGCTTTAAAGCAGCCATTTGAAAGGCTTCGGCAATTTCACCTTCGGTTACGGAAGCATCGCCGAGAGAACAAACGACAATTGGTTTTAGCTCATTATCATTTTGAATTCCTGTATTTTCTCTATACCAAAATCCCATCGCTGCTCCGGTCGCAGGAATCGCTTGCATGCCGGTGGCAGAAGATTGATGAGGAATTTTCGGCTTATCAACATCTTTTAAACTTGGATGACAATAATAGGTTCGACCTCCTGAAAATGGGTCATCTTTTTTCGCCATCAATTGCAACATTAAATCATACGGACGCATTCCGATTCCGAGCAGCATTGCATCGTCACGGTAATACGGGAAAGCATAATCTTGTGGCAATAAGTGCATCGCCATCGCAATTTGAATGGCTTCGTGACCGCGTGACGTGGCGTGAACGTATTTGGAAACAATTTTGAAATTATCTTCATACAATTCCGCCATGGTTTTGGCTGTTGCCATGATGGAAAAGGCTTTTTTCAGGATATTTTTGTCTAACATAATTACGTTTTGATAATCTATTTCTTTGGGAACACAGATTTAAGAAATCAAAGAAATTTTTAGAATTTTTAAAATTTCTTAAATCCGTGTTCAGAAAATTTATTTTGCTTCAACAATCCAACCGAATCGGTCTTCTTCTTTTTGAAGTTTTATAGCGTTTAGTGTATCATTTACCATTATAGAAACCGGATTATTTTCAGGTAATTTAATTGTAAAATCGTTATTTCCAATTTCGTCAATCATGGCAATTCCGACTGCTGTTCCGGTTCCGAAGGCTTCTTCTAAAGTGCCGTTTTTGGATGCTTCAATGATTTCAGAAATTTTGATAGGTTTTTCAATCACATCAAAACCTTTGGAACGCAACAAATCAATGACACTCATTCGGGTAATACCTGATAAGATAGAACCGCTTAAATCTGGGGTGATGAACTTCCCATCAATTTTAAAGAAAATATTCATCGTTCCCACTTCTTGGATGTATTCAAAATCGTGAGCATCTAACCACAATACTTGATCATATGATTTTGCTTTGGCATATTCGGTTGGACGAATGGCTGCTGCATAATTTCCGGCTGCTTTGGCTTCTCCTGTTCCACCATTCACGGCACGAACATATTTTTTTTCGGCATACAATTTAATTTTTCTACTGAAAAAAGGTCCGGCTGGTGAAGCAATCACCATAAATTTAAAACTGGTTGCGGCACGCATTCCGATAAAAGGCTCATCGGCATACATAAACGGACGCAAATACAACGCACTTCCTTCTTTCGTTGGAATCCATTGTTTTTCTATCACGGTGAATTGTTTTAATGCTTCTACAAACATTTCCTCCGGAAAAGTAGGCATTCCCATTCGGTTGGCACTGAAATTTAATCGCTTTGCATTTTCATAAGGACGGAATAACAAAGGAGTTCCCTCTTTTCCTAACGTGGCTTTCATTCCTTCAAAAATCGCCTGACCATAGTGCAAAGCCATGGCAGCAGGATGTGTCGGAATAAGCTGTAAAGGTTCAATTCGCGGATTTATCCACTCGCCATTTTGATAATCGCAAACAAACATATGATCGGTGAACTTGAATCCCATTACGATATTGTTTAAATCGACTTCTCCAACGGTAGAATGTGCTGCTTTTGTTACTTTAATTGCTGTCATTACTTCTTGCATTGTGTTTATGTTTACTCTCAATTCAAATTACGAAAAGAGAAAATTATATTTTTGTATTACTGTCAAACTGTTCTAAATAATCGCCCACTCGTTTTAAGAATGATCCGCCTAAAAATCCATCCACTACCCTATGATCGAAGGATAAGGATAAAAACATCATACTTCTAATGCCGATTTCGTCTCCTTTTTCCGTGGTAATTACTTCCGGTCTTTTTTTGATGATACCTAAGGCTAAAATGGCTACTTCCGGTTGATTGATAATAGGTGTTCCCATTAAACTTCCAAATGTTCCGACGTTGGAAATGGTGAATGTGCTTCCTTGGATGTCTTCCGGTTTCAATTTATTATTTCGGGCACTTTCGGCTAAATAATTGACTTCTTTAGCAATCGAAATCATGTCTTTTTCATTCGCTTTTTTGACTACTGAAACAATCAAATTTCCGGTTGGTAGTGCGGTTGCCATTCCGATATTGATGTCATTGTGAACAATGATTTTGTTCACATCAACGGAAACATTAATCATTGGAAAGTCTTGAATGGCTTTTGCTACCGCATCAATAAATATGGGTGTAAATGTTAATTTTTCACCGTATTTCTCTTGAAATGTATCTTTATTTTCATTTCGCCAATTCACCAAATTTGTAACATCGACTTCTATATAGGAAGTTACGTGTGGCGAAGTTTGCTTAGAATATACCATGTGATCTGCAATCATCTTTCGCATGCGATCCATTTCTACAATTCGGTCTTTTCCTTCTACAAAATTGATTTTTGGTTTAGGAAAGGTTGTCGGTTGTCTGTTATCTGATATCGGTTTTGACTGTAGCGGGTATTTTCTGTTTTTTAGGTAATTGAACACATCACTTTTTTGAATTCTACCATCAATTCCTGAACCCGGTATGCTTTGCACTTCTTCTAATGAAAGATTTTCTTTCTTTGCGATACTGATGATTAAAGGAGAAAGATAAGCATCTGGATTGGTTTTTACTTGTTTAAATTCAATATTAGATGGTTTAATTACTTCTGGCTGAGATTCAACTTTAGCAGTAATAATTTCTTGGCTCTTGCTTCTTGGCTCTTGCTTCCCTTCGGCATTAATTAACGCCAAAACAGTCCCCACTTCCACCACATCATCTTTTTGAAAACGAATTTCAGTGATTGTCCCTGAAACCGGAGAGGGTACTTCACTATCGACTTTGTCAGTAGCGACTTCTAGTAGAGTTTCTTCCGCTTCAATATAATCACCAACGCTTTTGGTCCAATTGATGATGGTGGCTTCGGATATGCTTTCGCCCATTTTGGGCATTTTGAATTCAAACATATTAATTTGTTTCAGGTTTCAAGTTTAAAGTTTCAGGTTTCGGTAACTTGAAACTTTAAACTTGAAACAAAATTTATTTCTTCTTAAATTCTTCTAGTGTTTTATAAAAAGCTTCTTGCGATGGACGACTTTTCGGTATTTCTCGCAATGGCTCAACCACTCTCAACGATTCATAACATTCTGACGGTAATTGCTGATACAATGCAGTTCCCTTTGTTTTCCATTCAATCATTTCATCGGAAACGTCTTTGATGATGACAGCCGGATTACCAACAACCATTTTTCGATTGGGAATTTGCATGCCGGCCTTTACGAATGCTAAAGCTCCAATGATACATTCGTCACCCACATTCACATCATCCATGATGACCGCATTCATACCTACTAAACAATTTCTACCGATATTGGCTCCGTGAATAATAGCTCCGTGACCGATATGAGCTCCTTCTTTCAAAATCAATGACTTCCCGGGAAACATGTGAATAGTACAATTTTCCTGAACATTACAACCATCTTCAATGATGATTTCGCCCCAATCCCCACGAATCGCTGCTCCGGGTCCCACATACACGTTTTTACCGATAATTACATTACCCGTAACCGCTGCTTGCGGATGGATAAAACTGCTTTCGTGTATGACGGGGATGAACCCTTTGAATTCGTAAATCATAATTTTTGTTTCAAATTTAAAGTTACAAGTTTCAAGTTCTACAACGTGAAACTTGAAACCTGAAACTAATTTTTAAACTTCTTCAACGTTTCTTTCGTAAAATCGGATAAAACCAAACGTCCGCTGATGGCAGCTCGTTCAGCTAATAGATTATCCCAATCATCGGTGCCTCGCCAGAAAATCTTTTTCATTTCCAGCATGGCTTCCGGATTATAGGTGCAAAGGTGTTCTGCAAATTTTTGAACGGCTTCGTCTAATTCTTCGATGGTTTCAAAAACAGACGCATATAATCCTTTTTCTCTTGCCCAATTCGCTTCGTAAAAGGTGTTGGCATCAATGGCTATTTGTGACATCGCAGAAACTCCCATTTTGCGTTCAATGGCCGGAGAAACTACAAATGGTCCGATTCCAACATTGAGTTCGCTAAGTTTGATTGCAGCGAATTTTGTAGCCATACAATAATCGGTTGCGGAAGCGATTCCTACGCCACCACCAACTGTTTTCCCTTGAATCCTTCCGATGATGAATTTTGGACATTTACGCATGGCATTGATGACATTGGCAAATCCGGAGAAAAACACTTTTCCGGTTTCGGCATCGTTGATGGCAATTAACTCTTTAAAACTAGCTCCGGCACAAAACGTACGCTCGCCACCACTTTTGAGGATGATGACTTTTACTTCGTCATTGTTTCCGGCTTCAGTTATCGTATTAGCTAGTTTTTTTAACACATCACTTGGTAACGAATTTTGTTCAGGATGAAAAAACTCGATGGTGGCGATGTAATTGTTTATTTCTATTTTAACGTATGCTTCCATAATGATTTATTTGATTGTCGATTTTCGATTTTTGATTTTTAGAAGTTTTTTAAAGTTCATCAATCAAAAATCGTTAATCTCCAATCGTTAATTATAAAATTCCAAATTGTTCAAAATGATGATTCAAATGTTTTCTTTCCAATAAATAGGATTCATATTTATTCAAATGTCCGAAAACCATGTTCTTTAATCTAGCTTCAGGATTTTCTTTGAAAAAGGTTTTATACGCTTCTCTGGCTTCGAAAAATTTTGTTTTGGCTGAATCAAAATCGGGGTGGATTAGGTCTTCCAATTCTCCTTTTTTCATCGTTGGAAAAGCAGTTCCTTTCGGGAATTTATCATAATTATATAACGAGTTATGCACTTTATCCAAAATCTTTTCAGGCGTTGCAATTTCGAAATCTTGAATTTCACCCGACATAATTCTGTAACCTTGTTCTAAATGTTCCAACAAATGTTGAGGCGTTAAAATTCCCCATTGAGGCTTGGTGTCTTGTTTGAGTTTATTGATGCACTCGGCTACTTTCTCATCGGTCATTTCAACAAAAACTTCTTGTTTTTTCTGAACCATGGTTAAAATAGTGGCTACAGCAACCAATTCGTTTTCGGCATCGAACACTTCCACAAACCATTTTACAATTCCGCTTGGATGCTCGGCAGAAGCCACATCACGTTCAATTTTTTGTTTGCACGTTAGGCGAACATAAATCGTATCGTTATGGTAAACCGGACGTAAAAAACGACATTCTTCGAGCCCGTAATTGGCAGCAACCGGACCTTTGTTAGGATATACGAATAATCCTGCGGCGGCGGCTAAAATGAAATAACCGTGAGCGGTTCGTTTTTCAAAAATGCTTCCGTCTAACGAAGTAATATCGGTGTGAGCATAAAAATGATCCCACGTTAAATTGGCAAAATTGATGATGTCAGTATCGGTGACAGTGCGTTTATGTGTTTTGAGTGACATTCCGGGTTGAATATCTTCCCAATGGTATTGAAACGGATGCTGTGTAATTTCTTTGTAAGCCGAATTCGGTTGATAAATTCCGGTAATTTCAGTCAATGTTGTTGGTGAACCTTGAATGGCACAGCGTTGCATGTAATGTTTGATACCGCGAACACCGCCCATTTCTTCTCCGCCTCCGGCACGTCCGGGTCCACCGTGAATCAAAAGTGGCAGTGGCGAACCGTGACCGGTACTTTGTTTAGCATTTTCACGATTTAAAACCAAAATTCTTCCGTGGTGAGAAGCGGCATTAACCACATATTCTTTAGCAATTTTGTCTGAATTGGTTACGATGGATGAAACCAAGGAACCTTTACCCATTTGGGCTAATTCCACCGCTTCATCAATATTTTTATAAGGCATGATGGTTGAAACAGGTCCGAATGCTTCTGTTTCGTGAACCGATAAATTTTGAAAAGGATTGTCTTCTCTTAATACAATCGGACTCACAAAAGCACCTTTTTCATTTGCTCCAATAAAGTTCACTTTTTCTAAATTTCCATAAACAACAGAAGCCGTTTTAGATAATTCATTTACTCTGTTTTTCAACACATCCGCTTGGGCTTTGCTGACTAAAGCTCCCATGCGAACCTCTTTCAATCGTGGGTCGCCAATGGTAACTTTGTCTAAGGATTTACCAAGTGCGATTTGAACATCTTCTACTAATTTTTCAGGTACAATCATTCGGCGGATGGCGGTACATTTTTGTCCACATTTCACGGTGATTTCACTTCGAGCTTGGTTGATAAACAAATCAAATTCGGGTGTTCCTGGAACGGCATCTTCTCCCAAAATGGAAGCATTTAAAGAATCAGCTTCCATGGTAAACGGAACTGATTCTTGAATAATTCTCGGATGAGCTTTTAATGATCTTCCTGTTGCTGCTGAACCTGTGAAGGTGATGACATCCTGACTTTCTACCGTATCAAATATATTTTTAGCTGTTCCGCTAATAAGTTGTAATGCTCCTTCGGGAAGTATGTTGGATGCAATGATTTCTTGAACGACTGCTTCCGTCAAATAAGCGGTTACCGGAGCGGGCAAAACTACTGCCGGCATTCCGGCCATCCAGTTGACAGCACATTTTTCTAACATTCCCCAAATCGGAAAATTGAAAGCATTGATGTGAATCGCCACTCCTTTTTTGGGTACTAAAATATGATGAGCCATGAATCGACCGCCTTTTGACAAATCGATTGGATCGCCTTCTACATGATACGGTTGATTAGGGAATAACTTTCTTAAAGATGCGTTGGCGAATAAATTTCCGAAACCTCCTTCGATATCAATCCACGAATCCACTCGGGTTGCTCCAGTGCGGTAACTGATTTCGTAGAATTGTTCTTTGCGTTTGGTTAAATACATCGCCAAACTTTTGATCATATTTCCACGCTCCTGAAAGGTCATTTTGCGGAGTTTTTCTCCACCTTTTGTTCTTCCGTAATCCAAAATGGCAGGAATATCTAGACCCTCTACAGTTGTGGAAGCGATGAATTCTCCCGTAACGGCATCGAATGAAGGAATTCCTTCACCGGTTCCGGTGGTCCATTTTCCGAGGACGTAATGTTGTGTTTTATTCATATTTTATTTTTTTAACCGCAGAGCACGCAAAGTATTTTCGCAAAGTCCGCAAAGTTTATTTTTTAAGCTCTTTCTATAATCGCAGCGTAACCTTGTCCGACGCCAATGCACATGGTGATTAAGGCATACCGTTTTCCGGTTAGTTGCAATTCTAAAGCGGCGGAATAGGCAATTCTGGCACCGGTTACGCCAAGCGGATGTCCGATGGCAATCGAACCTCCGTTTGGATTTAATCGAGGGTCATTGTCGGCAATTCCCCAAGCTCTAGTGCAAGCTAATACTTGAGCAGCAAAGGCTTCGTTTAGTTCGATAATATCCATATCGGCTAAGGTTAAACCGGTTTTTGTTAATGCTTGATTGGTTGCTTCAACAGGACCAATTCCCATTATTCTTGGTTCTACTCCAACCACAGCCGAGCTAACGATTCGAGCTAATGGTTTGAGGTTATATTTTTTTACGGCTTCTTCAGATGCGATGATGGTTGCAGCTGCTCCGTCGTTTAATCCGGAGGCGTTTCCGGCTGTTACGCTTCCATCTTTTCTGAATGCAGGACGAAGTTTTGATAGACCATCTAACGTTGTAGATGGTTTTACGAACTCATCTTGAGAGAATACAATTGGGTCGCCTTTACGTTGCGGAATTTCTACTGCTACAATTTCTTTAGCCAATCGACCTGATTGTTGAGCGGCAGCAGCTTTCATTTGACTATTGTAGGCAAAAGCATCTTGATCTTCTCTTGAAATGCTATATTTTTCAACTAGGTTTTCTGCGGTTTCGCCCATGGCATCCGTTCCATACTGTTGATGCATTTTCGGATTGATGAAACGCCATCCAAAACTGGAATCGTACATTTTACTGTCGGTTCCAAAAGCAGCTGATGGTTTGGAAACCACTAATGGTCCGCGAGTCATATTTTCGATTCCGCCCGCTATGAAAATGTGTCCGTCTCCCGATTTTATGGCACGGTTGGCATGAATGATAGCTGATAATCCTGAACTGCACAAACGGTTTACAGTTTCACCGGGAACAGAATAAGGCAATCCTGCTAACAGCAATGACATTCTGGCTACATTTCGGTTGTCCTCTCCAGCTTGGTTTGCACAACCCATGATGACATCGTCGTAAGCATCTTTTGGGATATTAGGATTTTTTTCTACTACTGATTTGATGACCAAAGCCCCTAAATCATCCGGGCGAACGGCTGATAAGGTTCCTTGGTAACTTCCGATGGGAGTGCGAACTCCGTCTATGATGTATGCTTCCATATTGATTTATTTGATTGTTGATTGCTGATTTTTGAAGTTCTAAAATCTGCAATCGTTATTCTTCAATCGTCAATTACTCCCACTCTTTTTCGCTTCGGAACACGGTTCCTTTGAAGAGTGCGACTGTTTTTTCTTCTTTTTTTATTTCAATGGTATAAAACCCAAATTTATTTTTTAAAGCATTTTCGGTGGCTATAGCAATAATCTTATCCCCTTCCTTCAAGGCTTCAATATGGTTGATTGAAGTATCGATACTAACGGATTGACGACCATGTGAATTAGCGGCAAAAGCCAAAGCACTATCGGCTATTGAATACGTGATTCCACCATGAGCAATGCCAAAACCATTAGTCATTTCTTTGCGGATGGTCATCGATAAAACGCATTTTCCTTCTGAAATTTCTTCTACGGCAATGCCAAGCCATTGGCTAAAGGCATCGTTATGGAACATTTTATTTACAATTTCAGAAGGATTCATTATTTGTAAAAAGTTAAACTTTCACGTTTCATTTTTCTTAAAATCGGACAGCATCGGTAGCGATCTTCGTGATATTCATTGTATAGTTCATCTATTTTTTCGACGCACCAATTGATTCCTTTTTCGTCTGCCCAAGTGAGTAAACCTTTTGGATAATTGACACCTTTGGTCATCGCATTGTCGATGTCTTTTACAGAAGCAATATTTAAAAAGAAAGCCTCAGCCGCTTCGTTGATGAGCATCACTAAAATTCTGTCAACGATGTATTGTCCTAATTGATAGTCCTCAATAGGCTTTGGTAAATCTTCACTGTAATTATAATAACCTCTTCCTGATTTTCTTCCGAAAAAACCGGCTTCTGAAAGTCGTTTTTGGGTAAATGAAGGCTTGTATCTTGGATCAAAATAAAATGCGGTAAAAACAGTTTCAGTAACGGTGTAATTGACATCGTTTCCGATGAAATCCATCAATTCAAAAGGTCCCATTCGGAATCCGCCGATGGTTTTCATGGCCCAATCGATGGTAGCGAAATCTGCTTTTCCTTCTTCATAAATACGTAATGCTTCACTGTAAAATGGACGAGCTACTCGATTCACTATAAATCCGGGTGTATCTTTTGCAATGGCGACGACTTTTTTCCACTCAGTGATGGTTTGAACAGTTTTTTCTAAAACCTCATCACTGGTTTGAATGGCAGGAATCACCTCAACCAACTGCATTAAAGGAGCCGGATTAAAGAAATGAATCCCAATTACACGTTCCGGTTTTTGACAAGAAGCGGCAATGGAAGCGATTGATAATGAGGACGTATTGGAGGCTAGAATTGTTTCTGGTGAAACGTAATTTTCTAATTCTGAAAATAGTTTTCGCTTAATGTCTAAATTTTCAACAATGGCTTCGATAACTAAATCGGAATGTGATAACTCGGCTAATGTAGTTGAATACGAAATATTATTGATAATTCTGTTTTTTTTAGTTTCATCAATTTTTGCTTTTTCGACTAATTTGGTTAAAGTGTTTTCAAGGTTGATTTTACTCTTTTCCAACACGGTGTGATTGGTATCGTAAAGGTGGACTTCGCAACCTGCTGTAGCAGCTACTTGTGCGATACCGCTTCCCATAGTTCCACTACCAATTACTGCTATTTTTTTAAGAATCATATTCGTTTAATAAATTTTTAAAAGCATCCTTCGATGGAAGAATGGTTTGATATTTTGAAGCAAATATTTGAGCATTATTTTCCGGTAATGTTATTTCAACTATAGCTTGTTTTTTATCCTTACATAAAATAATTCCGATAGTTTTATTTTCTGTTTCCGATTTTATAAACCGATCATAATAATTCACATACATCTGCATTTGACCGATATCTTGATGAGTAAGTTTTCCAATTTTTAAATCGATTAAAACAAAACATTGTAATAATCGATTATAAAAAACTAAATCAACTCTGTAATGATCTTCATCAAAAGTAAATCGAACTTGACGACCTCCGAAGAAAAATCCTTTACCTAATTCAAGCATGAATTTTTCTATTTCATTTATAATTGCTGTTTCAAAATCTGTTTCAGAATATATTTCCTTTTCTTGAAGTCCCAAAAATTCAAGAACATAAGGTTCTTTAAAAATATCTTTTGAGTTTTCAATAAGTTGCCCTTCTGAAACGAGTTTCTTTATTTCGTCCTTATTTTTACTTAATGTAATTCTTTCAAATAAGCCTGAATTATATTGTCGCTCCAACTCTTTTAATGTCCAATGATTTGAAAAGCTTTCCACTTCATAAAACTGTCGTTCCAATTCATTTTGTATCCTTAATAAAAAAAGATAATGCGACCAACTCAATGGCAATATTTTGATTGTTTTCTCATCTTCCTCTGAAATCCTCAAAAGTGTTGAGGATTTTTGAAATATACCAGAATTCCTCAACTCGTTTGAGGAATTTGAATAGGTTAAATAAAAATTTCTCATTCGTTCTAAATTTTGGACTGAGAAACCTTTTAAACCTTTACTTTTTAAATCTATTGAAATTGAATTTAAAAGATTATTACCATATTTAGCTCTTTCTTCTCCGTTTTGAAACTCTTCAATAATTAACTTTCCAACTTCGAAATAAGTAAATACCATAGTAGAGTTTACATAATTTGCAACTCTAGTTCTGGAACTTTCTATTAATGAAATTATTCTATTACTTAATTCTAACACTTAATTTAATTTCCGTTAAAATTCGGTTTTCTTTTTTCAACAAAAGCGATTACGCCTTCTTTATAATCATTGGATGAACTGGCTTCTATTTGCAAATCTGATTCTGATGCTAATTGTTGTTCTAAATTATTTGTCATGGACTGATTTAATAATCGTTTGGTTAAGCCGATGGCTTTGGTTGGCATTTCTGCAAGCGTTTCTGCTATTTTTGTTACTTCTACTAAAAATGATTCTGCAGAAATTACTTTGTAAACCATTCCTAATTGTTCAGCTTCAACTGCGGAAACTTTATCGCCTAACATCATTAAAGCGGATGCTTTTTGAAAGCCAATTAATCGTGGCAGAAAAAATGTTCCGGCACTATCGGGGATTAATCCGATTTTGCTAAATGCTTGAATGAAAGATGCATTTTCGGAAGCTAACACAATATCACAAGCTAAAGCAATATTGGCTCCTGCTCCTGCCGCAACGCCATTCACAGCTGCAATGATTGGTTTTTCAATCGTTCGTATTTTTTGTATAATCGGATTATAATGCTCCTCTAAAATTTTTCTAAAACCAGGATTTAAATCTGGGTCGGTAACTTCTTTTAAATCTTGCCCGGCACAAAAAGCTTTTCCGTTTCCGATAATCACAATAGCTCGAACAAAAGTATCTGTTGCACAATTATCTAAAATATTTTGCAAAGACAAAGCCATTTCACGGTTGAAACTATTGAACACATCAGGTCTGTTCAGTGAAATGAAGGCTACTTTATTGTTTATTTTTAATTCGATAGAATTGGTCATATTATTTATTTAAGATTGAAGATTAACGATTTTTGATGATTAGAACTCTTTAAACTTCTAAAAATCAAAAATCAACATTCTACAATCGTTAATCTTATTACTTTAAACATTTAAAATAGTCAAAAGGTTCCAAGCAATCGTCGCATTGAAATAATGCTTTACAAGCTGTTGAACCGAATTGACTCACTAATTTAGTATTCAATGAACCACATTGTGGACATTTTACTACTTTTTTATTACCTAATAATGCTTCTTTATCTGCTGTTTGATTTAGGGGAGCAGCAATACCGTATTTCTCTAACGCTAAACGACCTTTTGGAGTAATCCAATCGGTTGTCCAAGCAGGTGAGAGAACGAGTTCAACTTTTGCTTCTAATCCTTTTTCTCGAAAGGCCTTTTTAATATCATCTCCAATCACATCCATTGCCGGACAACCACTGTAGGTTGGTGTGATTTGAACGTTGACAATTCCGTTTTGTAATTTAGCAGAACGCACTACACCCATTTCCATAATCGATAAGACCGGAATTTCCGGATCGGAAACGGTTTCGAGAATTTCGAAAAGTTGATGATCGATATGTTGGATTTGTACTGTCATAAAGATTTATTTGATTGTAGAATAACGATTTTTGATTTATGAACTTTTAAAATCTAAAATCAATATTCGTTAATCGTTAATCACTACCACGTCATATTAGGATATGTGCGTTGCATATATTGTAAATCAGACAACAAATACCCCATGTGTTCAGTGTGAATACCTAACTTACCTCCTTTTTGAAAATACTCAACTTGTGGAATTTCAAGCGTAGCTTCTTCTAAAACGGAATTTATTTTTTTGTAATAATCTTCTTTTAACAAGGTTACATCAACACCAATTCCTTGCTTTACTATTTCTTTATCCGCATCCGTTTGATGGAATAATTCATCGGTAAAAATCCACAAATCATTGATTGCGGTTTGGATTTTTTGATGACTTTCTTCTGTTCCATCGCCTAATCGTTTTATCCAATCAGAAGAAAACCGAACGTGATAGGAAACTTCTTTGATGCTCTTATTGGCAATCGCTTTGAGCATATCATCCTTACTGTTTTGTAATTCAGTTAACAAAGCCAAATGAAAAACATCAAACAAAAACTGTCTGGCGATAGAATAAGCAAAATCAGTATTGGGCTGTTCCACTAGCAATACATTTTTGTATTCTCTTTCTAAACGCAAAAAGGCAACGGTGTCTTCAGTTGCATCACCTCCTTGTAATTTTGCTACGTATTGATAATAACTTCGGGTTTGCCCTAATAAATCGAGTGAAATATTGGTCATGGCTATATCGGTTTCCAAACTCGGACCGTGACCACAAAGTTCACCGAGACGTTGACCTAAAATCAAGCAATTATCAGCAACTCCAAAGATGTATTGAATTAAATTTTGATTCATATTTATTAATTTGACACGAATTTCACGAATTAGCACGAATTCAAAAAATGCGTAAATTTCACAAACTACTTAAACCTACAAGGGTTTGTAAACCTTGTAAGTTGGATATTACATGTGTTTTAATTCGTCCGGAAGTTCATAAAAAGTAGGATGACGATAGGCTTTATCCATTGCCGGTTCAAAAGTTTCTCCGTTTAATTCCGGATTGGAAGCGGTGATTTGTGAAGAAGGTACCACCCAAATGCTCACGCCTTCCATTCTTCTGGTGTAAACATCACGTGCATTTTGTAGAGCCATTTGAGCATCTGCTGCATGCAACGAACCACAATGACGGTGTTCTAATCCGTTCTTACTTCTGATAAATACTTCCCAAAGAGGCCAGTTTTTCATATTTATAAAGTTTGCAGTCGCAGTCGCAGTTGACAGTCTGAATACTGAAAACCGTGACTGCTAACTATTTAAATTGCTTTTTTCAAATCTCTATCTTCTTGTTTTTCGGCATAGGCTACAGCCGCATCACGCACCCATGCTCCTTTTTCCCAAGCCGATTTTCTGGCTTCTAAACGTTGTTTATTACATGGTCCGTGTCCTTTAACCACTTGCCAAAACTCATCCCAATCTAAATCACCGAAGTCGTAATGTTTACGTTCTTCGTTCCATTTTAAATTAGGGTCAGGAATGGTTAATCCTAAAATATTAGCCTGTGGAACAGTTTGATCTACAAATTGTTGACGTAATTCATCATTGGTTTTACGTTTCAATTTCCATTTTACGGATTGTTCCGTATTGGGAGATTCGGCATCTTTTGGTCCAAACATCATTAAAGACGGCCACCACCAACGATTCAAAGCGTCTTGTGCCATTGCTTTTTGTTCCGGTGTTCCGTTGCATAAGGTCAGTAAAATTTCATACCCCTGACGTTGGTGAAAACTTTCTTCTTTACAAATGCGAACCATTGCTCTTGCATACGGTCCGTAAGAAGTTCCCATTAATGCCACTTGGTTCATGATGGCCGCACCATCAACCAACCAACCCACAGCACCCATATCCGCCCAAGTTACGGCAGGATAGTTGAAAATACTGGAATATTTTGCCTTTCCGGAATGCAATTGCTCATACATTTCTTCTCTTGAAATTCCCAATGTTTCAGCTGCACTATATAAATACAATCCGTGGCCGCCTTCATCTTGAATTTTTGCCAATAAAGCCACTTTTCTGCGTAATGAAGGTGCACGCGTAATCCAATTCGCTTCAGGTAACATTCCCACAATTTCTGAATGAGCATGTTGCGAAATCTGACGAATATGCGTTTGACGGTACTTTTCCGGCATCCACTCTTTCGGTTCAATTTTTTCGTCCCGATCGATGCGGGCTTGAAATAAATCTTCTAAACTTTTTAATTCTTTTTCAGACATTTTTTTTAATTTTTTAAGGATTAAATACCAAAATCAATGACTACTTTTTTAGATAACGGAACGGCCTGACAACTCAATACGTATTTTTTGGCCAATTCATCTTCTTCTAACGAATAATTTAATTTCATTTCAACATCGCCTTCTACCACTTGACAACGGCATGTACTACAAACACCACCTTTGCAAGCATAAGGTAAATCGGCACCGGCTGCGATGGCTCCGTCTAACAAATTATCAAAATCTTCACCCATCACAAAGTGAAATTCTTTCCCCCCATCAATAATCGTTACTTCTGTGCCTTCTACTTTTTTCTCTAAAATTTGAGAAATGCGTTTTTTATCATCTTCTGACATTCCCGAAGTAAACAGTTCGTAATGGATATTTTCTTTTGGTAAACCGGCAGCTTGCAATTCATCACGCAAAAGGAAAATCATTTCTTCCGGTCCGCAAATAAAACAAGCATCTGTAGAGGAAACATCAATAATTTTATCGGTCAGTATATTTATTTTTTCTTTCGTAAATCTACCGTTGAACAATTCTGCTGAACGATGTTCTTTGGTTAAAAAATGAAAAATTTCAAAACGATTGAAATAAATATTTTTTAATTGCTCAATTTCTTCTTTAAAGATAATGGATTTTACACTTCGATTTAAATAAAACAACTTAAACGTTGCGTTTGGTTCTGCGGCTAAATGTGTTTTGATAATGGACAAAATGGGTGTAATTCCGCTACCGGCTGCAAATGCGATATAATTTTTAGCTTTTTGAGGTTCAATTTGTGTGTGAAACGTTCCGTTAGGTGGCATCACTTCTATTACATCTCCTTTTCTTAATTTTTCATTTACAAAAGAAGAAAACAACCCTCCATTTATTTTTTTAACAGCCACTTGCCATTTATTTTCAAGCGGACTCGAACATAAAGAATAAGAACGCCTTACATCTTCCCCGTTAATATCTTTTTTTAGTGTTAAATGTTGCCCTTGTTGAAACTGAAAAAGGGGTTTCAATTCCTCCGGAACATCAAACGTTACTACGGAACAATCCTTTGTTTCCTTGTAAATGTCCGCAACAGTAAGGTTATAAAAATTTGCCATAAATCGTATTAATAAAAACTAACATTTGTTAGTTTAATAGGCAAATTTACTGATTTTTTTTGAAATACGAAAACGTTTGAAAATTTAACAATTGTTAATTACCGGCAATTATTTCATTTTCCAAACCTTTAAAATAGAGCGAGGTAAATGATTTTAATAATGTTTTTTCATCCAGCCCTTTTGATTTGGAATGCCAAAGATACATGGTTCGTAAAGAGGAAAGAATGGCATAAACCATGACATCTTGGTTTGATTTTTTAAGTTGACCGTTTTGAATTCCTTCTTGAATAATTTTTCTGAAATTTTGTTCGTATTCTTCCCGCATTTTAATAAAATACGACAATTGAACATCCGTAAGATGCATCCAATCGTTATTCAAACATGCTAATGCATCTGAATTTCGTAGTGTAATTTTGATATGCAATTCTATAACCTTCTCAATTTTTTTCAAGGTTGAAAGATTGGAGGAAACAATTTCATTCATAACCGAAGTAAATTCTTCTGCAATTTCAATGATGATGAGCACCAAAATTTCTTGTTTGGATTGAATATGGTTGTAGAGACTTGCCGCTTTAATATCCATTGCCTGTGCAATGTCACGCATGGTTACGGCACTATATCCTTTTTCTTTGAACAAGCGAGCTGCAACGGCAATAATTTCAGTTTTTCTATCGGAAATTTTCATACGATTCAAAGATAAAGAGTTTTTTTGAGTTCGGTAACTTTTGTTACGAAATGGCTTTGAGGAAGTTGTTACTTTTGCTTTGTATTTGAATCAGCATTTAAATTTTTTAGAACACAGATTGAATAAATTTTAGAAATTTAAAAAATAGTTGAACTATTAAGTAATTAAGATTCATTAAGTTATAAAACTAATTAAAAAAATAAACATGGGATTTTTAAGTATGTTAGGCATTGGCGGAAAGTCGGAAAGTGTAAAAGAATTCATTGACAAAGGAGCGGTCATAATTGATGTTAGAACTGCCGGAGAATATAGAGAAGGACACATCAAAGGGTCAAAAAATATTCCGTTGGACACCATTTTTTCAAAAGCAGCAGAGATTAAAAAATTAAATAAACCGGTTATTGTTTGTTGTCGTTCCGGAATGAGAAGCGGTCAAGCGGCTTCTATTTTGAAAAACAGCGGTGTGGAAGTGATGAATGGAGGTGGATGGGAAAGTTTGGAAAATAAGTTATAATTAAGTTTTAATTTTTTTGGATAAACCGGTTTGTGTCAGTACGGTCTCTCCATTGTGCTCCAATTTCCAACCCATTGTATTCGTCAAAATCAAAATTTTTGACAATTCGCTAATCAATCGGTTTTCGGCGTTAGTTTTCAATTTTGATTTTTCCATTTTTTTAGCAATTTCAGCTTTTACTTTTTTGTTGATTTTATTGTAATCGGCTGTTCCAAATGGATTAAACGTACTTTCATCAATACTGTAAAAATGAATATCGGGATTGATTTTCATTTCCGCCTCCGGAATATTCGTGATGGAAATGGTTTTGGTTGTTTCGTTGATGTCGTATTTAATCTTGCTTAAATCATACGAAACGGTAACATCAGCATTGACCACCATTAGTGCTTTCTTTTCAAAAGAAACCAAATCCATAAAGTATTTTTTCTGGTCTTTATAGGTCATGACTTGCGAATAATGTCCTTCGGTTACCACCAATTTCGAAACATTTTTCAGTTGTTTTTCAATTAAAGCGGAATTATATTCGAGTGTAGAAGTACTTTTTTCTCTTGTAAAGAATTGATAACCAAGATATAGAAAAACACCGATTAGGATAATGTAAATCAATTTTCCTGATCGTCCAATGGCTTGAATAATTGGAACTAATACATTTTTAACTTGGGTTTCTGTAGATTGATTTCTTCGCGTAGCCATCGCCTTTAAATTTATACGAAGATAAAAATTTAAATCAACTTATTTGATTTGGCTTTTTGAATGGCTTCCAATTTATTATGCACTTGCAATTTGGTATAAATATTTTCAATATGTTTTCTAACGGTGGAAGGGGAAAGAATCAAATTATCGGCAATTTGGTTGTAATTTAGTCCTTTTGAAAGTTGTTCCAATACTTCAATTTCACGGGTGGAAAGTTTGATTTCTTCCTCCTCTGTTTTCGCATCAAAGTCGATGGGATTTCGCAATAATTTCAACGTTTTTAAAGCAATAGAAGGATTCATCGCCGCACCGCCATTGAGTGTTTCAATGATACCTTGGTGCAAATCGGTTGGGTTGACTTCTTTGAGCAGATAACCATCGGCTCCGGCTTTGATGGCGTTGAAAATATTTTCATCATTGTCAAAAGCCGTGAGCATAATCACTTTAATGTGCGGATATTTTTGTTTGACAATCGCGGTTGCTTCAATTCCGTTTAACACCGGCATTTCGATGTCCATTAAAAGAACATCTAAATTGTGATTTTCATCCAATTTCGTTAACAACTCTGCTCCGTTTAAAGCGGTAAATTTGATTTGAATAGCCTCAAAAAAAGACAATTTTTCCCGAATGGCTTTAATCAGAAAACTATTGTCATCTATAATAGCGAGTTTGATGTTCATTTTTTT
>LFEF01037307.1_pt1 | contig 19993 bp, 21 predicted proteins | sample 619371 | NCBI WGS metagenome assembly LFEF01 (sample SAMN03014291, study PRJNA259931) | freshwater metagenome | biome: lake; feature: waterbloom | place: China: Taihu Lake | collected 2006-08 | depth 0 m m
TGGCGTTGTTGCGCCGCTTGGCCGATGCGTCAGCATCGCCCGGCGCGCCGCGCCTAGCCAGAGACCTGCAAGAAGCCATCCTATAGGTCCCTATCATCGATACTTGGTATTAGTCTTCGGCCAATGCCGCTTTGAGCGCAGCCATTACCTCATCCGGCGCCTCGTCGATCAGCATATGCCCTGCGCCGTCGACCAAGGTCACCACCGCAGCCGGCCAAATCGTCGACGCCTGCCCGGCCGGCAGGATGGGATCTGCGGTGCCCCATAGGAGCCGCGTCGGGATCCCAAGACCATCGAATGATCGCAGTGGCAACGTCCCCTGCTCCGTCCGACCGTCGCGCTCGACCAGGAAGGAGGCGAGAATGGCCAGCAGCCGATCCACGGCGCCGGGTGCCTGGCGCGCCGCAACCAGCCGTTCGAGGCCGGATCGATCCGCCACATGCCCCGGTGCCATCATCGCAGCAAGTGCTGTAGCAAGCTCACCTTGCTCAGCCGCCACCGCATAGCGCCGCAAGGCCTGATGATCGATGTCGAAGCCGAAACCACCGGGGGAGAGAAGCGTCAGCGAGTGCACGCGGGAGGCAGCCTTCAGCGCAACAAGGCCAGCCACCGCCCCGCCCATCGAGTGACCGCAGAGATGAAAGGAGGACACGCCACGCCGGTCGAGATCAGCAAGTATGGCCCTGGCCATCACACCCGCATGCCCGGCACCATCGGCATCGAGCGAGCCTCCATGCCCCGGAAGATCATAGATGATAAGCGGCTGATCAGCCTCGAGCCGGTGGATGACCGGCGCCCAGAGCGCGCCGATCCCGCCGAACCCGTGCAAGAGCACGAGCGGAGCCTTCGCCGAGGACGGATGTCGAACCTCGGCGAAGAGCGTCATGGCGTCAGGCCTTGGCCTGGGTTTCAAGCACGCGGTTCGCCGCCGAGACGATGGCCTCAAGCGAAGCCGTCACGATATTGGTGTTGATGCCAGCACCGAACAGCTTGCCGCCGGCATGCGCCATCTCGACATAGGCAATCGCTGCTGCATTCGAACCATGCTGAAGCGAATGCTCGGAATAGTCCTGCACCGAGAGATCAATGCCGAGATAGGTCGAGAGCGCATTGACGAAACCGTCGATCGGACCCGTGCCCTTGCCTTCGATCCGCTTCACCTCGCCATTGTCGGTGATCTCGGCGGCAACCACACGGATGCCCTTCTTCTCGGTATCCGGATAGGTGTGGTGGTCTACGAATTTCAGGCGCGAACCGGTCTGATCGACATAACGCTCGATGAAGCGTTCATAGATCTTCTTCGACGGCAGTTCCTTGCCCTCCTCGTCGGTGATCCGCTGGATGTCCTCGCGGAACTCGATCTGCAGATTGCGCGGCAGGTTGATACCGTAATCCTCCTGCAGGATATAGGCGATGCCGCCCTTGCCCGACTGCGAGTTGATGCGGATGATGGCCTCATAGGTGCGGCCGACATCCTGCGGGTCGATCGGCAGATAGGGCACTTCCCAGATCGGCGAATTGGCCTTCTTGATCGCCTTCATGCCCTTGTTGATCGCATCCTGGTGCGAGCCGGAGAAGGCCGTGTAGACCAGTTCGCCGACGTAAGGGTGACGCTCGGGGATCACCATCTCGTTGGAGTATTCGTAGACCGCCTTGATCCGCTCGATGTCGGTGCAATCCAGTTTCGGGTCAACACCCTGCGTATACATGTTGAGCGCCAGCGTGACGATGTCGACATTGCCGGTGCGCTCGCCATTGCCGAACAGCGTGCCCTCGACACGATCGGCACCGGCCATCAGGCCGAGCTCGGTGGCGGCAATGCCCGTGCCCCGGTCATTATGCGGATGCAGCGAGATGATGACGTCCTCGCGGTTGTCGATATTGCGGCACATCCATTCGATCTGGTCGGCATAGATGTTCGGCGTTGCCATCTCCACGGTCGACGGCAGGTTGAGGATCAGCTTGTTCTCCGCCGTCGGCTTTACCTCGGCGATGACGGCGTTGCAGATCTCCAGCGCCACTTCCAGCTCGGTGCCGGTGAAGCTTTCCGGCGAATATTCGAATCGATAGCCACCGCCAGCCTTGGCAGACATATCCATGATCATCTTCGCCGCATCGACGGCGATCTGCTTGATCCCGGCAACATCCTTGCCGAACACCACGCGGCGCTGCAGTTCGGAGGTCGAGTTGTAGAAATGGATGATCGGGTTCGTGGCCCCTTCCAGCGCTTCGAAGGTCCGCGTGATCAGCTCAGGGCGGCACTGTACCAAAACCTGCAGGGAGACGTCGGCGGGCACGCCGCCCTCTTCCACGCACCAGCGGGCAAAGTCGAAATCGGTCTGCGACGCAGACGGAAAGCCGATCTCGATTTCCTTGAAGCCCATGTCGAGCAAGAGCTGGAACATCCGGGCCTTGCGGTCATGGCCCATCGGGTTGACCAGCGACTGGTTGCCATCGCGCAAGTCGACGGAACACCAGATCGGCGCCTTGTCGATCACCTTCGACGGCCAGGTGCGGTCGGCAATATCGATCTGCGGATAAGGGCGATACTTGGTGGCGGCGTCCGGCATGCCCTGCTTGACGGTATGGGTCTTCAAAATCATCGTCTTCGTCTCTTCTCGTCCTCGTCGGCGTGAGCAGCTGATAGCAAATCAGCCTGGCTTTGACACGTCCGAACGAACCCTGTTCAGGGAATTACTGATCTGGATTAGGGAGTTTTCGAGGAGCAATCGCCAAACGGCTGACCCGGCCGCCGGGCGCTCCTCAACGGACCCGGCAACCGCGGATAAGGCCGAGAAGAAGAAGCGAGTTTGGCACCGACGCGACAAAGCCGGCCGCAGAGCAGGCCGTCATGTCAGTCGCAGCAAAGGTCGTGCCGTTGGTCTTCATGAGATGAGGAATAACGCGACGAACTGAATCGCGCAAGGGTGTTATTCGGCGGCGGATGGCCTCGCAGCATCCAGTTTCTCGCGCAGCCAATCTTCAAGCAGGGAATCGACGGATACGCCAAGTTCCTTAGCTTGCCGCTCCAGCCTCAGTTTGGTTCCACGCATGATGGTGACGGTCAATGCAACAGGTTCGAGATTGGGGCGCGTAGCCGTACTCCAGTCGACATATTCGCTGATATCCTCACCATCATCGAACTTGCGATCGAACTGTTCAGCGCTGATTGTCTTCATAGCGACGCCTCTCCTGAATTCGTGCTCGGCGCACCGAGATGATCCGAACGCGCCCGTTCCGTAAAACGTAGACGCCTGTCCATAAAACACCGGCGATCCGACCGACTCGGATCCGCCTCGCTTCCGCCGGGTGTCCGGCATCCGCATCAACAGCATAGAGATCATACCACAACTCCTGCGCCGCCACGAAATCGATTCCGTGTTTCGCCTTGTTCGCCTCGCTTTTGGCCGGATCGAATTCGAACTCCATGCCACATCAAAGCATGGAGAACAGTGATCACTCAACCCTTCCGTGCAACCCGCACCAGCCCCAGCAACGCCACACCCGCAATCAGCCCCCAGAAAGCCCCCGAAATCCCCAGGATCGATATCCCCGAAGCCGTCACGAGGAAGGTCACCGCCGCCGCCTCCCGCGTCTCGGGCACCTGAAACGCCGCCACTGCCGAGCCGGAAAACGCCCCGATCAGCGCCAGCCCCGCCACCGACTGGATGAGGATCGGTGGAGCAAGCGACACGAAGCCGGTGACGGCACCGGCCGCCAGCCCGAGCAGCACATAACCGATGCCGGCAATGATCGCCGCCCAGTAGCGCCGCTTCGGATCGGCATGCGCATCCTCACCGGCACACATCGCCGCCGTGATCGCCGCGAGGTTCACCGCATGGCCGCCAAACGGTGCGGAGAGCGCCGAAAACACACCCGTCACCGCAAACATCGGCCCCGGATTGGGCTCATATTTATTGACCTTGAGGATCGCGATCCCCGGAATGTTCTGCGAGGCCATGGTGACGATGAACAGCGGCAGCGCGATCGACACCAGCGTCGGCAGCGTGAAAACCGGCGTCACGAACTCCACCGGCGGCGCAAGCGACGCCGCCCAGCTCGCCATCGCCCCCTCCGGCAGATCGACCCCGAAGACGATGACGACCACAAAGGTCAACAGCGCCGCCGGCACCGCATAAAGCCGCTTGAACGCCGCCACCACCGCCCAGACCACGAGAATGGGCAGCCCGAGCAACGGGTCGAAGGCGACGGCCTTGAACGGGGCAAAGCAGAGATTGAGGATGACACCCGCCAGCATTGCGTTTGCAATCGGCGCCGGGATCGCCGCCACCGCCCGCCCGAAGGGCCGGATCAACCCCGCAAGCACGATCAGCGCCGCGCAGACGAGAAAGGCCCCGACCGCCGCCGGAAAGCCGCCGACCGGGATCCCCGCCGTCGCCATCAGCGCCGCGCCCGGCGTCGACCAGGCAACCGAAACCGGCAGCTTCGTCCACACACTCAAGACGATCCCGCAGATCCCCATGGCGACCGACAGCGCCATCAGTCCGGAAGCCGCCTCGTAATCGGTGGCGCCGACGCCCTTCAGCCCCTGCAGCACGACGGCAAAGGAACTGGCAAAACCGACAAAGGCAACGAGCACGCCCATGAAGGCGGCCTGGGGGGAAAAATCTTTGAGCATGCGCGGACTCACAGCATCGGTCTTGAGAGAAGCAAGCCGAACCAAATTTCCGCCGGTCTGGCAAGGAGAAGACCCCGGCGAGAAGACCTCATCAGCCAGCGCGCCCCGCGCTTCAGATGCCCCAGCCCGCCGTGGCAGCCGCCATGCCGGCCTCAGGCGCCGCCGTCGCCCTTGCGTCATGCAGCCGAACCCGGTTGCGCCCGGCCCGCTTGGCGACATAGAGCGCCTCGTCGGCCCGTGCGACGAGACCCTTGCTCGACATCACCTCAGAGGCAACGGCCACGCCGACACAGAGCGTCACCTTCAGCGTAACACCCTCATGGACCAGGCTCAGTTCCTCCACCGCCTTGCGCAGCATCTCGCCGGTGGCAACCGCCTCCAACTCCGAGGTCCGGGGCAGATAAAGACCGAATTCCTCGCCACCGGTTCGGGCAAGAAGCGCCCCTTCGCCAAGCGTTGCCGCCATGGTCTGCGCCACATCCTTGAGCACCAGATCGCCGGCGGGATGGCCATGCACATCGTTGATCCGCTTGAAGTGATCGATGTCGATCACCAGAAACCCGCTACCCGCCGCCACCTGCCGCGGCAGGCGGTCCATCAGCCAGTGCCGGTTGCGAATACCCGTGAGGCTGTCGGTCTCCGTCAAGGCGATCAGCCGCTGCTCGGCCCGCTCATGCACGAGGATGAGCACCAGCATGGCAATCGCGAACTGACAGAGGATCAGCACCAGGAAGGTCGCAGCCGGGGTAAGCCGGACGATCTCGGGATCGATCACACCGACAAGGGTGACGATGCCAATCAGGGCCTTGCATGCAAAGGCGCCGGCAAGGCCGTAGCGGCTTTCCAGCCGCTCCCCGCGTTGATTGCGCAGAGCCAGCAGGGCGCAGGCCGTCGAAAACCCGCACAGCGAGATCAGAAACACCGTCGCCCGGAACGTCCGCACCATCGGGAAATGCGTGACGACGGCAGCAACAGCGATGATCAACGGGATGACCATGATCCACCAGACGCGTCCGGCCGGTTTTTCCGTCACCACATTCCAAAGCCCGACATACAACAGGGCATAGGCTGGCGGCGCGGCGATCGACGTAATGAAAGCCCAGGTCGAATAGTCGACCACACCCTGCTCGCCGGCTCCGGCAGCCAGCGCCGCAAACGCCAGAATGAGAAAGGCCACCGCCATCTTGCCAAGCCCGCGGCTGCGGTTCGACCAGTAGCGCAGGTAAAGAAAGCACAAGGCTCCGACCGTCAGCGACAGCGGATGCAGGGTCAGGATGGTGGCGAGGTCGAGATGCATGAGCTGTCCAGAGCAGAACCGTTGCATCTGCACTTACCAAGCCAAAACTTGCCGATTGCTGAACGAAGCCAGCCGCCCCGTGCATGGCTGCAGTGGCGCCAGTGCAAGGCAGAAGGGTCGGGACCACCGCCCGCGATCGTCATTCGCCTTTCATGCAAATCAGGCAGGCAGCACCTCAGCCAATTTCGGGAGCTTCCGCTTGCGTTTTCACCCCCTTTTGCCTATGGGACCCCTCCGACGCATTCGGGGCGTCCCGTTCACTTCCGCCAGATATGGCTGGGTTCACGAAGGATAGAGCCTTGATCCAGACTCCCTATTATCTGATCGACAAGTCCAAGCTGCTCCAGAACATGGAGAAGATCGCGACCCTGCGCGAACTTTCCGGCGCCAAGGCGCTTCTGGCGCTGAAATGCTTCGCCACTTGGTCGGTCTTCGATTTCATGCGCGATTACATGGACGGCACGACCTCCTCCTCGCTCAATGAAGTCCGCCTCGGCCATGAGCGTTTCGGCAAGGAAACCCATGCCTATTCCGTGGCCTATGCCGATTACGAGATCGACGAGGTCGTTAGCCATGCCGACAAGATCATCTTCAATTCGATCGGCCAGCTCACCCGCTTCGAAAAGCAGTCATCCGGCATCATCCGCGGCCTGCGGCTGAACCCCGGCGTCTCCTCCTCGAGCTTCGACCTTGCCGATCCCGCCCGCCCCTTCTCGCGGCTGGGCGAATGGGATCTGAAAAAGGTCGAGCCGGTCATGGACCTGATCTCCGGCTTCATGATCCACAACAACTGCGAAAACGGCGATTTCGACCTCTTCGACCGCATGCTGGGCGACATCGAACAGAAGTTCGGCCCGCTCCTGAAGAAGGCCGACTGGGTCAGCCTAGGTGGCGGCATCCATTTCACCGGCGAGAACTATCCGCTGGAGAAGTTCGCCGAGCGCCTCAAGCGCTTTTCCGGCGAATTCGGCGTCCAGGTCTATCTGGAGCCCGGCGAAGCCTCGATCACCAAGTCGACCACGCTCGAAGTCACCGTGCTCGACAAGCTTTACAACGGCAAGGATCTTGTCGTGGTGGATTCGTCCATCGAAGCGCATCTCCTCGATCTCCTGATCTACCGGGAAAGCGCGAAGGTCCACCCCAACCAGGGACCGCACCGGTACCAGGTCTGCGGCAAGTCCTGCCTTGCTGGCGATATCTTCGGCGAATTCAATTTCGAGAAGGAATTGAACATCGGCGACCGCATCTCGCTGCAGGACACCGCCGGCTACACGATGGTCAAGAAAAACTGGTTTAACGGCGTGCAAATGCCGGCAATCGCCATCCGCGAACTGGATGGCAGCCTCAGGACGGTCCGTGAGTTCGACTACACGGACTACGAAACAAGCCTGTCCTGAACTCCCTCAGGAACAGGTTCTGACGATTGGACATAGGAGTTGGTCCCCCAATGAAAAAGAACGTGCTCATCATCGGCGCCGGCGGCGTCGCGCAGGTGGTCGCCCACAAGTGTGCGCAAAACAACGACGTGCTCGGCGACATCCATATCGCCTCGCGCACCAAGGCGAAGTGCGACGCCATCATCGCGTCCGTGCACGAGAAGAAGGCGATGAAGCAGGAAGGCGTTCTCGAAGCCCATGCGCTCGACGCCCTCGATATCGAGGCCACCAAGGCCCTGATCAAGAAGCTTGGCACTCAGATCGTCATCAATGTCGGCACCGCCTTCCTCAACATGTCGGTGCTGCGCGCCTGCATGGACACCGGCGTCGCCTATATCGACACCGCGATCCATGAAGAGCCGAACAAGATCTGCGAGACACCGCCGTGGTACGGAAACTACGAGTGGAAGCGTGCCGCCGAATGCGAGGAAAAGGGCATCACCGCCATCCTCGGCGCCGGCTTCGATCCGGGCGTGGTCAACGCCTATGCGCGTCTCGCCAAGGACGAATATCTCGACAAGGTGACCGACGTCGACATCGTCGACATCAATGCCGGCAGCCACGGCAAATACTTCGCCACCAACTTCGACCCGGAAATCAACTTCCGTGAATTCACCGGCGTCGTCTATTCCTGGCAGGGCGGCGAATGGAAGGTCAACAAGATGTTCGAGATCGGCAAGGACTACGACCTGCCGGTCGTCGGCACCCGCCGCGCCTATCTCTGCGGCCATGACGAAGTGCATTCGCTGGCCAAGAACATGGACGGCGCCGACGTGCGCTTCTGGATGGGCTTTGGCGATCACTACATCAACGTCTTCACCGTGTTGAAGTCGATCGGCCTGCTCTCCGAACAGCCGGTCAAGCTCGCCGACGGTTCCGAAGTCGTGCCGCTCAAGGTCGTCAAGGCCTGCCTGCCCGACCCGGCATCGCTTGCCCCCAACTACGAAGGCAAGACCTGCATCGGCGATTACGTGAAGGGTTTCAAGAACGGCAAGGAAAAGACCGTCTTCCTCTACAACGTCGCCGACCACAAGGAAGCCTATAACGAAGTGGGCAGCCAGGGCATCTCCTACACCGCCGGCGTCCCCCCGGTCGCCGCCGCGATGCTCGTCGCGACAGGCGAATGGGACGTGAAGAAGATGGCCAACGTCGAAGAACTGCCGCCCAAGCCCTTCATCAACCTCCTGAACAAGATCGGCCTGCCGACCCGCATTCAGGACGAGGATGGCGATCGGGCTGTGGAGTTCTGAGAGCGCTGTTGAGCGCCTGAGGATTGAGGGAATGAGGACCCCGCCGGAGAAATTCGGCGGGGTTTTTCTAACAAGAGCAACAGGAGGGACGAGAAGAGATCGCCAACGACGCGAAATTCTAGCGTAAGTATAGGCTTGACCTCGGGGTTGCAAAAAACGACATTACACGCCATCGAATTTGTGTGGCGCACGATATGGCTAAGTCTACAAGTGGTCCCGCTGAAAGGCGTTCTGCGCTCCCGTCCGTTGAGATTTCGGCACCTCCTCCAGTGATGCGGCAGGATAACCTTTTTCATCGGAAGTCGCTGATCGAGTACCCACAATCGACCCCGTCAGCCGATTCACTGGGAGAAGTGGAGGCAGACGACTATCACCGATACTATATCAAGGGAGATGTGCACGGACGGCAAGTTCGCGCAAGCGAATGGATATGCACCCATATTGCGGAAGAGGTACACATCGGGGCGCCTGCCCCCATGGTCATCGAGCTCACAAATGGTGATCTAGTGTTTGGCTCTAGGAGGATCGCGGGTGTGGCAGATATCATGACAACTGCCGCGTATTTGAGTAGCCCAACATCATCGAATGTTTCTCCTGCTTCCTCCGGTTTGGGTTCGATCCTGTCAGGAATATACGCCCTCGATATGTTTCTCCATAATGATGACAGACATTTGGGAAATTATCTCTCGATCGACGACAATGGCGTCAGACGCTTCTATACCTTTGATTTCAGTCGAGCTCTTTTCTGGGCTTGGCCGTGGGACGGATTTCCCAGTGAAGGAACCAACACAAGAGACTGCGGCAAGCTCCTACGATCTTTGCACGGGTTTGACACTGCAGCAGCAACGACAATAATTGACCGGATAGGCGCAATGGCAGGATCGACGGTCGAGCGTTTCGTTAACAGAATGCCGGCAGACTGGCTAACAGCACCAGTACGCTCCGATTTCTTACAGTGGTGGGGCAATCGGGAATTTCGACAACGCTTAGAGGCACTTCGGACGGGGATCAATGATGGATCACTTTTATAAATTTGCGATCGTCCGCTTCACTCCGGACCAAACTCGTGGTGAGAGGCTAAATGTAGGCGTTGTTGTGATCTCCAATGACGGACTTGATGTTCGCCCTTCCCGGCGGCTCGACCGAGCGCGCGTTTTCTCTAATGCGATGGAGGCTGGAATCCTGCTAGAGCTAATAGAAAACCTTAAGGTAGTCGATGAAAGCTTGCGCAATAAAGGAATCGACGAGAAAAGTCGCGCTGCAATGCTTTCGCAAGTCGGCCCACTTACGTTAAGTGATTTCGGGACCTTCCGCGCAGAGAACGTAAACGTCTATGAAGATCGGATTGCACAGATCTTCAAGTCTATGATCGATCCCGAGCCTTCCCCCAAGCGCATACGTGAAAAGCGTTCCAAGCTATTAACTCAGGTCAAGAGCTTTTTTAGGCAGGAACGTGTGCTAGCTCAACGAGACGAGGGACTAGACTCACATAGGATAGTGGCAAGCTTGGAGTTGGATGAAGGCCTCGTTGCGGATCTCGTTCTCAAGAACGGGGCGATGCATGTAGTCGAAACGGTTGACGCTTCCGCTGAGGAAGGCTCTGTGAAAAAGGCCATTGGGGAGATTGGGACTGCGGCGTTAGTACTAGAACGAGCGAGAATGAAGTTCGGCACTAATACAAAGTCCCGGCTCGTTTACATTGCATCTCCATCGCTAGAAAGAATCGCTAGACCATCCCTAGAAGCCGCGCAACATCAAGGAGCAGAGATAATTAATTGGGCAAGCGCTGATGACCGAAATAAATTCGTCCATACTCTCGCATCCCTTGCGTCACCAATAGAACGAAAATCACTACAGCACAAAAACAAACCGATTGGCCGAATGCTCCAATTAAACTAGAATGGAGGACCTTGGCAAAGTTCAGGTGAATTCCTGTTGATCGACCTATTCGCAGTTACCCAAATTCCGGGACGAGTTGAACTTTGTTAGTTACGGCGACGCCCGCGCGTTTATGATTGCATGCGCAAAAGCTCGATCTCGCGCGACGACTGACGGTTCCGCCCAAAGACCTCGTCATCGAGATCCACATCGGCGGGAAACAGTTTGAGATGTGCCACAAGGCTGGGCCGGTCCTTGGCGAGCGCCCGCTTGGCCGCCTCCGCCGCCTCTACGCTGACCAGCACCGCCGCCGGCTTGCCATGTTTGGTGATGGTGAGAAATTCGCCGGAGGCCGCGTCATCGACCAGCCCTGAGAGCCCGGCTTTGGCTTCCTTCACACCGATGCTGGACATCGCGACACCTCATAGAGTGACCACCAGAGACCACAATATACGTCTTGGCCTCCTGATCCACAACGCCCCCATATCCACCCCGCCCCCACCATGCTACGAGGCCGCCACACGCCACCCATACCCCGAGACACCCGCCCATGCCCCCCGCCCTCCACGCCGACCTCACCGCCGCCCTCCGCACCCTCCTCACCGAACTCCACCACACCCCCGACCTCTTCCAGACCTGGGACGCCCATCTGGAGCTCGTCGCAGCCGGTGGTCTTGTGGTGGTGAAGTCGAAGCGGGCGAAGGGGCTGGTCGACAGCCTGTTCTGGGGCCGCGCGCCGGGCTCCTCGGAGAACAAGCAGCTGCCCGAGGCGACCGCCTTTGCCGCCATCGACCGCTTCCTCGGCCTCGGCGCCCATCTCGCGCTGGCGGATGCGCTCCCCGAAGCTGCGGTGCTGGACGAGGCCTTTCCCCATTGCGCGGTAAAGCTTGCCTATCGCAAGAAGGGCGCGCCGAAGGCGCAATCGCTGTCGATGATCTTCATCGGCTTTAACGACGAGGCGGATGCGCTTGATTATGCCGAACGTTTCCCCGGCCAGCCGCTGGTCACGACAAGGCCGTTGAAGGGCGAAAAACTCCACGAATGGCGGTGACCGCCCCTCAGGCCGCCGCCGACAATTTCGGCAGAAGCTCGCCAACCGGCACTGGCCGGCCGAAGAGATAGCCCTGGAAATGGCTGCAGCCGGCCTTTTCCAAGGCCGCACGCTGCGCCTCCGTCTCCACCCCCTCGGCAATCACCGAAAGACCCAGACTGTCGCTCAGCCGGACAATCGTCTCGACGATCGCCATGTTGCGGGGATCGGCAAGCAGATCGCGCACGAAGGACTGGTCGATCTTGATCTGCTGGAACGGCAGGTTTTTGAGCGAGCTCAGCGAGGAATAGCCCGTGCCGAAATCGTCGAGCGACCAGGCGATGCCAAACGCCTTCAGCGCCTGCATCTTGGCCTGGACGACATCGATGTCCTCGGCCAGCACGCTTTCCGTCAGCTCCAGTTTCAGCGCCTGCGGCCGCGCGCCGGACAGGCTGACGATCGACCGCACCTGCTCGACGAAATCCGGCTGGCGGAACTGCGTGGCGCTGACATTGACGGCAATCGTCAGGTCCCGCGTCTCCGGCGACCCCGCCCAGGCCTGCAATTGAGCAGCCGCCGTCCGCAAGACCCATTCGCCGATCGGGATGATCAGCCCCGTCTCCTCCGCCAGCGGGATGAAGGCATTGGGCGGCACCATGCCGCGCGTCGGATGCTGCCAGCGCAGCAACGCTTCGACGCCGACGATGCACCCGCGCCGGTCGACCTGCGGCTGGTAATGCAGCTGGAATTCGCTGCGCGCGATCGCCCGGCGCAGATCGCCTTCCAGCGCCCGGCGAGCATCCACATCCGCCTGCATGATGACGACAACCGCGCAGGCAGCGACGGTCCCGGTAATCTGATGGGCAAAGACCTCGATCATGCCCGAACCGCCCGACAGTCCCTGGAGAACCACATGCGGAACGATATCGAGCGAGAAGCCGAGAAAGCCGGCAAGCCCGATCGAGGGCAGAACCACCTTCAGGTAGAAGCCTTCGCGCCGGAAGACGAGATAGGTCGCCGCCAGCACCGGCAGAAAATAGAAATGCATGGAACACGGTATGCCCGGCGCCGGCGCCTCGATAAGCGCCGCAAGGAACACAACCAGGAAAAGGCCGTGCGACATGACCAGCGCGGCCGCCCGGATCCGGTTGGCGAGCGCCAGCGAAAGCATGACGCCCCCGAATGCAAGGGCCATCAGCGAGCACACCAGCGCATGAAGGGGCAGGAAAAGCAGCGCAGCGCCCACCCAGACAGCGCTGACAATCACGACAATCAACCCGCCATAGACAACGAGATTCTTCACCCGCCGGCTGTGCCGGCCGTCCGTCGTCCTGTGAGAGAGGTGCGACCGTGTCATCCGTCACCTCCGCGCGGTCGAATGGCGCGAGAACGCCGGAGCATCAGGAAGATCGGAAAAAGACAAGAACAAGAAATCCCGGCCAGAAAATGCCAACGTGAATAGATGTCTAACGGCAAGAGTGCAAAGCTTCGCCCAAAAGTCGTTTCAAAATCATTGCCGGACCCGGAAAGAAACACAAGACGCCCGTCAAGGTTAACGGCCGATATCGAGCGAAAATCTTGACTCCTGCCCGGGGGATCCACTATCAGATGACAGCCGAAAAACGTAAGGCCGGTTCGGTTATCCCGGCCCTCGCTCTCTCTGCGGGACTTAGTCGCCTTCTTGGGCGAACCCACGGCATCAACCGGAAACGGGTGGTGCTGTGCTCGACGATCAGGTCTTCGCCGCCAGCTCCACCGCCTTTTGAGAAACGTGGAGACATGACGTGACGAACAAGAAAACCCTCATCCTCGCCCAGGCGCTGATCGCCTGCATGATGGCCGGCCTGATGACCGGCATCTTCGGCTTCCTGCATTTCGGCGCAACGGAAACCTTCCTCGCCGAGTGGGGCAGAAGCTTCCTGATGGCCTTCCCCCTCGCCTTTCTCCTCTCGCTGGGCGTCGGTCCGCTCGCCTTCCGCCTGGCACGCCTCCTTACCCGCAGCTGAGCAAGAACGACCTTGCTGCAGCCCCGGTTCCGGCCAAACGGCCGAAGCGGAGGGAACCATTTCCGTCCTTCGGGCTTTTCCCGCCACAACAACGAAGGAGGACCCGATCATGTCCGCTAGAATTCTGCGCGTCGCATGTGTTGGCATGCTTGCAATTGCCGGTGCGTCGCTCGCCGCACCGCTTGGCCCCCCGGCCCATGCCCAGGACCTCGAGCTTCGCATCGGCCCGGACGGCGTACGCCCGGTGATCCGCGACCGGGATCGCGAACGTCGCATCCGCGATCGCGGCTGCAGCCCTGGCGAGGCCCGTGCCGCCGCGCTGGACGAAGGCCTGCGCCGCCCGCAAGTAGTGCGCGTCACGGAACGGACCGTGACAGTCGAAGGCTATACCCGCCGTGGCCCGGAACTCATCCGCTTCGCCAATCGTCGCGGCTGCCCGATCATCTGATCGGCGAAATGCCCCATGCAAAAAGCCGCCGGATCGCTCCGGCGGCTTTGTTTGTGTCTCAGTGCGAGAAACACCTCAGCCGATATCGGCATGGCTTTCGATGATGCGACCGACCAGACCGTAGGTCACGGCGTCTTCGGCAGACAGCCAGTAGTCGCGGTCGATGTCCTTGGCGATCTTCTCTTCCGACTGGCCGGTGGCCTTGGCGTAGATCTTGATCAGGCGCTCGTTCATCTTGATGATTTCGCGGGCCTGGATCTCGATGTCGGACGCCATGCCGCGGGTGCCGCCAGACGGCTGGTGCATCAGGAAGCGGGTGTTCGGCAGCGCTAAGCGACGCGCCTTGGGAACCGCAACGAAAATCAGCGAGCCGGCAGAAGCCGCCCAGCCGGTCGCGATGATCCAGACCTTCGGCTTGATGAAGCGGATCATGTCATGGATCGCGTCACCGGCCTCGACATGGCCGCCGGGCGAGCAGACGAACACGCGGATGTCTTCATCCGAGGCTGCAGCGAGCGCGACGAGCTGCGTGCAGACCTTCTGCGCCAGCTCCATGGTGATACCGCCATAGATGAAGATCGAACGCGACTTGAAGAGGTTCGCTTCCGTTTCCTTGCCGATCGGCAGTTCCTTGCTCTTGTCGTCTTCGTCTTCGTTCATCACAGGGGATAGTCCTCGTTGGTTTGGCTCATCCGCACATAGTGCGTCTCATGGCTTAAGACAATGCGCGAAAAAGACAAGCATGGAAGGAGTGAACAGGAGGTTGCCGTCGGAACAGATGCAAGTTTCGGAATATGCGAATAATCTACGGCCCCTTAACATTTGGGGGCTACTATTCGCAGCAACGGAGACTGCGCATGCCTGCCAAGATACGCCTTGCCGAGCTGATCGGCGCCCTCAGCCATGCTCTTGACCTCACCGGGGGTCAGGATCCGGGCCACTGTATCCGCACCGCCCATATCGGCAGTGCGGTCGGCCGCAGGCTTGGGCTCTCGGAAGAGGCCCTGCATGATCTCTACTATACGCTGATGCTGAAGGATCTCGGCTGCTCTGCCAATGCCATGCGCATGTGCGAACTCTTCGACACCGACGACACGAGGTTCAAGCGGGATTTCAAGCGTGTCGACGGGTCGCTGCCGAGCCTGCTGATCCAGGTCTTCCGCCACGCCGGAAGCCGCCGCAGCCTTGTCGGTCGCTTCGCGGCCATCGTCGCAGCCCTCAGGCGCGGCCGCCATGCCACCGAGCTTGTCGCCATTCGCTGCCAGCGCGGTGCCGAGATCGCCCGTCAGATGCGGTTTTCCGCAGCCGTGGCGGAGGGTATCCGCGATCTCGACGAGCATTATGACGGCTCCGGTCGTCCGGCCGGCTTGAAGGCGGAGGCGATCAACCTGTCCGCCCGCATTGCCCTTGCCGCCCAGCTGCTGGATGTCTTCAACACCAGGTCGGGCCCCGAGGCCGCTCGGGCGGAGATCCGCAAGCGCCGCGGGCAATGGCTCGACCCGAAGGTCGCCGACGCTCTCCTGGACGTGACCGCAGACGCAGAGTTCTGGGTCGAACTGGCCTCACCCGATCTTGAGGCGAATGTGCTGGCCGCCGAGCCGGGTCAGAAGATCATCCTGGCAGACGAAGACTATCTGGACGATATCGTCGAAGGTTTTGCCCGCGTGATCGACGCCAAGAGCCCCTATACCGCAGGCCATAGCGAGCGTGTGGCGGAGTTTACCGTGGAGATCGCACGGCAGCTCGGATTGACGGAGGGCGAGCAGCGGACGCTGCGGCGGGCTGCCCTCTTGCATGACATCGGCAAGCTCGGGGTCTCGGGCCGCATCCTCAACAAGCCGGGCAAGCTCGACGCGCAGGAATGGCAGGAGATGCGGGATCACGCCGCCCATTCGGAGCGCATCCTCTCGCGCATTCCAGCCTTTGCCGAACTGGCCACGATCGGCGGCGCCCATCACGAACGGCTGGATGGCAAAGGTTATCCCCGGGGATTGAAAGGCGACGAAATCTCCTTCGCCACCCGCATCGTGGCCACAGCAGACGTCTTCGACGCCCTGACGGCCTCTCGCCCCTATCGCGACCCGATCCCCACAGACAAGGCGCTTGCGATGATCCGGGAGAGCCAGGGAGAGCACCACGATCCCGTCTGCATCGACGCTCTGGAACGGGTGCTCGGCACGCAGGCCCGACAGGCGGCATGAGCGCAGCCACTCCGCCGTACTCATCGCAATTCCGGCACAACACCCGTTCTTAACGCCCCTAGTCTAGGCTTCTCGCAACAGAGGAGCCGCCATGACGGAGACCATCAGGCTTGCAGAACTGATCGAGGCGCTCAGCCATGCGCTTGACATGACCGAGGGACAGCCACCCGGTCATTGCGTCCGCTGCTGCTTTATCGGCACGCGCATCGGTCAGTCCCTCGGGCTGAAGGAAGAGCAATTGCGCGATCTCTACTACACGCTGCTCCTGAAGGACCTGGGCTGCTCGTCGAATGCCGCGCGCATCTGCGAACTGTATCTGGCCGACGACCTGAAGTTCAAACGCGACTTCAAGCTGATCGATGGCTCTTTCCCGCAGATCCTGAAATTCGTACTCTCCCATACCGGCATGGAAGCGGGCCTGGCCGAACGGTTCCGTGGCATCCTGCACATCTTCAAAAATGGTGGCGAGATATCGACCAGCCTGATCCAGACCCGATGCCAGCGCGGCGCGGAGATCGCCCGCCAGATGCGCTTTTCCCAAGAGGTTGCGCGCGGCATTCTCGATCTCGACGAACATGTCGATGGCGGCGGCAAGCCTCAGGGTTTGAAGGGCGCGGACATCCACCTCTATGCCCGCATCGCGCTGATGGCGCAGGTGATCGACGTCTTCTTCGTCCATCAGGGCGGAGAGGCGGCACTGGCGGAAGTGAAGAAGCGCGCCGGCGGCTGGTTCGATCCCGAGCTCGTCGCCGCCTTCGAAAAGCTCGCGACATCCGCCTTCTTCGCCGAACTCGGCTCGAAGGATCTCGAAGCCTATGTGCTGGCCATGGAGCCGGGCCGCCAGGCCGTGCTGGCCGACGAGGATTATCTCGACGACATCGCCGCCGGCTTTGCCCGCGTCATCGACGCCAAGAGCCCCTACACCTCAGGCCATAGCGAGCGCGTCGCGCTCTTCACCGACCTGATCGCCGAGGAGCTCGGCATGGCCCTCCCCGAGCGTCGACGGCTGAAACGTGCGGCCCTCCTGCACGACATCGGCAAGCTCGGCGTCTCCAACAACGTGCTCGATAAGCCCGGCCGTCTGGAGGGCTTGGAATGGGAACAGATGAAGCGGCATGCGGAATTCTCCGAGATGATCCTGTCGCGTATCAAAGCCTTCGCCGATCTCGCGCTGATCGGCGGTGCCCATCACGAAAAGCTGGATGGCTCCGGCTATCCGCGCGGCCTGAAAGGGGATCAGATTTCCTTTGAGACACGCATCGTCGCCACAGCCGACGTCTTCGACGCCTTGACCGCCGACCGCCCATACCGGGCCGCGATGCCGGTCGACAAAGCGCTCGCCATTCTCTGGGAAGGCGCAGGTCGTCACCACGACGAGGCCTGCATCGCCGCACTCGAACGGGCCCTCGCCAGGGCAGAGCTCAAGGCAGCCTGACAGGCATTTCGCGATTTAGCTGTTTAGCTATCCGGCGGCTTTACGGGATCGACGGTCCGGTGTGGGCCCGATAGGTGAAGACGTCCACACCTCTTTCAGGAACAACCTCCTGCGACGTCGTCGCGACCGTCGAGGACCGCTGCCATTCGGCGACGATTTCAAAACCGCCATTGCGGGATGGCTGCATATGGCCGCGCCATTGCGTTTCACTCATGCAGTCGGCCACCCCGTTTCGCCATCTGACCTGGAACGAGATCGCCTCACCCTGCATCCGGCCACGCAACGTGTAGGGAATGCCACGGCATCCCTTTCCAGGCGCATTGTTGAGGAAGTAGCCCTGCACCAGGCCATCCGGACCGACATCCAGCATCATCACCGAGCCCTGTCGGCTCACCCAGTTGGACGCGCCGGGCGTCGGATGCGCGCTCGCATCGCCCCTGTCGGCGGGCTGCGCTGAAAGAAATGTCGGAAAAAGACTGAACGCCAACAGGAATGCTGTCACTCTCATGCCAACCCCTCGGATTATTCGTCGGCGCTACTTCAACATATGGTTGATTAAACTTTTCTAAACAAAGGTAAGTCGATGCAATCTTTTCGTGTGCGGCTTACCGCGCAATCCGCGTCGACAGGATGATCGATGACAGCGTCCGCTCGACACCCGACAATTCCCCGATCCGATCGATCAGCCGGTCGAGTTCGGAAATCGACGGTGCCGCAACGATGGCAATCAGGTCATAGGGGCCGTTGACCGAGTAGAGTGCCGAAACCTCCCGGATGGCATTGAGTTCGCCGGTCACGGCCGACAGCGCCTTGGGCGCGATGGTGATCATGACATGTGCCCGGATCAGCCCGCCCTGATAGGCATCCGACAGTCGCACCTGATATCCGGCAATCACCCCCTGCGCTTCCAGCCGTTCGAGACGCGCCTGAACAGTGGTGCGTGACAGATCGAGACGCCGCGCCAGTTCCGCCACCGGCATCCGGGCATTCTCGGAAAGCAGGGAAAGCAACTCCCGGTCCTTTTCAGTGATCTGCATTTCGCTCAATCCATTCGTCGTTTCGTCTAAATGGATACCACATTCCGATCATATCGTCACTTGGAATCGACATCGGCTGCAGCCACACTGGTTCGACCACTGAAATCAAGCCCGCATCGGGCGGGCGCTCATGCATGCGAGGGGCAACACCATGAAAAACGTCACCATCATCGGCGCTGGCAAGATCGGCGGCGCGATTGCGCGCATGCTGGCCGAGACCGGCGATTACAAGGTTACCGTCGCCGACCGCAGCGCCGAGCAGCTCGCAAAGCTCGATGCCCATCCTGCGGTAACAACGGCGGAAGTCGACATTGCCGACGCCGCAGCCCTTGACGCTCTCCTGTCCGGCCAGTTCGCCGTCCTCTCGGCAGCCCCCTTCCACCTGACCGGCGCCATCGCCGAGAGTGCGGCCCGCACCGCGACCCACTATCTCGACCTGACCGAAGATGTCGCGACCACCCGCAAGGTGGAAGAGCTCGCCCGCGGCGCCCGCTCCGCATTCATCCCCCAGTGCGGTCTCGCACCGGGCTTCATCTCGATCGTCGCGAACGACCTCACCAAGCATTTCGATACGCTGGACACGGTGCGCATGCGCGTAGGGGCGCTTCCGCAATATCCCTCCAACGCGCTGAACTATAACCTCACCTGGTCGACCGACGGGTTGATCAACGAATACATCGAGCCCTGCGAGGCGATCGTCGAAGGCAAGCTGACGGTCGTGCCGGCCATGGAAGAGCGCGAGGAATTCTCGCTCGATGGCGTCACCTATGAAGCCTTCAACACCTCGGGCGGCTTGGGCACGCTGGCAAAGACGCTGGAAGGCCGCGTGCGCACGATGAACTATCGCACGATCCGCTATCCCGGCCACCAGGCGATCATCAAGGCGCTGCTGAACGACTTCAACCTGAAGAACCGCCGCGATGTGCTGAAAGACCTCTTCGAAAACGCGCTGCCCGCCACCATGCAGGACGTCGTCGTGATCTTCGTCACCGTCTGCGGCTGGAAGGATGGCCGCTACCTGCAGGAAACCTATGCCAACAAGGTCTATGCCGGCGTCGTTGCGGGCAAGAAGATGAGCGCCATCCAGATCACCACCGCTGCCGGCATCTGCACGGTCCTCGACCTGCTTGCCGATGGAACGCTGCCGCAGGCCGGTTTCGTGCGCCAGGAAGAGATCGACCTTCCCGCCTTTCTTGCCAATCGCTTCGGTCGGGTTTACGACCCTGAAGTCATGAAGGTCGCCAAGGCCGGCTGAGAGTTCTCCGGGGGGAGGAAGGACCAGAAGGTCCGGAGGGGCGGTTCGTTGATGGCAGGACCGCCCCAACCCCGCCTGCCC
>LFEF01035839.1_pt1 | contig 19977 bp, 19 predicted proteins | sample 619371 | NCBI WGS metagenome assembly LFEF01 (sample SAMN03014291, study PRJNA259931) | freshwater metagenome | biome: lake; feature: waterbloom | place: China: Taihu Lake | collected 2006-08 | depth 0 m m
CTTTATACCATTCAAAAATTTGAGATATTTCCACCTTTTTGCTTTTTATATTGACTTTAATAAAATCCGTATTATTGATGGCCAATTTGGTTTGTTGTTCCAATTGTTGTTCTAAATTTTCAGGAGTGTAAGCAAAGTTTGTTATCGGTGGACAACCATTTGCTCCACACACCAAAACAAAATGAATTCTGGCATCTTTGTATTTTTCCCGAATCATTTTATTTTCAATGTCATTTAGCGTTAATTTGGTACCTGCAACGGTATATTTTGTTTTATCAAAAACACCGGCAATATCCATCGGCGATTTTATAGGATATTTTTCTACAATGGCATTAATCATTACGATGTTGTACGCATTAATAAAAAATGCTTTATTGACTTTTGGGTCATTGGATAGACTAAATGTTGCAATTTGTTTAACTAAATCTTCCAGTGTTTTAGGGTCTTTTTTAATAGCCTCATAATTTACTTTTTTAGCATGCACATATTTTTTCAGAAAAACGTCTGTGTTTGAAAAAAAAGAAGTTTCTTGAGCGATTGATGTGGTACTATAAAACAGCACTACTACTAAAAATAATAACTTTTTCATTGTAATTTATGCTTTAGGTTAAGGTTTAATATAGTTAGATTGGATTTCAAAAATATACTAGTCAAATGGATAGTTTTGTAAGCTATCTTACATAACTCTCTAATTAGTAAGATGGAGGCTTTATTTAAACCTCCATCTTATTTAAAATTATACTTCTTTTAAAGAACAATACTATTACCTTGAAACCGTTCCTGTTGGAAAAGACATCAAACTTCTTTCCATATTTATGTTTGTACCCGTTACAGCCGGATTTGCAACATTATGTGATAATGGTTTTAGTGTAAACGGCATTGGCGAATTATCCGGGAATGGCTCAACCGAAATCACTAAAGTGGCACCGCTCAAATTTGCAGGAAAAGTTAATCCTGCCGGAGCATTCACTAAAAAGTCTTCACCAGGAAATGGAGGAGAAGGCATCATACCTGAATAGATGGCTGACATATCAGGGCCATTTGGATTTGTAAATGTACCTGTACTTAATACGGTACCATTACTAACTACCCAGCCCTCATACTTCCAACCGGCATCTAATGTTGGTAAATTCAACCCTACACTTGGTCCGTTCCCATCCATAAACCAAACTCCTGCGTTGGGATTTGCATTACCGTTTGTTGGCGTGCCAAGTAGATATTTTCCGGTTGACGTACTAAAATTTCCTATTATTCCGGTAGATACAGAGGCTGTTGATCCATTGAATGAACCGGCAAGGTATTTTGTGTTTGAAGGAGCCGGATCAGGGTCAATAGTTGGTTCAATACTAAGCACAAAATCGGTAGCGTTGTTTAGTTGAGCACTGTCAACGTTGAACTGTGTTTTGGATAGTGTACCAGCATCATTAACTGTAAATGTTCCGGTAGTAACCGGTGTTCCATTGACCACAATCCAGCCTTCATAAACAAAATTTGGTCCTAGGTTTTCCAAACCACTAAGGTTTAAAGTTAAGGAAGCAGTTGAAGCTGCATCATCATCAGAACTACACGAAATGGTGAGAGCAGACAACAAGACAAGGGGGAAAAAATTTTTTTTCATAGCAATTTTTTTAAGTGTTAGGATGTAATTTTTTAACAAAACAAATTTTCATCTTTTCATTGACTCATCCATTTACCATTTTTCCTTATTAGTTGACAATTTTACAAAAAGCGTTAAACGTTTAAAGATTTCTGTAGATATTTGTGAAAAAAACATGAAAAACAGCCTTTTTATCCTTTTTCTTTCGTGTAGTTCACTCTTTGCTCAAAAAGATAGGGTAGGAGTCATTTCTTGGATTGGTGTAAAAAAAATGAACGTTAATTTCATGACTGAATTTATTGAAACGAAAGTGAACGAACAATTGGATTCTTTAAAATTAGACAATGATGTTGCGGCATTAACTCGCTTGAATGGCGTTTCCAACGTAACTTATACGGTTACAAAGTCAGCAGATGAAACCTTTAATGTTACTTATATGGTAATAGAAAATTGGAGCATCTTACCTAATTTACAACTATGGACAACGGATGAAGCAGAAGCCGCTTATCGAATTGGAGTGTTTGATTATAATTTTTTGGGAAGAAATCATACTATTGGTGGTTATTATCAATCGAACGGCATTCCTTCATTCGGATTATTTTTTTCTGCTCCTTTCCTGTTTTCTGCCAATTTTGGGATTGAAAGTAGTTTTCAAAAATTAGCCAGTATTGAACCCATTTTTATCAATGCATTGCCAGCCAGATATGAATATACCAATACAGGTGTTGAGGTTTTAGGTGTTTACAGATTGAATTTCAGGAGTTCAGTCAAATTCGGGGCTACTGTTTTTTCAGAAAAGTATCAATACCGTTCCGGTTCAACGGCTGAGAATGTGCCTCAATTTTTTGAAGTTGATAAAGTAATGATGAAGTCGAATTATACTTTTGATAACTTGAAATATGATTTTTACTTAGTAAACGGATTTCGTAGCAACTTTTTTGGTCAATATGTTTTTAGTTCCAATGCCTTTCAAAATGAATTTATTATCGCTTGGAACGACTTTTCCTATTTCAAACGGATTGGAAAAACAGGGAATTGGGCCAGTAGATTGCGATTAGGATTATCTTCTAATGATGAAAGTCCGTTTGCTCCGTTTTCTTTAGACAATAATTTAAACATTCGTGGGGTGGGTAATATTATTGATCGCGGAACCGGTGTGGTGGTTTTTAACACGGAGTATCGAACAACACTTTACGAAAAAAATTGGTTTGTTTTACAAGGTAATGCCTTTGTTGATTCCGGCAGTTGGCGACAACCAGGTGGAGATTTCAGCGATTTTACTGATTCAGATAATCTTAGAATTTATCCGGGGATTGGGTTGCGATTTATACATAAAACCATTTTTAATGCCACATTTAGAATTGATTATGGATATGGAATTACCAGAAATGCTTCTAATGGTATCGTTTTTGGGATTGGGCAATATTTTTAATAGATGAAATGTAAACTTTATTTTTTTTTACTATTATCAATCAACTGTTTTTCTCAAAAAATTAACGGTATTAGTTTTGTTGCATCCAACACACCTGTAACCAACGAAATTATACAACCCGTGGTTGAAGTAAATGCCAATTGGGTAACTTTAATGCCTTTTGGATTTATGAAAACGATAAATGAAAATGCTATTCAATATAATTCTAAGCGACAATGGTGGGGAGAGACCAAAGAAGGAATAGCTAAGACTGCTGCAGAATTTCATAAGGAGAAACTTAAAGTCATGTTGAAACCACAAATTTGGATTCCAAATGGTGGATTTACCGGACACATCGCCATGAAAAGTGAAGAGGATTGGATTGCTTTCGAAAAAAGTTATGAAACATTTATTTTAGACTATGCCCATGTTGCCAATGATCATAAAATAGAATTATTTTGTATTGGAACCGAACTTCATAATTTTGTCAGCACCAGAGTCGATTATTGGAAAGAATTAATTCAAAAAATAAAAAAAATCTACAAGGGTAAAATTACTTATGCCGAAAATTGGGATACCTACAAAAAGGTACCCTTTGTGAAAGAACTAGATTATATTGGTATTGATGCTTATTTTCCGTTAGTAAATGAAAAAACTCCCTCCGTTACTGTAATTGAGAAAGCGTGGAAACCTATTAAATCAGAAATAAAAGCGTTGAGTTTAAAACATCATAAGGCTGTCCTTTTTACTGAGTTTGGATATCAATCGAAAGATTATACAACGGCTGAGCCTTGGAACCATTCAAATGTAAGCTCTGTAAATCTAATCGCTCAATCAAATGCTCTAGAGGCATTATTTAATCAATTTTGGAAGGAAAACTGGTTTGCCGGTGGTTTTTTATGGAAATGGTATGACAAAAAGGATGCCGGAGGTAAACAAAATTCAGATTACACTGTTCAAAACAAACCATCTTTGGAAGTGATACGTTCCTGGTACAAAAAAATGCGGTGAATGAACACCGCATTTTAAAATCAATTTAAAACAATAAAACAAACAAAATTCATCAATTCAAACTAATTTTTTTAGTAAACGTTTTATTATTGACATCAATCAAATGAAGAAAATAAATACCGCTCTCTAAGTGCGTTAAATCTAAACTCGTTTTGGATTGGATAGCTTCATTTATTTCAACTACTTTTTGACCTACCGTTGAATAGATTTGGAATGCTTTTATTTCGGTAGCTTCATCAAAGTCAATCGAAATAGTGCCTTTTGATGGATTAGGATATACTTTAAAATCAGAGGCAGAAAAGGATTCAGTAGAAAGTGTTGTACAATTGGAAGCTGTAAATGGCATAAAACTTCCAAAGTCCCAAAAAGCATTAAATTGCTGACAATAAAAATAAATCGTATTGAAATTTGAGATATTTACTCCGTTAGGGATTGTTTGTGTAAAACTTGCTGCACCATTACCGGTGACAAGTCCCATTTCGATTCTGGGTCGTGATAAAAAATTATTCGTTATTCTCAGCTGAGCATTAGTGAGTGTTCCTCTATCAACTAAAAATATGCGAACATCCGGCCCCGAGGCTGTGGAAAAATTACTGCCTAAATTTACAGTAATGGTATTGTTTTCATTAAGCACAACAGAAACCATTCCAGAAACATTATAACTTGGAATACTTGTATTGTTTCCAAATCCTGTTCCGTTAGCCGTGCATTGTGCTTTTCCCATAGCAAAGGAAAGTAAGCCAAAAACACAAAGTAAAATTTTCTTTTTCATAGCAATTGATTTTTTAACAAAGTTCTAAAAATCAATCAATTATGATTATACTATTTTTCCTGATTAGTTGTCAATTATTCTGTTTTTTTCTCTGAATTCTTTTGGGGATTGTCCTTCTTTATTTTTGAAAAATCGACTAAACGATGTAATATCTTCAAAACCCAATTCAAAAGCAATTTCTTTCACAATTTTTTGAGTAAACAACAATTGTCTTTTAGCCTCAATATGTATTCGATCTTGTATTACTTTAAGTGGTGTTTTTTCTGAGTGTAAAGTGAAAAGATTGGTCAACGATTTTGCGGGTTTATTCATTAAATTCGCATATTCCACAACGGTATGCATTTTTTTATAATGCATTTCAACCAACAAATTAAACTCTCTAATCGTATCTAATTTGTTAACATGCAGTTTTATGGATTTGTTTTGTTTTTTATAGATTCGGGTAGAAAGAATTAAAAAACGTTTCAAAAGCATTAACAACATTTGACCGTGTAAATTGTCTTGCGATTCAAACTCGCTGAGGAATACCATCCAAAGTAATTTGAATTTGGACAATTGTGTTTCATCCAAATCAATGACAGGAATTTTTTCATTGGCAAAGAAAAGTACACCATTGCAACCAATTTCTTTATCAAAAAATTCAGAGCTGTAAAATTCTCTGTTAAAACGAATAAGGTTAATTTCATCCATTTTTGAAATGACAATGTCATGCATATCCGTTAAAAACAAAATTTGATTGAGTAAGAGAGGATATTCTACCCCATCAATAATTAAGGTAGTGTCTCTTTTATCATTCCAAAAAATACGCAAGCAATCCCCTTTGTATTGATTTAACCAAACAGCATCTTCTTTTCTAATGGTGGCAATATGAAAATATTCATTCAGTTTTCCTTTGTATTCCATTTAGCTAATGTTTTTTTTATAGTACTTTAACATGCTTTCAGTTGAATGGCCTAATCTTCTTTTTAGATGGATGATAGCAAAGTGATATTGTAATCGCAAAACACCATTTTTCTTATAACGTCTAGCAGATGTGATAACGTATTTTGGAATTACAACAAATTTACTGTTTTGATACAACCGTTTGATGATTTCATTGTCTTCATAAATGCTGTAATTTTCGTTGTAGCCACCCATTTTATCGAATAATGATTTTGTGACAAACAAAGACTGGTCGCCTCCCCGACAAGATATATGATTAAATCTTGTAAACCATTGCGAAACCCAAAGCACCGGATGAGCATCATCAAACTTCATTCGGAAACAGCCCGAAAAATGACCTTTTTTTACTTGCTTAGCAATTTCCAAATCAAAGTCAGTTGGCGGAAAACTATCACAATGCAAAAAGTAAAGAATGTCTCCGGTTGCTATCTTTGCTCCGGCATTGAGCTGTTTTGCTCTGCCTTTTGCACTCGTTAACACTATGACGTCTTTGTGTAAGGATTGCACTTTATTCTGTGTTCCATCGGTGCTACCGCCATCAACCACAATTAGTTCAAACGGAATCGTTTTTGAAAGCTCCTTTTTTACACACGACAAAAGCCGATGGATGGCATCGACTTCATTTAGGGTTGGTATGATGATGGAAATTTTAGTCATTCAAGCTCCAGTTGTATTCTTTGAATTTTATTTTGGCCTTCTTGGATATTTTTATCGTGCTGTATTGATTAAGGTAATCGACTATTGAACCGTTTGATTTAAAATCGCCCGAAAACCAATCAAATATTTTTGAGATTTCAACGCTTTCTTGTTGAATGATATTTTTTGTTTTATCATTCACAAATGCTTTTGCGGCGACATCGAGTTGCTTTTCTAATTTTGTATCAATAAAAGCTTCATTCGATAAATTCGGACAAGAAAAGGAAGCACAGTTGATGGCAAAATGAATTCTGGGTTCGTCCATTTTCCGTAAAATTTCGTGTTCAATTTCTTCCAGACTATATTTTTTTGTTCCCAATGTAAAAAACTTTTTACCCCAAGGGTCTTTGATGTCTTTGATACTTTTTACGGGATAATTGTCTAAAATTAATTTAACAGTAAACGCATTGTAGGCGTTAATCCAATAGGCTAACACCGCATTTTTAGACCACGACTTTTGGGGAACATTTGCCGAAAGTTCGTCTAAATATACTTGTAATGCTTGGGCATCTTTTTTAAATCCCGGATAATTTACATTTCCTTTTGCCGAAACATGTTTTTGCAATAAAACATGCCATTTTTGGTGGTCGATTACTTTGCTTACGGATGTACTTTCTTTGTCATAGGCCATTTCAGGTAGCGAAGTTTCATTTGATTTCGCACAAGACAGAACGGGTAGAAGGGCAATGATAAAAAATAATTTTCTCATGTTCAATTTTTTTTGTAGCTATTCGTTAGACGCTTCCATTGTGGATTCCTGACACATTATTTTTTAAATGGAAATAGTTCTTGTTGTACAAAATCGTTCGGAAAATCCTCTTCATCCGAAAATCCTAACTCGATCTCTTTTCCATCGTTTGGAATATGGTTGGTTTTAAAAAGATAATCCCAAATGCTCAATGAAATCCCAAAGTTGGCACCGTATTTTGAGGGCAACACTTTGCTATGGTGCCAAATATGCATTTTCGGATTATTGAAAATATATTTAAAAATTCCGTAATCCCAACCAATATTGGCATGGTTTAAATGACCAATAGCAATGGCAATAAAATGCACAATAAAAACATCCTCCAAAGCAAAACCGCCAATCAGAATGAGTGGAATGTACTGAATGGATTTATACACCACAGCTTCCATCCAATTGTAGCGAAATTGTGTAGCAAAACCCATTTGTTTGGCAGAATGATGTGTTTTGTGAATGTTCCATAAAAAAGGAACGCGATGCAATAAACGGTGGATGTTCCATTGCACAAAATCACTGATGATAAAAAATACAATCAGTCCGAATGGCTTTGGCAACTCAGAAAGTGAAACGACTTGAATAGAAGTTAATTGTAAATTAAATAAGGATAAAAAGTCATTTACAAGTGTTTCAGCAAGATTGGATAAAGCAATTAACAGAATCAGATTCAATAAAAAGAAATTGAAAAACATGTAAAACAAATCCAACCAAAAATCTTTACGAAATATCGGTTGATTTTTTCGCCAGGGAAATACAATTTCTAATAACCAAACGCCTAAGGAAATGAATAGTAAACCATAGAAATAGTTGTCCCATTTCCAATACAGAATTTCATTCAACAGATAGTTGAAATAGCCACTGTAGGAATTAAAAAAAATATCACTATACTTTTCCATTCAGCTGTTGTCTTTTTTGGTAATATTTGCATTTTTCTAAATCTTCAAAAGTATCAATGTCGTTTAGTGTTTCAATACAGTCCACTTTATGATTTACTAAATCCCTTAGCGTATCCGTCAAAACGGTTGAAGTTCCCCATTGTTTATTGATAAAAACGGAAGGAATTACTTTTTTTAATCCCAAAAGATAATAACCGCCATCCTCTGCCGGGCCGATTACAACATCTGCGTTGTCCAATTTTTGATAAGCTTCTTGAATATGATTTGCTGTTAAGTCAAACAAATCACTTCCAATAATAATACACTTTTGATACCCCACTTCAAAAAGTTGTTCAAAAGCATGTTGCATTCTTGCTCCTAAATCCACTCCGGATTGTTTTCTTTTATAAAATAGATTATCTGACCATCCATCATTATTTACAATCCTTTCATCATAAAAAACAAATTTATCACAGGCCAATTGTTTCGTAACATTCATGGTATGTGATAGCAAATCAGTATAAACTTGCAAGGCTTTTTCATCCCCAATAGTTTTGGCTAATCGGGTTTTTACCTTCCCTAATTGTGGGTTTCGTGTAAATATGATTAAGGCATTAGTTTTCATACACTTTTTTCCCTTTCGCCAGATATACGCTCCATTCTTTGTTAAAGGTATGAATTTCGTCAGTTTCCACATTTTGGTTATTCACCACTTTTCCACCTTGGTGTTTCCATTCAAAAATGCCACCATAGAGGTTAAAAACATTTTTGTAGCCCAACTTTAGTAAGCGTTCGCCGATTTTCTCACTTCGCACGCCAATCGAACAGTAAACAATGATTGTTGCGTTTTTATCTTTGAGCAAAGCGGTCACTTTTTTACTGTCAAAATGATCATATCCAACATGTATAGCCTCTTTGATATGGCTAACATTGAATTCTTTGGTTTCTCTAGCATCCAATAAAATGAAATTGTTTTTTGCTTGAAGTTCATTCACCTTGATGTAAGGAACCGATTTTGCGTTAAATTTTTCTAACACTTTTGGGATGGAATGTTGAGCAAAACCAACGGAAGAAAAAAACACTACAAGTATTGTTACATAAAATTTCATCTGACCGGAATTTAATCAAGTGATTAGACTGTGAAGATAAGAAAACCTGACAAGAGCAAGGAATTATTTTTTAACGAAATAAATAACTTGTTGTGAGAAATAATTCTTGACTTAACTAGAAGAGTTTAGGTCAACCTTAGATCATATTTTTTAATCCCAATACGTTTGCTATTTGAACTTGGAAGTTTAGCGATTGTTTCTATTGAGCATTATGAATGGATAGCGGTGTGCGAAATGGTGACAAAGGAGAAATTTTGGGACAATGAAGATTAGAGGGTATTTTATAAGTATGATTATTATAAACTCGTTAGTTAGAGACATTTTGAGAGCGGGGAGTAAGTTCAAAAACTGCAAAGTTTTAAATAATATACTAATATTTGCAATTAGTCTTCGTTGACAATATAATCAGGTTTTGATATGTTTTTGACAAAAATTAAACCATCATACGTTTCAGAATGACACTATCCCGCAAAGTGTGTAAGTTAAAAAATAACAGGGTTTGACTTTTTACTTAAAGTTGAACCCTTTTTTCAAATATAGTTAAGAACTGGTTGAGGATTAATCCCCAGTTTTGGATTGGCATTGACCATTTTTTGGTTGCTTCTCTCAGAGCCAAATATACGGATTTTAAAACTGCTTCATCCGTTGGGAACGATAATTTGTTTTTGGTATATTTTCTAATTTTTCCATTGAGATTTTCGATTAGATTTGTAGTGTAAATAATTTTTCTGATTTCGATTGGGAAGTCAAAAAACACCGTAAGTTCCTCCCAGTTTTCTTCCCAGGATTTTACAGCATATGGGTATTTATGATTCCATTTGTTAGCAAAATCCTCCAATGCTCCTCTGGCAGCTTGTTTGGTTGGGGCATCATAAATATGCTTCATATCTCTTGAGAACTCCTTCTTATCCTTCCAAACAACATAACGTGCAGAGTTCCTAATTTGATGCACTACACAGATTTGTGTTTGGGATTCTGGGAAAACATTTTTGATGGTTTGCGTAAACCCATTTAGATTGTCGGTTGCTGTAATTAGGATGTCTTCAACACCTCTGGCTTTTAAATCAGTCATAACTCCAAGCCAAAAACTAGCACTTTCGTTCTTACCTAACCACATACCTAAAACTTCCTTCTTTCCATCTCTATTGAGGCCTACGGCGAGATAAATAGTCTTGTTGACCACCTTTGAACTTTCACGTACTTTGAACACGATGCCATCCATCCAAACGATTAAATAAACGGACTCTAATGGACGATTTTGCCAAGCAATAATATCATTAGCTATCGATTCAGTTATTCGTGATATAGTGGATGTAGAGACATCAAAATTATAAACCTCTCTAATCTGTTCTTCAATATCACTAACGCTCATCCCTTTGGCATATAATGATACTATCACATTTTCTAAACCATCAACCATGCTTTGTCTTTTGGGAACAATCATCGGGTTGAATGAGGCTTCTCGGTCTCTGGGAACCTGAATCTTTGATTCCCCAAATGAGGTTTTGACCTTTTTGCTTGAGTAGCCATTCCTAGAGTTGGCTGTGGCCGATTTTTCGTGTTTATCATATCCTAAATGAGCGTCTAACTCACCATTTAAGATAGCTTCTAATCCACGTTTTTGTAGTTGGGCAAGAAAACCATTTAGGTCTTCACCCGTTTTGAATTGCTTCAAAAATTCATCAGATAATAAATCTTCTTTTTTCATAATACTGTGTAAAAATTTAAAATTAAACAAAAAAATGAAGCCGTCTCAATACTTAAATTTTGAGACGGTTTTTTATTTGATTAAACTTTCATCAAAAGTTTACTATTTTAAAATGAGTTTAAAATTGCCTTTAAGCTGTAATTTTTTTTCTTAAGTTGTGTGCTAAAGCCATTAATCCGAACTCTAATTCTGTTTTTTCGATTCCTTTTAAAGAAAATCGTCTAAAGTTATGGTTGTGTTTGAGTTGAGCGAATACAGGTTCTACATCGGCGGTGCGTTGTTTTCTTTTCTGCAATCCTGTCTGGCTTGTTAGGAGTTCCCTTATTTTTTGTTTGTGTCTTTCGAGATTGTGATTTCTCTCTATACTCCGATTTTCTTTTCCCTTAAAACACAGACCTCGCAAAGGGCAGCCTTCGCAGTTTTGGGCTTGGTAATGCGATAGGTGTTGTGTATATCCAGCTTCGGTAGTTTTTTTACTCTCGTGAGTTTTGTGCATTTTTTGTCCGATCGGGCACACATAATAATCATCTTCTTGGTTGTAATGAAGATTTTCTTTACTAAAGGGTTTGTGTTTCTTTTGATAATTTTTGTCTTGTTCTTTATCAAAAGTATTGTACTTCACATAGGCTGTTAACTCTTGTTGTTCTAAATAATCATAATTTTCTTCACTTCCATAGCCTGCATCTGCAGTAATATCTTGTAGTTCCTGAAAAACTTCTTCTCCGTAAGTTTCTTTTAGGTTTTCTAAATGTGGTTTTAAAGTTTTAGTATCTGTTGGATTTTGATGTAAAGTGTAATTAACTATAATTTGATTTTCAGTAGATATTTGTGCATTGTAGCCTGGTTTTAACTGTCCGTTTTGCATATGATCTTCTTTCATCCGCATAAAAGTAGCATCAGGATCAGTTTTACTATACGAGTTTCTTTCCCCTAAGATAGCTTCTTGCTCTTCATACTTTTGAAGATTCTTCTCAAAGTTTTGTTTAATGTAACGAAGTTTTGCTTTGGATTTTGATGAAGCTTTTTCATTACTTGATAGTTTTGCGTCTATTTGCTCAACAGTTTTTTGAATAACTTCTTTGCTGATTTCTTTGAACTCAGGCGGTTCTGGATTTGGGTTATCATCATTGGAGATACTTTGGGCATAATTCCATAATTCTTCCAACTGGGTAAGCATTTTAGCTTTATTGGTTTTGATGCTATTTCCCCAAACAAAAGTATATCTGTTTGCTTGTGCTTCTATTTTTGTGCCATCGGTATAAATTTGTTTCAACGAAATAAACCCTTCTGATGCCAACATTAAAACCACTTGTTTGAAAATTTCTTTAAAACTGTCTTTAAGTTTGTTGCTTCTGAATCGATTGATTGTATTGTGGTCTACTAGGGTCATTCCTGTTAGCCACATAAAATTGATGTTCTCTCTGATGGCTAATTCTATTTTTCGTGAAGAATAAGTGTTAGTCATGTAAGCATACAACATCACTTTAAGCAACATTTTTGGGTGATAACTCGGATTGCCCTCCTTACTGTAGGCTTTTAATAAAGGTTGAATGTTTATTGACTCCACAACTTGGTCAACTACTCGAACGGGATGTTTCTCTGAAATAAAGTCGTCAAACGAATAAGGTAAAAGCGTAGTTTGACGTTGATTGTAGTGTTTGAAATTCATTTCTAATAATCTGTAAATCAGATATAAATATACAAATTACAACTCTTTTATGCAAGAAAAACGTAAAAAAACCGTCTCAAGTTGTGAGACGGCTTCATTTTTCAACTTACACAGTTTGTCGGACAGTACCTTCAGAATATATTTTGCTAACCATTATTCTATGTAATGGTTTGGGTTGATAACCACCACCTCCAATTAATAAATGATTTGATTTTTTACTTAAAAATTTTGAGGGCTCGTTAAGCATTGCATTTTCCAAGTCTAAAAAAAATATATCTTTATCAACAGCTATTAAAGTCTTTGCATAGGTTCCATTAAAGGGTTTTTCAATATGATAAGTCTTCCAATGATTTCCTTTGTTTTTATCCACTACATAACCTTTTATTTTTCCTGTTCCGAAATCAAAACCAACGCTGTAATACTTGTCGTTATAATAATCCTTCAAATGACGACCTAAATTTATTATGTTACTGCCGGTATAGTACATTTCTTTATTATTAATGTGTTCATTATGAGCCCAAATAAAAGCTTTTCCATTCTTACATTCATTTTCTACAATATATTTCACGTTTTCAAACATACTTTTATCCCTAAACTCAGTGCTTCTAGGGTATTTATCCATTATTAATGAAGCGTATTGAGTATAATTTATCAAGTAATTAAGACTCCTTAACGCTGATAAATGTTCTTTACTTTCAATTTTTGAATCTTGTAATGCTTGTTTCAGTAGCACTAATTTTTGTAGTTGGATTTTCCACCATTCTTCTGCTTTGCTAAAATCAATTTTTTTATTGGCACAACTATCAGCGACTGATAATAGATTTTCATCTACATTTATTTTGTTTTTCGAAATGAATTCTCGTATTTCTAAGTTGATTTTTTCACCATTTTGAATATCCATTCCGTAAAACCGAATTTGCTCTTCTGATGGTTTAGCTAAATTAAATTCTCTCATCCATTTCAAAAGGTTTACAATTTCTTGCGTGTACCAAAATCCTACCGTAAAATTCTCTGCTATCGTTTTTATATCACCTTTACCACCACTTATCCATTCATTGATTCCGGCTTCAGCTTGATAGGATTCTTCCATGATAAAAATTCTAACACCATGATTTTTTACTAAATGTTTAAAAAACTTAGCTTTTAAATCAAAAAATTCTTTTGTATTATGTGAGGCTTCTCCAAATCCATAAATACGAGCATTGTTAAATTTAGCAGGGGAGTTTCGTTTGAAAAAACTCATTTCTGAATCCGGATTTGCGTCTTCAATGGGTATTGAATTAGAGTTTACCCAATCGACTGTTTCTTTCTTTTGAGCAAATAAAATAAAAGGCAATATAAGTAAAAAAATATATAGCTTTTTCATCGAGAAATGGTTAGAAAAGTGTTGTAAATAACTTAACGAACCCTTATTTTTAAAGGAATTAATATAAAGGTAAATTTAAATCGAAAGGATATATAAATTTCCCTAAAAAATATTAATTTTTTAACTTTCTTTAAAAAACTATAAAGTAGTGAGAATTTTAATGCTTTGATTCGTTTTGTAAATAGAAAGCGATACCCTTCAACGGACAAACAAAGATACTTTAATAAACAAATTTACAACTAGCAAAAAATTATCAATTACCCTTTTAACACCCTATCAAATTCTTCTAACTGACCGTTTAACAGTAAAAACTCAAGGTATAACTTTAGTAATGCTACTTTGTAATCTTTTAATTCTTTTTGCAAACTTTGGTTATGTTTTTCCAATTCAAGGATTTCGAAGATGGATACTTTACCAGAATTTAGAATTAAATTATAGGCCTCATTGGAAGATAACTCACTAGTATGCTGTACAATAGTTTGATAGTTTTTGTAATTGATTTCAAATTCTTTGCATATTCTATTGATTTCAAAATCACTGTTTTCATTAACAATTTCACTATTTAATTCTTGTGTGTTTTTTTCGAATTGCAATTCATTAATTTTGTTTTTGTTGGTTGAATCAAACCAAGGCAATTTTAAACTCAGCCCAATCAAAAAACGATCATTTAAGATTAAATCATCTCTAACATTATACGACATAATAATCCCTTCAATGAATTGATTCCTTTTGGCTTTTTGATGATTGATAGTGGATTCTAAAAGGTCTATTTTTAGTTTTTGGTTCTCCTTTACTATAGAAATTGCATTTACTTTCTTTAAACTGTCTAAAGCTTTTTTGATGTTCTTCACTTCTATTTCATCAATGTTTTTAAAATAAAAGTCGGTACTTATATGCTTTTTTATTGAATCCAATAAATATGAATAGTTGTTTGCTTTTGTTTCTAAACTAAGCAGTGCTTGTTTATTTGCAATGTAATCTTTGAAGTCAATTTCTTGGTAGGATTTGATATAAACATTGTATAGACTATCTGCTTTTTTGCCATTTTTCAAACTTTTTTTGAGGTCTTCATATTCAATTGTGCTTTCATAGTAATTGATGATGTGATCATAATGCGACTTTAAAAATTTGTTGCGTTCGATCAAATAGTCATTTAGTTTGAGTTGTTTGGTAATTTCAATTTTCTCTTTATTCGTTTTGATTACGCCAAAACTATTCAACAATAAACGGAGTTGGAATGATGTTCTGATGTTTTCAAAACGATTGATATCAGATCGAATGATTACATTATCAATAACACCCAGCTTGTTTTTGTAGTTGTTGGCTTCGTTTTTATAGGTTTCTACAACACTTGAAGTTGTGCTTTCCGTTTGTGAAAAGGTGTTTTGGAAAGCCACTATAAAAACAAGTAAACTAAAAAGAATTCTCATTACTCTTCAATTTTATTTACAATGATACTTTCATTATCCAGAAAAGAATTATTGGGAAAGTTGGAGATGTAAATTTCCCGTCCAAAAAATTCTAAATTCGGAATTTCAGAGATTTTTTGTGGCATTAACACAAATTTATTGCCAATAGCCAATACCTTTCCTTTCATGCTTTTTTTGGTATTGTACCGAGAAATAATGTTTACTGAATCACCTTCTTTAATCGATAATGTTTTTCGTTCATATACAAAAGCAATTGACTTTGAAGGAGCAATTTCAGAAAAGTTGAGTAGGGCACCATGGCGGCTTACAAACTGGCCTTTGCTCACATAAATGGTACTGATTATACCATCATAAGGGGCAGTTATTTTTAGATAATTAAGGTTGCCAATATTGTTTGATTTTTTTTGTTTGTACACTTCCGCATCAATAGAACCTTGTTGAGGTAAATTTAAAATTTTATAATTAGCGGCCAATAAATCATCGTATTCTTTGGTGGTTGTTTTGATTTGTTCTTTAATTGTTTCGATGAGTACATTTTTACTCTGGTCGTTTACTTTTCTGTTTTCTGAAAGAAATATTTTCTGTTGAAATTCTGCTTCCTGTTGGGCTTTTTTAAGTTCAGCTTGTAATTCTGCCAATTTTTGATTTTTTTCAGTTTTAATTTTAATGATATTGGCTTTTATGGTAGAGGCTTCTAAATTTTCCACTTTGTCCATGTTTTTCAAACCTACCTCAATTTCGGCATTTTCATTTTCTATGGCAACACTCTTCAATACCATCAATACATCTCCTTGTTTTACTTTTTTTCCAACGGTTACCAGTATGTCTTCAACATAAATATCGTGCTCGGTGTTGATGTCGATTTTAGACGTAATTGTTTGTCCAACATAGTCATCAAAACCTATATAAACACAATTGATTATCAGAAACACTAAAAGTGATAATACACCCAGTAAAATGAGAAAATTAGACTTTATTTTCTTGCTCATTGTTGATTATAAAATTTAATTTGTTTTCATACATAATTCTATCTACACTTACATCCTTTACGTCATTAATTTTACTTTTGATCGTATCAATCGCTTCAAAATCACTAATTGTAAACTTGTATTCATGTTCAACGGTTTCAATCGTTTCATTGGATTCGTTTTTTTGCTTGAAAAAGCGATACCGCAGAATTTGATAATTCAGGCTATAGGTTTTAAAAATGGCATCCACTACTTGCTTCTTTTCTACCGTATTTAAACCGATAATTTTCATTCTGATGACATCATCTTGCTTGACAGTTTCTTCTGATGACTTTACGAAGTATTTTACAAAATTATGGTGGATGATAAGGGCAATTACACAAAACAATACTGTTCCAACTATGGCAACAATAAATGAATTTACCCCACATGCAATTCCAATAGCCATTGCACAAAAAATGAATGCAATGTCTTTTAGATCCGCAATATTTGTTCTGAAACGAATGATGGCTAACGCCCCAAAAATCCCGAAACCTAAGGCAATACTGTTACCAATGGACTGCATAATCATTGCCGCTACCGAAGGCATTAAAATAAGCGACTGTAGATAATTGATGTTTTCAGTGGTGGATGACTTATTTGAAGTATTGTAATAAGTTCCTACTAAAAAAAGGGATAAAATAAAACTCGCTATAAACGTAGCAATAACATGAAAAATATGGTCGGTTGTGATGTTTACAAACATGAATGTGCGATTTCTTATGGACGATTATTAATATTTAATTTTACGTTTTTATACTTGCTTTACCTATCTAACATGAGAGAAGTTTTCTTGGATGTTATTCAGACTTCAATATTAAGAAATTGTAAAGAAACGGTCAAAATTAGTTGTTGTTTCCAATAAAACTATTTTTTAAAGTCAAACGACTTGATTAGTCGATAAATTGCAAAAAAGGATATTTTTACCCCCTTTTTTGCTACATCATTTAAGATAATTTTGCATTTTTTTGAGCCTTTTTACTAATTATTGGTATATATTTTAACCGAGTTCAAGCATGGTTGATAACGAACAGCAGTAGTGATATGCTCAAATATATTTTAATTTATTTTTTATCAGTAGACTAAAATGAAATTTTGTCTTTTGAAAGGTTAAAATCAAAAAAGCTGAAGTTTTCACTTCAGCCTTTTTTTTACCAACCTTAATTTGGCTTATTTACAAATGCTATTTATTTTTAATTTATTTCTCTTTTATAGCATACATTGTGCTTAAAAATTCTTTTACTGAGGTGGGTTTTCTTCCCAGTAAATTTTCTACATCTGTGCTTACTGATGCTAACTCTCCTTCTGCTTGAGCTACCGCAAAACTTGAAAATAAGCCGATGATTTCTGCCGGAACCCCAAAATTTTGCAGTGTTTTTGCATAGTCTTCTGCCGTAGGTGAAGTATAATTAATCTGTTTACCTGAAACTTCTGAAATCCATTGGGCCATTTCAGGGTAAGAAACCGCTTCTGTATTTGAAAAATTGTATTCTTTTCCTTCATGACCATTGGTGGTTAAAATATTTGCCGCCGCTTCGGCCATTTCTGAACGCAGAACAGCACTTACTTTACCCTGTCCGGCCGGTAGATAAATTCCGCCGGTTTCTAAAACATTTTCCCCAATGAAAGCCGGTAGAAAGTCCATATACAAGTTGTTGCGTAAAAGGGTATACTTCATTCCACTTTCTTTGAGCCATTTTTCCGTTTGAATGTGTGATTGTGCTACCATCCAAAGCGGTGATGTTTCGGTTTCATTGTTGCGTTGAAAACTGGTATAAATCAAATGTTGTACACCCGCTTCTTTGGTCGCATTAATCGTATTCTGGTGTTGTGAAAGCCGATTCGCGATGTCGCTACCGGATATGAAAAGTACTTTTTCTACTCCGGTAAATGCGTCTACAAGCGATGCGTAATCGTCATAATCGCCCATGCGTACCTTAACACCTTTGTTTATTAATGCGGCTGCTTTTTCTTCTTCTCTTACCAATGCTACAATAGTGTTGGCAGAAATGCCTTTTTTTAATAGAAAATCAATGGCTGATATACCAAATTGCCCTGTTGCTCCTGTTACTAAAATCATTTTTTTGTTTTTTTAAATTTATGAATTACATTTGTTACACAAAGTAACTAATTATAGTTTTAAAAAGTAACCTGTTACCCACAGGTAACCTATCAAAAAGTAGTAACAAAATGGTAACTATAGCAGAAAAAAGGAGTACGATTAAGTGTCCGGTAACGGCCATGCTTCAGCTTATTGGTGGAAAATGGAAGCCGGTGATTTTGTATTGTCTCAAGTCAGAGAAAAGGCGTTTTGGTGAACTCTCTGCTCGCATTCCGGACTTGTCTCGAAAAGTATTAACCCAACAATTAAAGGAGTTGGAAGAAGATGGTTTGGTCTTACGAAAGCAGTACAATGAAATTCCGCCACGCGTAGAATATGAATTGACTGAGCTGGGAAAAAGTCTAGCTCCCGTTTTAGCTGAAATGGAAAAATGGGGCATTGAGCATATGATGGAGAGGTAGTGGTTTTATAGTATTTTTTTTGGGGTAAACCTGACGGGTTCTTTTAACGGTATAGCTCCGAAAACGTATCCCGACTTTGCTGGGCAGGGCAGGGTGACAAAGGAGACTTTAAAGACGATGGTGACGTAAAGATGTTTTAATAAGCATTTTTTTTCAAGCTCCGAAGTCAGTCCCGATAGCTATTTGTATTCGCAGAGCAACTTGCTATCAAAGAAGTCTTAGGTGTGCAGGTGAAAGGTCGCGAATTTCCATTTCATGTTCGTCACAACAAAAACCCCTAACTATTACCTCCTAATTTATTATCACAACTTGTATTTAAAGGACAAAAATAAGGTTGTGATTCTATGGGACATTTGATAATCTTCAGAAAACTCAAATAAACTTCTTTGTACTCTGATAGCACTCAAAATGGAAATTTTGTTTGTTAAGTTGTATCCAACTCCAAAATCTAATAGAGCACTAAGATCAAAAGGTTTTATTTCTAATTGTTCCTTTTCGGTAATTTCTCCAACTATATTAAAAGAATCATCGGTCTTAGGATACTTAAAAGTGGATCTTACATTGAATGCGGGAACTAAACCAAGGTCTCCAAAGGCATACATTTTTTTTCCTGCTTGATAGCCAATCTTTAGGGGTATTGATAAATAATGCTGATGATGGTAATTGGTAATCAATCTTTCCTCAAAATTGTTAAAAATAGCCGTGTAGTTAAGATTGAAACCACGCTTTTCATAAAAAATCTCAGCTCCTATTCGCAGTTTTTTATTTGTAATAACTTCAAAAGTTACTCCGGTACTAAAATTATTTTGTGATGTACCGATTAAATCGCCATTACTTTTTACGTCATTCCAACTTAATCCGTATTTATAACCTACATAATAATTTTGAGCATGAATTTTAAAACTAAAGCATGCAAAGATTAAGAGAAACAGTATGATATTTTTGTTCTTTTTTATCATATAGTTTAATTCATTCATGATCTTTACTTAAAATTTATCATCTTAAATTTTTTCTGTTAAGGTTTTTAACACCTTCAGAAAGTGATAAAACTTCGCCATCCTTCTTACAAATTTAGTAAAAACTTGTAAAAAAAGAACTGTAAAGCTATATATGCAGCTA
>LFEF01029399.1_pt1 | contig 19722 bp, 20 predicted proteins | sample 619371 | NCBI WGS metagenome assembly LFEF01 (sample SAMN03014291, study PRJNA259931) | freshwater metagenome | biome: lake; feature: waterbloom | place: China: Taihu Lake | collected 2006-08 | depth 0 m m
AAAAATTAGTTATTATGGTTTTTAAAAACTACCTTTGCACCCAATTTAAAAGAATATATGAATAAATTTGAACAATTAGGTCTTAAAGAATCGCTACTGCTCGCGATTAAAGACCTTGGATTTGAAAATCCATCTGAAGTACAGCAAAAAGCGATTCCGGTTTTATTAGAAAACGAAACAGACTTAGTTGCCCTTGCACAAACAGGAACAGGAAAAACAGCGGCATTTGGTTTCCCGCTGATTCAAAAAATAGAAGCCGAAAACAAAAATACACAAGCCTTAATTTTATCTCCTACGCGTGAACTTTGTTTGCAAATTACAAACGAGTTAAAATTGTATTCCAAATACGAAAAAGGAATTAACGTGGTAGCCGTTTATGGCGGTGCCAGCATTTCCGAACAAGCAAGAGAAGTAAAAAGAGGTGCCCAAATTATTNNNNCCCGGAAGAATGCAAGACATGATTAATCGTGGATATGTAAATATTTCTCAAATCAATTATTGTATTCTTGATGAAGCAGATGAAATGTTAAACATGGGATTCTATGAAGACATTGTAAGCATCCTTTCTACCACTCCGGATGAAAAAAACACTTGGCTATTTTCAGCTACTATGCCGGCTGAAGTGGCAAGAATTGCTAAAAAATTCATGGTTGAACCGGAAGAAATTACAGTAGGAACCAAAAACTCTGGTTCTGCTACAGTTTCACACGAATTTTATTTGATTAACGCAAGAGACCGTTATGAAGCATTAAAACGTTTAGCTGATGCTAATCCGGATATATTTTCCGTTATTTTTTGTCGTACCAAAAGAGATACACAACAGGTTGCAGAAAAATTAATTGAAGATGGGTATAATGCAGCCGCTCTTCATGGTGATTTGTCGCAAGCTCAACGCGATAGTGTTATGAAATCCTTCCGTGGTCGTCAAATTCAAATGTTAGTTGCAACCGATGTGGCAGCTCGTGGAATTGATGTAGATAATGTAACACACGTTATCAATTACCAATTACCGGATGAAATTGAAACCTACAACCACCGTTCAGGAAGAACCGGTCGTGCCGGAAAACTGGGTACGTCAATCGTAATTGTTACTAAAAGTGAATTACGAAAAATTTCGTCTATCGAAAAAATCATCAAACAAAAATTTGAAGAAAAAACGATTCCTTCAGGTATCGAAATCTGCGAAATTCAATTGTTGCATTTAGCTACTAAAATTAAAGAAACAGAAGTTGATCATGAAATTGATAATTATCTTCCGGCCATTAACGAAGTTTTAGAAGGTTTATCAAAAGAAGAATTAATCAAAAAAATGGTATCGGTAGAATTTAACCGTTTCATCAATTACTATAAAAAGAATAAAGACTTATCTTCTCAAAGTTCCGGTTCAGACCGAAGAGAGGAAAGAGGTGCGAGAGAAAATACATCAGGAGCAACTCGATTCTTTGTCAATATCGGTTCCAGAGATAATTTTGATTGGATGCAATTGAAAGATTTCTTGCGTGATACATTAGAATTAGGTCGTGAAGATGTGTATAAAGTAGATGTAAAAGAAGGTTTCTCTTTCTTTAATACCGATGTTGAGCATACCGATAAAGTAATGAACATTCTTAACGGAATGGAATTAGAAGGAAGACGCATCAATGTTGAAATTTCTAAAAATGACGGTGGCGGAAGAAGAGACCATAACGGCAGAAACTCCGGTGGTGGCGGATTCAGAGGAGAAAGATCCGGTTCACGAAGTGGTGGTTTCGGTCCAAGAAAAGAAAGCAGCGGTTCACCTAGAAGTGACCGTAAAGAAGGTGGATTTAGAGCTCGTAGAGAGGGTGGTTCATCCGAAAGACCAAGACGTTCTGAAGGAGACCGACCTGCAAGCCGTTCATTTGAAGCAGCAAAAAGCAGACGCCCAAGAAGAAGTTAACCAAAATTGTTAATTTTCTAATAATTAAACAGAAACTACAAAATATATTCATCTGATTTATTACTTTTAAACCGTTAAATTAGTTTATGAAATATTTTGTAGTTTTTTTGTTTTTCCTATCCCTACACACTTTTGCTCAATCAACAGTTAGAACAGATAAAGTTTCGGCTACGGTTTTAAACGATAGTGACTCCAAACCCTTAACGAATGTAAATATTTTGAATTTAAATTCGGTTAGAGGTGCAACTACAAACGACAAAGGTTACTTTGAAATTGATGTTCGCGTAAATGATACACTTCACTTATCCATTATTGGATTTCAATCGCTAAGAGTCAAAGTGACCAATGACTGGATTAAATCGAAAAACACGCAAATCCGTTTAACGGAAAAAGCAATCGCTTTGGAAGAAGTAGTAGTAACTCCGTATAATTTAACCGGCTACCTTCAAATTGACGCTAAACACATTCCCGTTAAGGAAAATTATCGCTATGGTATTTCCGGTTTAACGTACGGTTATGAAGCAGGTGAATATTCTCCAAATGCATTCAATAGAGTGTTGGGGTCTATCTTTAACCCAACCGATATGCTGTATAACTTTTTTGGGAAAAAACCTCAGGAACTCAGAAAACTGAGGGAAATGAAAAAAGATGATACTGTAAGAAACATACTTGAACAAAAGTTTGACCGAGAAATGATTGCCATTATGCTTGGGGTGGACAAAAAAGAAATTCCTGAAATTTTAGAGCGATGCAACTATTCTGAATCATTCATAAAAACCGCAAATGACTTGCAGGTTTTAGATGCTATCAACGATTGTTATGAAGAATACCGTATCTTAAAACGAAAAAATTAAATTTTATTTCTTTCCGACCACCATCGTTCTTCAACTCTTTCGATATCTCTTACCGATTTTCTGGTCCAATCCAATCGCTTTTTACACTTTTCTTCCTCCGTTAATTGCCACTTGATTTGAGAACTTCGCAAACGTTGTGTGAGTTGTTGCATAATAATTGCCGCAGCTACTGAAATATTTAAACTCTCAGAAAATCCAACCATTGGAATTTTTAAAAATCCATCAGCTTTTTCCAAAATAGTAGTTGAAAGTCCTTCTTTTTCTGTCCCAAAACAAAACACAGATTTGGAAGAAATGTCAAATTCTTCCAACGTGCAAGAACCTTCATGCGGACTGGTTGCAATGATTTTATAGCCTTTTTCTTTTAACGATTGTAAACATGTTTTTGAAGAAGAATACCGATGAACATCTACCCATTTTTGAGCACCAAGAGCAATTTCACCATCAATGGTTTTGGCAAACTTTTGTTCAATAACATGTACATCTTGAATACCAAAAACATCACAACTCCTCATCACCGCACTTGTATTGTGCATTTGATATACATCTTCAATGGCAATTGTAAAATGATACGTTCTGTTTTTTAAAACCGAATTGAATTTATCTTTTCGTTCCTGCGTAATAAAAGATTCTAAATAATGTATTAAGTCGATATGTTTTGACATTTCATCCATACAAATTGTATATTAACGCTGAACTTCCTATCTTGGCTACTCAAAATCTAGGTATGACACAAGAAGAATTATTGCCACTAATATACAAAAAAGATGAAAGGGCTTTTACCCTTTTGTACGATATGTATTCAAAAAGTCTGTTTGGTGTGATTAGCAATTTAATAAAAGACCAAGAGGAAGCTGAAGATGTTTTACAAGACGTTTTTGTAAAAATTTGGAAAAATATTGATTCTTACAATGAAGAAAAAGGACGTTTATATACTTGGATGGTAAATATTACTCGTAACACATCCATTGATAAATTGCGTTCTAAAGGATATAATAACAGTCAAAAAAACCTTTCGGCTGATAATTTCGTACATCTGTTAGACGACAATACACGATTAACCAATAAAATCGATAGCATCGGTATAAGAGAATTTGTAAAAAAACTCAAACCGAAATGCATCAAAATAATTGATTTACTTTTCTTTAAAGGATATACACAACAAGAAGCTTCAGAAGAATTGGAAATTCCGTTAGGAACCGTTAAAACACAAAACAGAAATTGTATTAACGAATTAAGAAACTTATTACAAGTATCATGAGTACACAAGAATACATTGAGTCAGGAATACTGGAACTGTATGTTTATGGCAAGTTAAACGATTCTGAAATGGAAGAAGTCTATAAAATGGCCGTTCAACAAGAAGATATCAAAAAAGAAATCATTGAAATTGAAAAAGCAATGATTTACCTTTCAGGAAGTGTTGCTCCTCGCCTTTCCGGAAAAAATTATGAAACCATCAAACAAAATATATTTGGTAATGACCCGAAAGTAATCGAATTACAACCGGAAACCAAACCAAAATCAGGATGGCTAGGTTATGTGGGCTGGGCAGCTGCTGTAATTTTCTTAGTCGGTGGCGGGTACCTATTCCAACAATGGAATTCCGGTAAACAAACCATCGTGAACATTGAAACAGAAAATGCAAAACTGAAACAAAATAAATTGGATTTAGAATTGCAGTTAAAAGCAGATGAAGAAACATTGGCTTTTCTTCGCGATCCTAAAAACACTATCGTTCCACTTGCCGGACAAGAGGTTTCACCAACTTCCTATGCAAAAGTGTATTGGAATCAGGAAACACATACGGTTTATGTAGATGGAGCCGGATTACCGGAGCCACCGGAAGGATATGTGTACCAAGTTTGGGCATTGAAATTAAATCCGTTAACTCCTTTGAGTATTGGTTTATTAGACGATTTTACCGGTGATAACAAACGTATTTTTGCGGTTGACAATGTAGTAGAAGCCGAAGCATTCGGAATTACGCTTGAACCCGCCGGAGGAAGTGCCACACCAACCTTAGAACAATTATATACCTTAGGTAAAGTATAATTCAGTAAACCCTTTCATTTGAGAGGGTTTGTTTTTTAATATGAAGAAAAAACTAGTAGTATTAAGTGGTGCTGGAATAAGTGCCGAAAGTGGAATCAAAACCTTCAGAGATGCTGACGGACTTTGGGAAGGTCATGATATCATGGAAGTGGCTTCACCAGTAGGGTGGCATAAAAATCCTGAATTGGTACTTGACTTTTACAACCAACGCAGAAGACAACTCAAAGAAGTACATCCTAATGAAGCTCATCATATCTTAGCGGAATTGGAAGCCGATTTTGATGTACATATCATCACTCAAAACGTGGATAATTTACACGAAAGAGCCGGTAGTACAAATGTGCTTCACTTGCATGGTGAACTCAATAAAGTGAGAAGCACTCAAAATCCTTCGTATATTTTAGAATGGATGGACGATTTAACTTCAGAACACAAAGACCCAAATGGCTTCCGAATGCGACCGCATATTGTTTGGTTTGGAGAAGATGTGCCGGCTATCGAATTGGCAATAGAGCAAGCCGAAGAAGCAGATATATTTTTAGTCATCGGTACTTCACTTCAAGTGTATCCCGCAGCCGGAATTATGCATTATACGCTACCTCATGTGCCTGTATTTTACATTGACCCAAAGCCGGCAACAGTAGTTGAATTGGCTAATCCATTGGAAATTATTCCTTATTCCGGTTCGGAGGGAATGAAAATTGTTCGTGAGAAATTAAAATCCTTTTTGAAGGATAGTTAAATCAAGTTTATTTTGAAATAGAACTATTTGTTTTCTTTTTCAATTCACGTTTAAGGCGTATATTTGCACCTTATTTTCGAAACGATTCGGAACCACTCAACAACACAACACATGACGACTTTAAACGAATTAACAGCCATTTCACCTATTGATGGTAGATACCGCAATAAAACCATTGCATTAGCCAATTATTTTTCTGAAGAAGCACTAATTAAATATAGGGTTTTAGTGGAAATTGAATATTTTATTGCTCTTTGTCAACTGCCATTACCACAATTGCAATCGGTTGATTCCTCTGTTTTTGAAAAACTTCGTGATTTATGTAAAAACTTTTCGACAGCAGATGCTCTTTCCATCAAAGAAATTGAAAAAACGACCAATCACGATGTGAAAGCGGTGGAATATTTTATTAAAAATGCGTTTGACCAATTGGGTTTACAAGCCTATAAAGAGTTCATTCATTTCGGATTAACCTCACAAGATATTAACAATACTGCTATTCCTCTTTCGTTAAAAGAATCGTTTGAAAATGTATATTTACCCTTATTGGTAAATGTAATTGCCAAGTTAAAAGACTTGAGCCAAGAATGGAAAGATGTTCCTATGTTGGCCAGAACCCACGGTCAACCTGCTTCTCCTACCCGATTAGGGAAAGAATTTGGCGTTTTTGTGGAACGATTAGAAGAACAAATGCGTTTGTTGTTCAATATCCCTTTTGCAGCCAAATTTGGTGGTGCAACCGGTAATTACAATGCTCATCATGTGGCGTATCCATCATTTGATTGGAGAAAATTCGGTACTGCTTTTGTAGAAGAAACGCTTGGATTACATCATTCGTTTCCAACCACACAGATTGAACATTATGATCACATGGCTGCTTTTTTTGATTGTTTAAAACGCATTAATACCATTTTGATTGATTTAGACCGCGATGTGTGGACGTATGTTTCTATGGACTATTTCAAACAAAAAATTAAAGCCGGTGAAATTGGTTCTTCTGCCATGCCACATAAAGTAAACCCTATTGATTTTGAAAACTCTGAAGGAAATTTAGGAATTGCCAATGCTCTCTTTGAACATTTAGCTGCAAAACTTCCGCTTTCTCGTTTGCAACGTGATTTGACTGACAGCACCGTTTTACGCAATATTGGCGTACCCATCGGTCATACCATAATTGGTTTTGAGGCCACTTTAAAAGGATTAGACAAATTATTATTGAATCCTTCAAAACTGGACGCCGACTTGAAACAAAATTGGGCAGTTGTAGCAGAAGCTATTCAGACAATTCTAAGAAGAGAAGGGTATCCAAATCCGTATGAAGCGTTGAAAGGCTTAACCCGAACAAATGAAGTAATTAATCAGGCTTCCATCCATGCTTTTATAAAAAGTTTAGAAGTGAGTGAGTCCGTTAAAGAAGAGTTGCTTCGCATCACTCCATCTAACTATCTAGGAATTTAAGAAATTTTTGCCATAGAAGGTTTAAAACTCATCAAAGGTTGCTTTTTTATTTCAAAAAAAAGCTATATTTTTAGAGCATGAGTGCACACAACATATTAATTCTATTTGCCCATCCTTTATTGGAGAAATCCTATGCTAACCAAGCATTGGTTAATCATATTCCATCGTCAAAAAGCATTACTTTTCACGATTTATATGAAGAGTACCCTGAGTTTGATATCGATATAAACCGTGAAAAAAAGCTGTTAGAACAACACGATATTATCATTTGGCAACACCCGTTGTATTGGTACAGTTGTCCGCCACTATTAAAACAATGGATAGACATGGTTTTAGAACATGGCTGGGCATATGGAAAAAACGGAAATGCTTTAGCCGGAAAAATAATTTTTCAAGTCATTACCACCGGAGGTGCTCAAGAAAACTATTGTGCGACCGGAAAAGACCGCTATACGATTCCGGAATTGTTACAGCCTTTTATTCAATCGGCTAAGGTATGTAAAATGAACTATTTGCCTCCTTTTGTAGTGCATGGTACACATCAAATGAAAGGAAACGATATTGAAGAAATAGCAAAACTGTATGCCCAATTGTTAACCCACCTGAGTAAAAATGAATTGAATGTAGAGGAAATCAATACGTTCCATTATCTCAACCAATGGATAACCAAACAACTTACTAGCCATGGATAACGGATTTTTTGTTCAAGCAATTATTTATTTGACTTCTGCTATTGTGTGTGTTCCAATTGCAAAAAAAATGGGACTCAGTTCAATTTTAGGCTATCTGTTTGCAGGCATAATTATCGGACCATTTGTTTTAGGATTTATTGGCTCGGAAGGCCAAGACATTATGCACTTTGCTGAATTTGGAGTAGTAATGATGCTCTTCTTAATCGGATTGGAATTAGACCCGTATAAATTTTGGAAAATGCGTAAATTTATTCTGGGGATGGGTTCGCTACAAATGATTGGTACTACTTTCTTGGTATTTTTACTTTGCCAGATGATTTTGGATTGGAATTGGCAAACCACACTGGTAATTGCTCTTTCACTATCGCTTTCATCAACGGCAATTGTCCTTCAAACACTAAAAGAAAAAGGATTGTCACAAACCTCAATGGGACGTTCTTCTTTTGCAGTTTTGCTTTTTCAAGATATTGCAGTCATTCCGATTTTAGCGATTATTCCGTTGTTAGTATCGGGAAATGTGACCGAAACAGGTGGAAATCATACCTCATACATAAGTGATTTTGACGCATGGTTACAAACCTTAATTGTAGTCGGTACCATTGTATTTGTCTATTTCAGTGGCCGTTTGATTATCATTCCAATGCTACGAATGGTGGCCAAAACAAGGCTACAGGAATTGTTTACCGCTTCTGCCCTTTTGTTAGTGGTGGCCGTTTCTTATTTGATGCAATTAGTGGGATTAAGTCCGGCTTTAGGTGCCTTTTTGGCGGGGGTAGTATTGGCCAATTCAGAGTTTCGCCATGAACTGGAAGGTGATATTGCTCCTTTCAAAGGATTACTGTTAGGCTTATTTTTTATTGGTGTGGGAGCATCTATTAATTTTCAATTGATCATTGAAAATCCTTTATTCATCTTATTGTTTGGAGCGGTACTCACGGCTGTAAAATTTCTGGTGTTATTTGGTATTGGGAAAATATATAAAAAGAGTTCCGACCAAAACCTATTATTTTCATTTGGTTTAAGTCAGGCCGGAGAATTTGGCTTTGTGATTTTAAGTTTCTCGATGCAGTTGAATATTCTACCCACTATTTTGGCCAATCAAATGATGGCGATTATTGCATTAAGTATGTTATCTACCCCATTCTTGTTACTTATGAATGAAAAATGGATTGATCCTTTTTTTGGAGTAAAGGAAATACAAAAAAAACCGCATGATAAAATTGACGAACACAACGAAGTAATAATTGCCGGATTTGGGCATTTTGGGAGTACAATTGGTCGTTTATTAAAAGCTAATGGCGTTCAGGCAACCATTTTAGACCATGATTCCGACCGCGTAGATTTACTTCGAAAAATGGGATTCAAGGTTTATTATGGAGATGCTACCCGATTGGAATTATTAAAAGCCGCCGGGGCTGAAGAGGCAAAACTATTCATAGCTGCCATTGACAACCCGGAAGTAAACTTGAGTGTAGTTGAAATTTTACGCAAGCATTTTCCACACCTCAATATCCTTACGCGAGCTCGTAACCGAGTGGATGCGTATGAATTAATAGACCATGGTGTGAATAAAATATACCGTGAAACCCTCTATACTGCAGTACATTTAGGTGTCGATGCCTTAATAGAACTCGGTCATCGTAAATATTCAGCAACGCGACAGGGGCAACGATTTATCAAATACGATGAAGCTGCCATTCGCAAATTAGCCGCCAAACGTCACGATAAAATGGCGTATTTGGCCACGGTGAAGGATGAAATTGAAATGCAGGAACAATTGCTCAAAAACGATATGCATATCAATTTTTCTGCAGCAGACCATGCCTGGGATAGTGAGCAATTGAAAAAGGAAATTGTTGGTAATTAATCTTCTAACCCTCTAAAGTTTGAAACTCTTCGTGGGTTCTAATTATTTACAAATTTCTTTATTTATATTTCTTATCGTTTTACTTTCATCAATTTTAAACCCTAACTGTTTTGCTTTTTGTATAGCTAAACAAGCTTCAGAATACTTATTACTTTGGTATAATGATATAGCTAAATTTGCATATAAAAATGATTGCTTCGGATTAATTTTAATTGCTGTTTCAAAATCTTTTATAGCCTTATCATCTTCATTTAATTTATGATATAACAATCCCCTATTATTATAAAGACCTTCATATGTACTGTCAATATTGATGGCTACATTTAAATAATCAATTGCTTTTTCTAATTTATTTACATTTGCATAACAACTCGAAATTTCTATTAATAAAATTGGATTTTCGGGTTCTATTTTTAAAGCTTTTTCAAATGTTAAAATTGCTGAATAATAATCTTTAGATTTTACAAAACTATATGCTTCATTACTCATTTTTTCAGTTGATTTATATTTAAAACTATATGGCAATTTTACAGTAACTTTTTCTTCAATACCATATCTGTCGTACCACTCTTTAGGTAAATATTGCTGTGGTTCAATGCCAATGTTAAAACCAAAAAGCGGGATACATAATAAAAAAAAGATAATTGAAGTTGTAGTAAGTCTTTGGTTTTTCAAACTTCCATTTTTTAAATATAATACAGTAGAAATTATAAAGAAAGGCAAAACAAATAAACCCAGATAATCACCAAATTCATGTTCTAAATATTTTGAAAAAAGAATCAAACACATTAACACGATTGAGATTTGCAATAAAATAGTGTATCTATCTATTCTTTTTCTGATATAATCTTTGAATAACTTAGAAATGAAATAAATGAATATTCCTAAAAGTCCTAAAGCAAAAAATGCTTTTCCTCCAGGCCAATTTAATATTTGAAATAGCAAGCCAAAAATCAAAATTGCTAAAGTAGAATAGAATGTAATTTTAATGAATGATTTCATAAAATAAACTGTTATTTTTGAATAGTTATACTTTTTCGAGACTTAAGTATCATTCAAAGTTTTTCAAACTCTTCGAGGGTTGGAAAGATTTGAAATCCTTTTTTAATTTATTCTGGTATTTTCTCCTCCAATACTACACTACCATTAACATCAAAATACGTACACACCATTTTTTTTAAAGAGATTTCCCATTTTTCAATTCTGGCTGTTGCACACATATGGATAAAGGTGTGATAATCTGTTTTTCCTTGTTGATGAGCGTGTAATTCTGCTTTAAAATGAGCATCGTTGGGCGTATTGGCAATAGCCAAAGGTGCATATTTTGGTGGTACAGTTACAGTATAATTGTTTTCACCATGATAATCAATATGTCCGTCAGACACGTAGGCTTCATAATGGGTTACGCCCAAAGATTTGATGGCTCTGATATATACCGGAAAATCAGCTCCTGATTTTACTTTTCCGTGTTCGGCTGTGATTTGTTCTAAAGTAAACATTAATGGTGGTGTTATTAGGAGTAATAAAAGTAATAAAATTTTTGCTCTTTTAACCCTCGAAGGGTTTCAAACTCTTCGAGGGTTGTAATCACTCCCGATAATGATAAAAAATTCCTTTATCACTCGGTGTCCACAACGCAGCTTTGAGTCCGGCCGCTTTTAGACCTTGATTGGCCCAAGTGTTGCAGGTATAAAAAAGATTATAAGTGCGATGAGCTTCATAAAAACTATCGTTTTGTCCGTAGGTGGTGGCAGGAATAAAAATGGGTTGTTCAGTTGCATCATACTGAAAACTGTCTTCAATGTAATACACCAATTGTTGATATTGAGTGGCTGATAAGTTGACTTTAATACAATTTTTATGCTCTTTCATTTGTTTGTAAAATGTGGTATGCATGGCAGAAGTACCCAAATGAAAAGCCGCTTTAAATGCAGTACTGAATTTCAAATCAGCCCATTCGGGTGTGTCGAGGTAGAAACCTTTATCGCCCCAACCAAAAGCAATGAATTGATGAGTAGAGTCTTTGGAAGGCAAGTGTTCAAACTTTATTTTTGCTGACCAATCTTTGATGGCTGTACGTATGGGTAATACCAAATCAGTATGAACGCCATTGGATTTGAGGTAAATGGAATACGTTTGCTCTGATGTTGCTTGTGCTTTATTCACCGGAATAACGGAACAAACCACTGCAATAACTGCATATCCTACGAAAAACAATAAAATAAATACCACAGCATTTTTAAGCCCTTTCCACACGATGGAAACTTTTTTCATAAAGTCGATTTTTAGGAATAACGGTGGGGTGAGTTGGTTATTGTGTGCCTTAAAGTTCAACATTCGCTAATCGTTATTCATCAATCGTTAATCATAGGAATCAACTCCATACATAAAGCATACCTTCGCCTAGGTTGTGGTACCCTTTAAAAAAACATCAAAAAAAAAACTGCCCAACATCGGACAGTCTATTTTCTATTCTCTTTATTCTATTTTCTATTCTCCCTACACATTAAATCTAAAATGCATCACATCGCCATCTTTCACCACATATTCTTTTCCTTCTACTCTCAACTTTCCGGCTTCTTTTACTTTGGCTTCAGAGCCGTAGTTGGAATAATCGTCAAAGGCAATTACTTCCGCACGAATAAAGCCTTTTTCAAAGTCAGAGTGAATCACACCGGCTGCTTTTGGTGCAGTATCGCCAATGTTGATGGTCCACGCCCGTACTTCTTTTACGCCGGCAGTGAAATAGGTTTGCAACTTCAATAATTTATACGCTGCACGAATCAACACCGCCGAACCCGGCTCGGTTAATCCCATATCTTGCAAGAACATCTGACGCTCTTCATAGCTTTCTAATTCCGTAATATCAGCCTCAGCTCCTACGGATAACACAATAACTTCAGCTTGCTCGTCTTTAACCAATTCACGAACTTGGTCCACATATTTGTTTCCATTCACGGCAGAAGCTTCATCTACATTGCACACATACAATACCGGTTTGGCGGTAATCAATTGAAAATCCTGCATCAATTCTTCTTCGTCTTGGTTCATCGGCAGCACCGTACGAGCGGATTTGGCTTGTAATAAAGCATCTTTGATACGGTTCAACAAAGCTTGCTCCACTTGTGCTTCTTTGTTTCCGGTTTTGGCAGCACGGTTCACTTTTTCAAGGCGTTTTTCAACCGTTTCCAAATCTTTTAATTGCAATTCAATATCAATCGTTTCTTTATCCCGAATCGGATTTACGCTACCATCTACATGCACAATATTGTCGTTATCAAAACAACGCAATACGTGAATAATGGCATTACATTCTCTGATGTTCCCCAAAAACTGATTTCCTAATCCTTCTCCTTTGCTGGCTCCTTTCACCAATCCTGCAATGTCTACAATGTCCACAGTGGCCATTTGTACGCGTTCCGGTTTAACCAATTCTTCCAAACGGGCAATACGCGGATCAGGTACGTTCACTACCCCAATATTCGGCTCAATTGTACAAAACGGGAAGTTCGCACTCTGGGCTTTGGCATTAGACAAACAATTAAAAAGGGTTGATTTTCCAACATTGGGTAATCCTACAATTCCTGCTTTCATTTTTTTGGGTTATCGGTTAACGGATGTCTGTTTTCTGTTGTCAATTAACGGTTGTCAGACAACAGACAACTGACAACAGTGTAAAACGGGTGCAAATATAGGGTTTAATATTGAAAATTGTAAATACACGGAATTCTTTAGTTAAATAATCTCCATTGAAAGGAACTCAATACAATTAGGGAACATAATTCAGCGGAAGCATATCGCCAAATCGTTTTTCAGCAATAACACCGGAAAACTCAATTTGGTCAATATGAGAGTGGTTGCCAAACTCGTCTACAAAAAATTCATCCGTTCTAAAAATTACTTTGGATTGATCTGAATTGTTGTATAATAGATTAAAACTTCTGAAAAATGGGGTTTTTAGGTTAGAACTTTTGACCTCTTGCTTGGGTTTGATTTTGATTTTTTTCATGCTAAGCTCCTCAGAAATTTCAAAATGCAAGTCGGCATTTGTAGCAAAACTTCCGTCAAATAGGGTAAACTCTTTTTTATTCCATTTCTTCTCTATTGCGTTTTTAAAAAGATGTTTTGAAGAACCCTTATACACTTTTTCTCTATTTTTATCATACGTTTTAGCCCCTACTTCCATCTCTTTAAAAAAAGAACTTACCGCAAAATAGCTATTCCGCTGATAATCTATTGATAAAGTGCGTTTGTTGTATTGCACAAAAAACTCTACTAAATCCACTTCTATTTCATAACCCAAGAAATGATTGACAATTTTTATTTTTTCGCTTGCTGAGCCTTGCAATTGCAATTTTGGCGTATCATACCAAAGTTGAATGACTTCTTCATTTAAAATTTTACAACTCTTTCCGGCCTTTGTCATTCCAAGAAATTGTTTTTTGAAGACGTCCAACATCTCTTTTCGGGTAAAGGGCTGTGGCCCAACCACTACTTCTTTTAAAGCTATTGCACTTGGAGTTAGTTGAATAAACAGTGGCGATTGAAAAGTATTCAAATAAAGCGTTTCATAGCCCATATAACTGATTACCAAAACTGAATTGTTCAGATTATTCCCGTTTAATTGAAAAAAACCATCTGCATCAGTTGTGGTGCCAATTGTTGTTCCATCAAAGTAAATGGTTACTCCGTCAAACGGTTGTTGATTCTCATCTTGTATTGTTCCGGTAATTTGTTGTCCAAACAAAAAATGGAAAGGGATAAAATAGACGAAAAACAGTAATACTTTTTTCATATAAAAAAATCCCTTTAGAAGGGATTTAAAACTTATTCGTTATGCAAAAACGCTTGTCTGTTCAATAATGTTTCATCGCTTTCCACATGGTTATCATCCGGCACACAACAATCCACAGGACAAACGGCCGCACATTGTGGCTCTTCGTGAAAACCTTTACATTCGGTACATTTTCCGGGTACGATGTAATAAATATCATCAGAAATTGGCGTTTGCGGGGCTTCAGCATCTACTTCCGTGCCGTCGGGTAAAATTACTTTTCCTCTTAATTTAGTTCCGTCTTTGTAACGCCAGTCATCGGCTCCTTCATAAATTGCCGTATTCGGACACTCGGGTTCACAAGCCCCGCAGTTGATACATTCGTCAGTTATAATGATTGCCATTTTTCTTTTGTTTAAGAGTTTATGAGTTTAAAAGTTTAATAGGGGTATTCAAAAAATCCGGTTAAACTTTCAACTATTGGCTAATGCCAAAATACAATTGCTTATTTTTGCACAAAATTACAATCTTAACTACTTATAAACAAGTATCAAATGTTACAAAAATCAAAAATTACCGCTTTTGTGGAGTTGGGAAAATTTTTAGCTCAATTTTCCTTCAACAAAAATCAACCGCAAGAGTCCGTACTTTTGAATGACCGTTTTTTCCATTCATTTGAGGATTTATTAGCCTTATCGCAATCCCACAATGGTTGGTTCACAAAAGAACAGGTCTATTTTGCTGTGCAATCTTGGGCGAAAGCTTTAACGGAAGAAAACCTATCGAAATGGTTATCCAACTATGATTTTTCAAACGTGCAACCCAAAACGATTGGATTGATTTTAGCCGGAAACATCCCGCTGGTGGGCTTTCACGATTTTTTGTGTGTTTTGATTTCAGGGCATAAAGTGTTAGTAAAAACTTCTTCGAACGACCAACATTTGATAAAATTTCTCTCCAATTATTTAACAAATGTTGAAGAAGGATTACATGACTTCATTACGTTTACAGAAGGTAAATTAGAAGGCTTTGATGCCGTTATTGCGACCGGTAGTAATAACACGGCCCGTTATTTTGAGTATTATTTCAAAGACAAACCCTCCATCATCCGCAAAAACAGAAACTCAGTTGCTGTGTTAACCGGGACAGAATCAAAAGAAGAGTTGACCCGTTTGGGGGAAGATATTTTTCGTTATTTTGGACTAGGTTGCCGAAATGTATCGAAACTTTTTGTGCCGAATGGATATGCATTTGATGCCTTTTTTGAAGCCATTTTTCCTTATCAAGAAGTGATTCAGTATGAAAAATATGCCAATAATTATGATTACAACAAAGCCGTTTTTTTGATGAGTAATTTCAAATTATGGGACAATGGATTTCTGACGTTAAAAGAGGATCAAAGCTACTCCTCACCTATTTCATCCGTTTTTTATGAATTCTATAAGGATGTAGAAAGTGTAAAAAAACGTTTAATGGAAGACGAAGAACAATTGCAATGTATTGTTTCCAATGGAATAATAGCAAATAGTATTCCGTTTGGAAAAACACAACAACCACAGCTTTGGGATTATGCGGATGGTGTGGATACGATTGACTTTTTAGTACATTTATAATCAACTTTTTAACTAAATCGATTTCGTTAATAAACGACCGGTTGTTACCTATATTTATTTTACATGTTTTTAAATCAGAAATGTTGAAATTTGTACCCACAACAAAACAACTCCACAACACGAAAGTGTTTCTGAACAAAACAATACATGAAAAAACACAATTACAGTGCCGGTCCGTGCATTTTGCCCCAAGAAGTATTTGAAAAATCGGCTCAAGCCGTTTTAAATTTTAACCAATCCAGTTTATCCATTTTAGAAATATCACACCGTAGCAAAGATTTTGTTGCTGTGATGGATGAAGCCAGAGCATTAGCTTTGGAACTTTTAGGTTTACAAGGGAAAGGCTATCAAGCTTTGTTTTTACAAGGTGGAGCCAGTTTAGAATTTTTAATGGTTCCCTACAACCTGATGAAAGTTAACGGAAAAGCTGCTTATCTCGATACAGGAACGTGGGCTAATTCAGCCATCAAAGAAGCAAAAGCTTTTGGTGAAACGGTCGTAGTAGCTTCTTCTAAACCGGAAAATTATAACCATATTCCAAAAGGATACAACGTTCCCTCGGATGCTGATTATTTTCATTGTACATCAAACAATACTATTTTTGGTACACAAATGAAAGAATTCCCATCGTTGGACATTCCGATGGTGTGTGACATGAGTTCCGATATTTTTTCCAGAACCCTGGATTTTTCACAATTTGATTTGATTTATGCCGGAGCTCAGAAAAACATGGGACCTGCCGGAACAACTTTGGTCGTTGTAAAAGAAGAAATCTTAGGAAAATCAGGAAGAACTATTCCGGCCATGTTGGATTACAAACAGCATATTGATAAAGAAAGTATGTATAATACACCTGCAGTTTTTGCGGTATATACTTCCCTACTCACTTTACAATGGTTAAAAAACTTAGGAGGAATAGCTGCCATTGAAAAAATAAATGAAGCAAAAGCCAACTTATTATACACCGAAATTGATCGTAATCCTTTATTCAAAGGCACAGCAGTACCGGAATTTAGAAGCAACATGAATGCCACGTTTTTATTAAACGATGAGGCTCTTGCACCTTTATTTGATTCGATGTGGAAAGAAGCCGGCATTTCCGGATTACCCGGTCATCGTTCAGTTGGGGGTTATAGAGCTTCGATGTACAATGCCCTTCCGATAGAAAGTGTGCAGGTGTTGGTGGAGGTGATGAAAGAGTTGGAAGCAAGAAGTTAAGAGTTGGGAGTATGGAGTAAGGAGAATAGAATATAGAATATAGAAAATAGAGAATAAATTATAAAATATAAGTTCTAAAAACTTAGTTACTCAGCAACTCAGTAACTCAGCACCTTAGAACCTTAGCACCTCAAAAAAATGAAAGTATTAGCAAACGACGGCATTTCTGCCAGTGGAATAAAAGCCTTAGAAAAAGGCGGATTTGAAGTAATTACAACCAAAGTAGCTCAAGAACAAGTGGCCAATTATATCAACGCCAACCAAGTGAGTGTTATTTTGGTAAGAAGTGCTACCAAAGTGAGAAAAGATATTATCGATGCTTGTCCCGGTTTAAAAATTATAGGTCGTGGCGGCGTGGGAATGGATAATATTGATGTAACGTATGCCCGTGAAAAAGGTATTCATGTTATCAATACGCCGGCTTCTTCCTCAGAATCGGTAGCCGAATTGGTTTTTGCTCATCTTTTTTCAGGTGTTCGATTTTTACACGATGCCAACAGAAACATGCCATTAGAAGGCGAATCTAATTTTGAAGGATTAAAAAAAGCGTATGCCAATGGAATTGAGTTACGTGGTAAGACGTTAGGAATCATCGGTTTTGGAAGAATTGGTCAAGCTGTAGCTAAAATGGCTTTAGGTTTGGGAATGAAAGTAATTGCTTCTGATAAATATGTGGGTGAAGCAGTCATTCGTGTGGATTTCTATAATGGTCAATTCATCAATGTGGACATCATTACCGAACCAATGGAAGATTTATTGAAGCATTCCGATTTTATCACCTTACACGTACCGGCACAAGACGGTTATGTTATTGGTAAAGAAGAATTAGACATGATGAAAGATAATGTGGGTATCATCAATGCTGCTCGTGGTGGTGTAATTGACGAAGTGGCTTTAGTAGAAGCATTGGATAGCGGAAAAGTATTGTTTGCCGGCTTAGACGTTTTTGAAAAAGAACCCACTCCGGAAATTCAATTGTTGATGCATCCGAAGATTTCGTTGACTCCACATATTGGTGCGGCGACTTTAGAAGCCCAAGACCGAATTGGGACTGAATTAGCGGAACAAATCATCAGTTTGATGAAAACAGAAAAATAATGCTGCTTGTTTTAGTATTTTTTTCCTAATTTCGTTATTCAACCTAAAAAATAAACTATGCTAGATCAATTAACACAATTAGTACAACAATATGGCGATAATGCTGTAGTAAAAAATGCAGCCATTCCGAATGAAATGAATGACGCTGTATTGAAAGAAACCGAAAATTCACTTTTTTCCGGCTTACAAAAGATGGCGAGTGGTGGACAATTCGAACAGTTAGCCGGACTTTTCCAAGGCAATAATGCCGGTTCAGCTTCCAATCCAGTAGTGCAGCAATTGGTCAATCAAGTTTCAGGCAGTTTAGGCGAAAAATTAGGTATTGACGGTCAAGCGGCCAATGGAGTAGCTTCCAATATGATTCCACAAATTTTAGGATCATTGGTCGGAAAAGCCAAAGACCCAAATGAAAAAGGATTTGAAATTTCTGATTTGGTTGGTGCAATTTCCGGTGGTGGTGGAAACGCTTCCGGTTTAATGGATGCCATTACAAAATACGGCGGTCAATTTGGTTTAGACCATAATAACGATGGTAAAGTGGACATGCAAGATGCTATGTCGGCGGTAACCAAAAAAGGAGGATTAGGCGGTTTATTCGGAAAACTTTTCGGTAAATAAACGCTTTGCTTTTTTTATATCACCATTCATGCTTTAAATGGAATGTTAAATATAATATTCCATTTAAAGCATTTTTTGTACTTTTATGGAATGAAAACAGTAGTGTGGATTTGCATAGGAATACTTGTTGCTTTGGGTTGTTCAACTCCCAAAAGTACTGTGTCGTCTACTGAAAATAAAGTTACAAAAAACGATACAATTCGCATTGCCAATGAAGAATTGGAATATGAAGTAATTATTATAGAACCCGGATTTTACATGTGGTTAGAAACTAATGCAAAACCTAGAGAGTACTACAGCCAATCGTATTTGGAAAGTCGAAACAGAGTTTGGGTTCTTTATTATAATGAACGAGTGTTAGACAATAGAAGATTCGATCCTTTACTTTATGAAATGCAAATCAATTATCAAAGCAATGTCAACTATGGATATGAAGTAAATTATTTACTGTATAATTATCTTCTTTTTTTCCAATTGAAATACAAACAACGCTTGGGCGGTTTTGAACCCCGTTTATAATATGAAGAAACTGAAAGAACGTTGGGGCATTACTTCCAACTTCCAACTTATTGTTATTTTTATAGTCTTTGCCATAACCGGCTCATTATCGGCCTATTTGTCGAAACCGTTTACCAATTATATCGGATTAACCGATGAAAACTTAGGTTATTTTTATTTACCCGTTCGATTGATTGCTATTTTCCCGATATATCAAGTTTTATTGGTATTAACCGGTTTTCTTTTCGGACAGTTTACCTTCTTTTGGTGGTTTGAAAAGAAAATGCTTCGCAGTATGAAATTAGGCTTTATTGCCG
>LFEF01022224.1_pt2 | contig 19646 bp, 14 predicted proteins | sample 619371 | NCBI WGS metagenome assembly LFEF01 (sample SAMN03014291, study PRJNA259931) | freshwater metagenome | biome: lake; feature: waterbloom | place: China: Taihu Lake | collected 2006-08 | depth 0 m m
CCCAACCCCCCCGACATCGGGGGGGTTGGGTGTGGGGTGTAGGGTTTTACCGATTTTGAGGGGGTCAATTACCTAATTTTCAGGGAAAAAGTACCTGAATTTCCCCCTGATCACTCCCATGCCAGGCACTTTTGGATTTCAAAAAGGTCTAAAAGTCTTATCCAACAAAGTTTTTAGATTTATTCAGCCAGCCCTATTTAGAGATTTTATGCCAGTTAATCTGGCTCTCCCGTACTTGTGGTGATAAGAAAAAGTTATCTAAGGGAGGGCGTATGCCCATACGCCCCCACCGATCACACCGGGTGCAATGTAGGGGCGCAACGTGGTCAGTGAGTTTATCGAACTGCTTGCGCCCATAATCTGACAATGTGAACATTTTTTACCCAATATCCAAGAAAGCCAAACTGTAACCCTTGTCCTATATTGCTTCTAGCCGGATATCGAAACTAGCTCGCTATTGTAACCGTTCAGGGGGGGGACGAAATCTGGTAATCTAAGAGGCATGGATGAGAAGCAACTACTAGAGATGGCAGCAATTGACGCAGAGGATTGGGAGAGAACCCCAGTCAGCGTCAGACAGCTAGTAAGTAGTCGTGCAAAATTAATTTCCTAGTGAAGATAGGCACTCATGCAAGAGGCAAGAGGCAAGAGGTGGTTAGATATGTGTAATTAATTTTGCTTAGGTACTTAGTGCAGTTAGGTTTAAAGATAGAGCAACTAGAGCAACACCTCAAAGAATTACAAGACTCAAAAGAGGGACTAGAGGAGAAAGTCAACAGGAACTCCCCAGAACTCCCATAGTCCTCCCGCCTCAGACCCTCCCAATGTCGAGAAGGGCAAGAAAAAGAAGCCAACGGGAAAAAAGCGAGGAGGGCAACCAGGACACCCTAGTCATAGCCGTCCCCTATATCCAGTAGAAGAGTGTGACAGCGTAAGCGACCACTATCCCCAAACCTGCGCCTGTTGTGGAGAAGAACTGAAAGGATTTGACCCCAACCCTTACCGCCATCAAGTGGTGGAAATTCCCCCGATTCAACTGCACATCGAAGAGCATCGCCGACAGCAACTAACCTGCCTTCACTGCGGCGAGAAAACCAGAGCCGCCCTACCCGAAACAGTAGAAGAGTTCGGCTACGGCACTCGTGTAGTAGCTATCGTCTCGGTCTTGAGTGGAATGTATCGCCATTCCCACTGGATGGTGGTGTCTGCCATGTCCGACTTATTTGGGGTGAAGATGTCACTGGGGACAGTAAATCGTCTGAGAAGGGAAGGAAGTGAGGCGGTATCAGAACCAGTAGAGGAAGCCAAAGCCTACATCCAATCCGCGCCGATAGTGGGAGCCGACGAGACGGGGTTCGGGCAAGGAAATACCGATGGGCAAAATTGCCAGCAGAAGAGAGCTTGGCTGTGGGTAGCCGTCACCCCGTTGGTCAGCTTCTTTCCAGTCATGCTGTCGCGCTCTACTGCTGCGGCTCAATCTTGATTGGGGGAGAATTTCAGCGGGATTCTCAACAGCGACCGCTATAACGCCTATAATTGGGTTGATGTAGCCCAAAGACAACTGTGTTGGGCGCATCTCAAACGAGAATTTACCAAAATCTCAGAGCGCCAGGGCGTATCTCGTCAACTGGGACGAGACTTGCGGGCTTCGATAGAAAAAGTTGTTTCGCCTCTGCCAGCGAGTGCGAGATGGAACTCTGGGCCGTAGTGAGTTTCAGTCATTAGTGTCACCGATTCAAGTGCGGGTGAAGCATTTACGAATAGCCAGGAGCGGCCTATCAGATTGGCTCCAGGGAAAAAACCCCTTTGGCCAAAACAGTCCGTACTTGTCGGCAACTGCTGAAAGTGGAGCCAGCCCTGTGGTTGTTTGTCACAGGGTCAGGGTTAGAGCCGACCAACAATGCGGCTGAAAGAGCAATTCGTCCGGCGGTGCTGTGGCGGCGCCCTAGCTTTGGCTCTCAAAGCGAGGCAGGTAAGCTAAGACGCATTTAAAGCGCTTATTCTTAAGATTAGCCGAATCTCCCCCAATCCCTTTACTGTTGCCTCTTGCAAGAGTGCCTCTTGCCTCGTCTCAACAAGCAATTTAAATGCGCGGGCAGCTTACTGTGTTTGTGGAGCGGATGCTGACAGTAGTGACGAGTCTGCGTTCTCAAAACCGCAATGTCTTGGAATTCATGACTGAGGCGATTCGCGCCTCTAGGAGGGGCAGTGCTTCTCCCTCTGTGCTGCCCCAGGAGAGTTCTTCCACTGAGTCAATGACACTGGCTGCTTGACATCCCCCCCTGAACGGTTACGAGAAATCTCTCCTCATCTTCCAATTTCTCACTGATTTCTGGCAGTTTTAGCAATAGTCCGGCGAATAACCAATAGTAAACAGAAACAGGCTCGACAGAGAGAGGATAATAGTAGGGGTTATAGCTAATAAAAAGTAGGAAAATCCAGATACAAAGACCCCAATGCTTTAAAGCAGGATTTTTTACTTTTAAATAGGCTTTAAAGGTTAGAATACAGAGAATTGTCACCAGTGCCATAAAAGCGATAAAACCGACGATACCGCCTTCGTAGAGGAGTTTAGCATAGTAGGTTTCAATTAGTCTTATCCCTTCTTCTCCCGCTACATGACGAGCGCCACTGGTGGCTTTGCCTAAACCAAAACCAAAAAGCTGTACATATTTGAATATCCACTGCATTTGATTGACTACAAAGTCAATTGGAGACGAATATAGCCAGCGAACGATAAAATTTAGCCCTCTTTCCCGAATAAAGGGAATTAACGTCACCGCAAGCAGGGAAAGCAGCCCCAAGATTCCCAATTTTAATGGTAACTTTCGTTTCTTTTTGCTAGTAGCAATAAAAAGAACCAAGTAAAACAAAGGTACTAGCAAGAAAGGTACTCTTTGTCCAGAAACCAGAGTCGCAAGGAAGACTAAAACCATTGCTACCCAACCAGCGATGCGCCATCTTTTTTGCGGATCACTAAAACTGGCTGCGTAACTGATGGTGCTACTAGATACTAAAAACCAAGCCCATTGCCAAGGATCAGAAAGTGTGCCGGGGAGACGAATTAAGCCTCGATCGGGATTATACAATACCGAACCCCCGACAAAACATTGAGCTCTCAGGCTGGCTTTTTCGCTAATATTCGGATAAGATTGGGTGTCTGATTTCGGGGCAATAACTTCCAGTTGATTGAGGGATTCACTATCGGGACAGATACCTTGTAGGAGTAAGAAGTATTGAATTAGAGCTAAAACGCAACAGATTAAGATCATCACGATTAAAAGCCGATTAACCTCGAACAAATCCCTTTTTTGCTCGATTAGATAGTAGCCACAGAGAACTAGGGGAATATAACTGAGGAGGGTTTTTAATCCCACAATTCCCACAGCAATTTCTCCTTGGGGCAGATTGACAAAAAGAAAAGTTATCAAGCTGCTGGCAAGTAAAATCAAAGCGGCGATGAGAAAAGGTTTGATTTGGGGGTATAATTGCTTAAAAGTTTTGGTTTTAATTAAAATTGCCGCTAAAGCACCGTAATAAAAGGCATCTTTGGCGATTTTGTAGAGAGCATAGGATGTATCTGCGTCAATTAGGTTGCCCTTTAGCTGAAAAACTCTCGCCACGGCCAAAGCGAAGGTACTATTCAGGGGAAGATAGATGATCAGGGCTAATAATCCCATACGGGGATAGATAAAAGAAGCGACCATGGCGGGAACTGCAAAAATCCCTAACAAGGCCGCTTTTTTGTCAAATACAATTCCTAAAACTAGACTAATTAGTATAGTGGCGATCGCTAATATAGTTAGTAACAGAAAGTTCCTCTCCTTCATATCGTGCAGCTTGAACAGGTTTAGCAGAAAGTGTAGCAAATTTTGTCCGAGATTCTCATTCTCAATGGCGGAGGCTGGGAGCTTTTCAGTGTTGCCAAAGGCACGGCGTAGCCGTCCAGTAAACAGTAATCAGTATCAGTGAGGTTCTTCGGTTTGTGTTAGGTAATAGACGGGGTTATAAGAGATGAAACCCTTATTTTGTCAATTGTTTTCGCTCTAGAGCGAACTAATCAATTAAGTCTCTTGCCAGATAAGGATTTAATCGATTTATGCCCCCCAATCGAACCGGACCTAGTAACGAAGAACCCATCTGATACTGATCAGAGTTTCCTTTTGCTTCTTAGCTCTTGCTATACTTATGTAAAATTTTATTGATCTCAATCTTGACCCCGTGGCCGAAAATCCTTCTTTTCAAGACCTTTATCAAGCTGGAATCAGTGCTTTTGAGCGTGGACAATATCGTCTTAGTATCCAGCAATTAAATGCGGCTTTAGCCTTAATTTCCTTAGGCTCCCGAGCAGGGGGTGAGATCCAAATTTGGTTAATTTCTGCCCATCAGGGGTTAGGAGAGGGGGAGAAAGCGAGTGAAATCTGTAGGCAACTGATTACCCATCCTATCTATCAAATTCGCGAACAGGCCAAGCGTTTACTTTATATTATCGAAGCTCCCCGTCTCAAACGCCCGGATGAGTGGATGACGAAGATTCCCGATTTAGATCAACTTCCCGATAGTACAGCACAATTTAAAAAGGGAACAAATAAACAGAAAAAAGAAGAATCCCCCCCACCCATGCAGTTAGAGCAGCATAAAAATACTGTTTTTAGCGGACTGGCGATCGCCGTTGTTCTATTGATGCTCTGGTTTTTTGCTAAAAATAGCTAAATTACTTGACAATAAGCTTCTAATATGCTAAGGCAGTTAGCTATCGCTCCTAAATGGGCAATTTCATAACCGTGGGTGTTTTGGGTGGGAAAACCTAGGCAAGCGGCCTTAGCTATATGACCGAATTTCATGGCGATGGAGGCATCGCTACCAAACCCACTAATAATAGCTAATTGCAGGGGTATTCCCGCCTTTTCGGCTGCAATTCGTAATTCTTGATTTAATTCCTCATCATAGATACCGTAACCATCCTGAGACAATAAAACAGGACTGCTGCCATCCTTAATCGGATATTCAGGAGCGAGGGGACAGATTTCTAGGGCAATTAAAGCATCTAAGCGGTTATTTGCCGTAAAAAATAAGGCCCCTAAGGCTCCTACCTCCTCCTTAGCCGAGGCAACGAGATATATATCCACTGCGGGGTTAATTACTCTGGCCGCTAATTCTAAAAGAATCGCCACGGAAGCTTTATTATCGAGGGTATAACTGGCAATGTAGTCTTTTAGTCGAAAGGGTTGTTTTCGGTGTTTTCCCACCACGACTCGACTACCGACGCGCACCCCGCAAGCTTCTAATTCTTCCGGAGTCAATTTCGTCTCTATCCATGCGGATTCCCAGGTGACGGGAGTGTTTTCCTGCTGCACTTTTTGCGGGGATTCATGGGAAATATGACGGGAACCAAAGGAGAGAATCCCCGATCTGGTTTCCCTATCACCGATAATATCCACCACTCCCTCTCCGTAAATCCAAGGAAAAGCTCCCCCGAGTCGGCGAATTTGCAGAGTACCATCGGGATTAATTGCCTTGATAATAGCACCAATTTCGTCTTTATGACCAGTAATAGCAATTTTTTTAGTCGAATCCCGTCCTTTAATCTTTCCGATGACATTTCCCGCTTGATCTTGCCATGTTTCTAATCCTAACTCTTGAAAGCGTTCTAGTAAAAAGCGATCGATTTCCGTTTCCATTCCACTAGGAGAATGATGGAGGACAAGAGTGGCAATAGTATCAAAGAGGTGATCAAAATCCATATTTGTCTTGATTTGTGGGTCGAAAGAGAATTATTATCGAAACAGGAAATCGAGAAGGTTTTAGAGGAACAATATTGGCGCAGCCATGACTCTTGGGTGATTGCCAGTTAGCATTTAATGATTAATCAGAGGTGCAGAATTAGCCAGAAAACCCGCAACTTTCAGAGACTCTAGCACTGAATTGTCATCCTCTACCCAATAGTTTTGTCCTAAACGCACAAATTGACGCTGAGTTCCCGCACCGATGGTGGCAATAACGGGAACTTTTGCCTTTTGTTTGTCTCCCGATTGCAGAATACTTTTAAGAAGATTTTGACGATTTTGGTTGACGACATCTTGCAGGGATAAATTAACCATCACCATTTTAATGGTTTCGATCGGTTCCGCATCTTCGATAATTAATTGTACCCGATCATCTCGGCGATCAACTTTTCCCCACACCATTAAAGTTGCTTCTTCTACTAATAATTTTTGCAGACGTTCGTAGGTATCGGAAAAAACCACCGCTTCCGACTGTCCCGAGGCATCTTCTAGGGTTAAAAAGGCCATAGGATTCCCTTTTTTGGTCATAATTTTCTTAACGGCATTTAATAGGACAATCGCACTGACTTTTTTTCTGGTTTTGTGTTCTTCTAAGTCAGCTAAATTGATAGGAGATAGGACTTGAGCGGCTCTTTGTAAAGCTTTTAAAGGATGTTCGGAAACATAAAAACCCAAATGTTCTTTTTCCAGTTTTAACTTTTCCTGTAGGGAAAAATCTGCTACTGCCGTTGCACTGGGAGACTGTTCAAACTCGGACTCTTGTTTATTTTCTGTGCTACCCCCTAGCATATCAAAAATATTCATTTGACCACTTTCTTTCTCTTTGGTGCGTTTTTGCGCCCAAGCAACTACTAATTCTAAATCTTCAATTAATTGATGGCGATTCGGTTGAATTTTATCAAAAGCACCGCAATAAATTAGCGTTTCTAAAGCTCTTTTGTTGACTACTCGTAAATCAACACGCTCACAAAAATCACCTAAAGAAGTAAACTTTCCTCCCGCTGCTTCCCGCGCTTTTAAAATAGCCTCGATCGCATTTTCGCCCAGATTTCTAACTGCGGACAAACCGAAGAGAATTTTGCGTCCAATCGGGGTAAAATGTTTTTGCGATCGATTGATGTCGGGAGGTTCGACATCGATATTCATTTTCTGACAGTTTTCTCGGTACTTTTCCACCTTATCCTGATTATCGCTACTAGCAGTTAGTAACGCTGTCATATATTCCACAGGATAATTAGCTTTTAAATAAGCGGTTTGATAGGTGACGTAAGCATAAGCGGTAGAGTGAGATTTATTAAAACAATTGGAGGCAATTAACCCGTTGCCCAGCAAAAAATTATGATCTTTCTCCACACCAATATCGTAAACGGGTTGCCTTCCCAAGAATTGACGACCGATAATTTTAACCATATTATTAACCCAACTCTCCAGAGATTTTTGCAACGGTAGCCATAGGAAGATAAAGCATAGCCATCAGATGAGCATGAGGAAGAATTTTAATCACTTCAAAGTAATTGAGAATGCCTTCAGTCATTGACAGTTTTGCCCCTTTGAGAGCCAGTTTCAGATTGTCGATAATATAATATCATCGGGTAATTTTGAGAGTTTGGCAAGGGTTCTTTTTTTGACTTGATTTCCTTCTCGGTAGCAATCTAGTCGAAGAACGGCGGTGGGGGGAACTTTTTCTATATACATGACTACCATTTTAGCCAATAGAGAGAATTCTTGTCTATTAATAAATATTACAATCAACATGGTTACATTCTGAAAAATCAATGGCTGTATCCATTGATGAATAAAGGTTTTAGCTTATTGTAGTATATATATACGAAAAAAGTTCAGGTATATTTTTTAGAAATTCCACAGCACAGGATTATCATCCAAGCAATCAGTCACCTGTTGACCAATATTATCAATTAATTTTAGGTCTTCTGGGGTTAAATTAATTGTCATTGCTTGAGCATTATTAACTGCTTGAGCGGCATTTCTTACCCCAGCAATTGCATTAGTTTGAGGTTGTTTAATTAACCAAGCAAGAGATAATTGAGCTAGGGAACAATTATAGCGGTTAGCAATCGGTTCTAATTGAGTTAAAGCCGCTTGTACCCTCTGAAAGTTTTCGCCATGAAAGAGTTTATTTTTAATTCTATGATCCTCGGCTGCCAACTGATAACCGTTTCTAAATTTTCCTGTTAATAAACCTTGGGCAAGGGGAGAATAGGCCAAAATAGAAATATTATTCTCTAGACAATAGGGCATAATTTCCTTTTCTACCGAGCGCCAAAACAGAGAATAGGGAGGTTGAATACTCTCAATTCTGCCGTATTGACTGGCTTCTTCCAGTTGAGAGCGGGAGAAATTGGAAACCCCTATAGTGCGAATTTTTCCCTGGGCTTTCAGATAATTAAGAGCGGCCATAGTTTCAGAAATAGGCACTATTTCCGTGTTCCATGAGCCACTGGGCCAATGAATTTGATAAAGATCTATATAATCGGTTTGGAGGTTTTTTAAAGAGCGATGACAAGCGGCGATAACTTCCTCGTATTTGAGGTGATTAGCAAAAACTTTGGTGGCATAAACTACCTGTTCTCGCACATCGGCCAAAGCTTGAGCGACAATGGATTCCGAGTGACCTTCCCCGTAGATTTCGGCTGTATCTACAGTGGTAATTCCTGCCTCAAAAGCGGCACGAATGGCTTTAATACTTTCTCCATCTTCAATACCTGCCCACATCTTTTTTCCTGCTTGCCAAGTACCCACGAGAAGGGGAGTAATTTCTATATTAGTCTGACCGAGATAGCGTTTTTGCATAACAGTTTTTTTGATGGGTGAGGTATGATCGGGGTTTCAGTCGGGTTTAGGGCGGAAAATCCCAGTAGAAGAGGACTAAGGTGACAAGAATAAAAACTTTTACCAGTAGAGGTGTAAAGAACAAACTTAATAAGCCACAAAAAATACCTAATAAGCGGGTACTGAGGCTAATTATTTCGCCGTGAACATCATAGCTAATCGAGAGGGAGATTAGGGCTAAAGTAAGGAGAAAAATCATAGTTTTCTTTCCTGAGTCTATCGAGCAGAAAAGCCGTGACCGCTCACGACTTTTTGCCGTTTCTATATCTATTATTAGCTCGATTACTTAGCTCATGACATCGGGTTAAAGTGAACTTTTTTAACGGAAAAGATTAAAAAATCCGTTGAAAAAGCCTGTCAAACCAGTAAAGGGACTTAAAACCGTGCCGAGGGTGTCGGTAGCAGAGGCCAGACCACTGCGATGAACCACAACCACATCATTATTGCGGAGAATCGGGTTAGTTTTCTCGTTGATACCCTGGGAAAAATCGATGTTAATTGAGGTTTTGGTGACAGTCCCGTTAGGATTGAGACGAATTAATTCCACTGTGGACTGATTGGCGCGACGCTTATCAAAGTCTCCTGCGGTTAAAATTGCCTGATTGAGAGGGGTATTGGGAGGAACTTCAATTATCCCCGGTTTTTTCACCTCACCGACCACTTTCACGTTAATAGTTTTAGGGGCAAAACTAGCCGATGCTAGGGTTTCCGATTCTTTGGCCGAGATTTCAGTCGCGGTGGGGATAATCACCGTATCACCTTCTTGAAGAAAGATATCGCCGGTCATATCACCTTTATCGAGCAAACTCCAGAGATCTACCGGGATTTTCTGCTGGGAACCGTCACGGGTGTAACGCAGCACTTGCACCTGTCGGATATCGGCCAGAGGTTTGATGCCTCCCGCTTGTTGGATAGCTTGGGTTAGTCGGGCCGGTTGTCGTCGAATTCCGCGATTATTCTCTGTGGTGACGGTGTTAACTTGATTGGGGACAATACGATGGGAGCCAGGACGATAAACTTCTCCCACCACAGTAACATTAATTTCTCGATCGCTATCTAGTCCAAAATTGGCATCGGCTAATTGATTGACTTCGCCGACGCTAAGGGTCGTTTTAGTGGGAATAACGATGCTATCGCCATCTCTGAGGCTAATATCCTGGGTTGTATCGCCTTTTTGGATTAATTGCCAGAGATTGGCTTGAATTAGCTGTTCTTGTCCCTTGAGGTTGCGTCGGATTTGAACTTGACCGATATCGGCCACCGTAGTCACTCCCCCCGCTTGCCGGATTATTTCGGTCAATAGGGGCGTTTTTTGGCTTTGTTCGGGGTTAATTGTATAGGTACCCGGGCGATTGACTTCCCCCGCGATGGCGATTTGCAGAGGCCGGGGGGTGAGAATGCTAACAGTAACCACGGGACGCTTGAGATAGGTGGTGTAACGTTTAGCCAGGGTTTGGCCGGCTTCGGTGACGGTCATTCCCTCCACTTTGACGCTACCAATCAGAGGTAAAGTTAGGGTTCCATCGGCTAAAACAAGGAAATCGCCGCTTAAATCCGCCACTTGGTAAACGGTGACGCGCACTTTATCCCCTTCTCCCAAGGTGTACTCTTTGCTTTCTGCGGGGATAGGGGCAATCGCTTCTTTAGGGGGTGTAGGACTACTAGGAGGAGTGGCTTGGACTGGGCGGGCTTCTAAGGAAGTTAGGGGGGCAATAGTGCCGATAATTAACAGATAACGTAGTGATTGGCTGATTAAATCCTGTAATTGGCTGCTATTTAACATTATTAATAGGATTAATTTTATCGTTGACATTGGCGATCAGTGTAGCACAAATAGTCGATCGCCTATGGAAACCCCCTGTAGCATCGCATCTATCGAGAGTTACCGCTAACTGTAAGATAGTTTTAACGATTGCCTGTATGTAAAGGGGTATATTAATTTTATGACAGCTACTAGCACAATTCCCGATTTTTGTCAAGGGATAAAATATTTTGGGGCTTCCTTACCGGAATTTGATAAATATGCAGGAAAAGCCGCTATCGCTGAGGGAAAAACCGCTATTATTGCCGCTAATGACCCGAATGCTATCTATCAAACCCTCCTAGCCGCCGATGCTTTGCGTTACCTCACCCTACAAATCACCGCTACCAAAGAATCGGGACACCCCGGCGGTTTTGCCAGCGCCGCCGACGTGATTGCCTCTTTGATGATGTTAGGCCAGAAAAATATTTTCACCGAAGTGGGCCATCATGCCCCCGGTTTTTATAGTAACGTCTTTCTCGATCGCTCTCTGGAAGCCATGGGCATCAGCAACGTCAGCGAATTGGGAGAACGTTTTCGGGAAAAACACGGACTTTTAGGGCATCTTTCTGGACAAATCCCCGGACTGCTCGGGCCGGCCGGTCCTTTGGGCCAAGGCCAACATTTTGCCATGGCGGCGGCCAAATTACACCCTAATACTCTTTTCCCTGTGACTATCGGGGATGGTGGTTTAGGAGAACCCTACATTATGAGTAGTTTTGGTCATTTTCACACTGCTTATCCAGAAATTACCAATTTTCTGCCGATTTTAGTTTGGAATGGCTATTCCCAAGAACACCATAGCATGGTGTCCCTGAAAACTAACGCCGAAATGGAAGCCTATTGGCGCGGTAATGGTTTCGAGGAAGTGATTCTCATTAATGCCAAAGACTTCGATGATGCTAATCAAAATGGGGAATATGTAGATAGCACCAAATTCTCTTTTAACCAGCGTCTGGAGTTCATGAAAGCGGTGTTAATGGCCACGGATAAAGCCGCCCAATTAGCCCTAGGTGGTAAACTAACGGTGATCATTATTAAACAACTTAAAGGGGCGGGAGTTCACAAACGGGGAGCGGCTTCCCATAATCTTTACCCCGGGGATTCTTTAGAAAAAGATTATATCGTTAGTGCCTTGCAGGAACGCGCTTTACCCCCTGAAGCTTGGGCAATTGTTCGTACTAATTTCGAGCGCTCTGGAGGCGGTCCGGCAGTGGAAACAGTGGTAACGGAAAAAGTCTTCCCTCTGCCGGATTTAGGAACCTTACCGATGACCGAATATACTGTGGGTGGCGATAAAAAAGTGGCCACCACTGTCATGGGGGAATTAGTGGTAGCTGTGGGTAAAGCTGACCCCAATTTTGTCGTCACAAATGCTGATGGTAATGCCGCTTCGGGAATTAATAATATTAACGTCGGGTTAAAGATTATTCACCCCACCACCGATGAGACCTATTTCCAAGCACCTAACGGTCAAGTTTATGAGCCTTTAAGCGAGGATGCCTGTGCTGGATTAGCCGTCGGTTTATCTCTCTTGGGAGGGCGGACTTTATGGTGTTCCTACGAGTCTTTTGCTATCAATGGTTTACCGATTTGGCAGACTGTAACCCAAGCGATGGCGGAGTTACGTCGTCCCACCCCTTCTACTATTACTTTATTCACCGCCGGAGCCTTAGAGCAAGGGCGTAATGGTTGGACACACCAACGCCCAGAGATTGAAAATTATTTCGCCGCTATGATGCGAAATGGTAATATTTTTCCTCTCTTTCCCTGCGATGCTAACAGCATTCAAGTCTGTTATCAATGGGCTTTAGGAACCAGCAATAAAGGCATTACAATCACTGCTAGTAAATCGCCTTTACCGGTGCGAACCACCTTTGAGCAAACCCGTCAAGCTTTGGAAAAAGGCGGCGTAATTCTCCAGGAATCGGAAGGCAGCAAAAAAGTCGTTTTTGCCGTCATTGGTGATATGACTTTATTACCCGTCTTTGAGTCTGCCCAACAGTTAGAAGCGGCGGGAATCGGGGTAAAAATTGTCTCGGTAATTAATCCCCGTCGTCTCTACCGTCCTAGCGATGTGATGAGTGAAACTAGCTCAGAAGCTGATAATAATTTCCTTGATGATGCTGGTTTTGACAGTCTCTTTGCTGGTGATGCTTTAATCGGAGTAACTGGTGGTACAAGCGCCATGTTAGAACCGATTATGTTACGCAGTAATACCCGTCGGGATGTCTTCGCTTGGAAACGGGGAGAAACCACCGCCAGTGCCGGGGAAATTATGGCCTATAATGGCTTAACTGCCAATGCTTTAACTACCCGTGCTACCCAGTTATTAGGCTAAGTTCCCAGTTAGTTTTTTTGATTATTCCCTACTTTCTTTGATTGGAAAGTAGGGATTTTTTTCTCAGGTCACTTTTACCAACGAGGTAAACTTTTAATAATTTTCCATAGGCGAGGATATTGGAGAGATAGATAGCGCTTAATATGGGATTTTAAACTAACTAAATCCTGCGATTCTTTCAGTTCTCTATCTTGATAAAAACGAATTAAATCATCCCGTCTTTTCAGTAAAATTTTAATTTGTTGGTAATCTTCCGAGCTTAAAACTTGATGGGGTTGAATATTTTCTGGCAGCGGGCGCGGGATGTAAAAAGTTGTATGAGATGGTGATAATTCTTCGATAGGACGTTCTTTGGTATAGAGATAGATAGAAAGAGATTTCCGGGATAAATGCCGTTGATTTTCTGGTAAATTAATCTGAGAAAATCCATGCCATGAATGTTCATTGGTTTCAAAAATAAGACAACGATTAAAGATAGGTACAAAAGATTTAATCCTATTTTCTTCTGGTTGACGAGGATTGGAATGTAACTCTAGATTCCCCCCCCAATCTGCTTGCCATTGGGGATTTAAATAGATTAATAAATTCAAGCGGCGATGATACCAGTGACGCTCATCGAGGTTAAAATCAATGTGAGGGTCTAATTCTTGACCATGTAAATTTTCGTGGGTTCCACCCCCATAAAAACTAGGGTCTGTAATTAAATTATCGATACCGGTTAATTGGGAAATTAACTCTAAAAACTCTTGAGATTGAACGTAGCGGCCAAACTGTTGGTAAACACCCCCTAAACCGATTAAATCCTCATTAACTGCCTTGCCGCCAACTTTTCCTAACTCACTAATGGCTTTTTGCGGATTAAAACTGGGAAAATTTTCCAGCAAAATTTGCGCTTGCTCCCCAACTAAAAAATTATCGATGACCAAATGCTTAAACGGTTGCGCTGTCTCAAAATCTTGACGATAGACAGAAGATTTCTCATAAACAAGGGGATTAATAAACATTAGACAGCTTTTTTGTTGGTATGATAAATTGTAGCAATCAAACTAGCAAAATAAAGATTAACTCTCCTATTGACCTCATCGCCTATGGACTGGTGGCACAAACTCAAAGATAATCCTCTCGCCCGTTGGGGAGCAGTTTTACTGTTAATCTTCTATTTAAGCGTAATGGCGGCGGATTTTGTCGCTCCCTACTCTCCCTACTCCTCCCAACCCGGTCAGTCTCTCCTACCCCCCACCCAAATCTTTTGGCGCTCGCAGTCGGGAAGTAACAAGGGTGAGTGGATTGGCCCCCACGTCTATCCCACCACTCAAAGTGCTATTAATATAGAAACTGGTGAGCGGAAGCTAATGAGAGATTTTAACAACCCCTTGCCGCTACGTCTCTTGGTTAAGGGTGAAACCTATAATTTCGGTCAAATTCGCCTACCTTTACCGCCAAAATGGGAGGAAGTAACTTTATTCCCCGGTATCCCTTTTGATCTCCATCTGTTCGGGGTCATCGGCGATGGTAGAATCAATATATTGGGAACCGACGAATCGGGACGCGATAGTTTTAGTCGCTTGATTTTCGGGGGCAGAATTAGTTTATTTATCGGTTTGGTCGGGATTTTAATTTCTTTCCCTATCGGTTTATTTGTCGGTGGCGTTTCTGGCTATTTTGGTGGTTGGTTAGATGGGATTTTAATGCGTTTTGTGGAAGTTTTAATGACTATCCCCGGCATATATTTACTCGTGGCCCTAGCGGCCGTTTTACCCGCAGGATTAACCAGTACCCAGCGCTTTTTATTAATCGTCCTGATTACTTCTTTTATCAGTTGGTCGGGATTAGCGCGGGTAATTCGCGGTCAAGTTTTATCCCTGAAAGAACAGGAATTTATTCAGTCCGCCAAAGCTATGGGAGCAAAACCCCTTTATATTATTCTGCGTCATGTGCTGCCCCAAACTGCCAGTTATATCATTATTTCTGCTACGTTAGCGGTGCCGGGGTTTATCGTGGCCGAATCGGTTTTAAGTTTAATTGGTTTGGGAATTCAACAGCCGGATCCTAGTTGGGGAAATATGCTTTCTCTGGCTACCAATGCCTCAATTATTGTTCTACAACCCTGGTTAATTTGGCCGCCTGCTTTGTTAATTATTCTCACCGTTTTAGCTTTTAATTTACTCGGTGATGGTTTACGCGATGCTCTAGATCCTCGCAATTTAGAGAGATAATTTAGTTATTTTAGCCATTATCAGTTATCAGTTATTAGTTATCGTTTATCAGATGTGAGTTATAACTTCACTGATTACCGTTTACTGTTCACTGATAACTGAAAAGTCTTACCACTTCCCCACTTCCCATTATGAATAGAATCAGTAAAACTTTTAATAATTTCGCCGATAGTTTGGTGATTTATAGTCAAAGATACGGAAAAATAAGCTGGGTAATATTTTTAATTATCTTTGCTTGTATCATGACGATAACCTTTAATTATCCGGCACAATCCACCAATCAACCCCAAGAAAAACCCGAAATTCGTGGAGTTTGGTTAACTAATATCGATAGTGAGGTATTATTTAAACCGCAAACCCTAAAAGATGCCCTTGATAGGTTGGCTGATTTAAACTTTAACACTATTTATCCCACGGTCTGGAATTGGGGTTATACACTCTATCCTTCTAAGGTAGCAGCAAAAGTCACAGGACGAGCGATCGATCCCCATAAGTCTTTAAAAAATCGCGACTTTTTAGAGGAAATAATTAGCCAAGGTCATCGGAAAAAATTAAGAATTATTCCCTGGTTTGAATTTGGTTTTATGGCTCCTGCGGATTCAGAATTAGCCAAACGACATCCCGATTGGTTAACCCAAAGACAGGATAAAAGTGTGATTTGGTGGGAAGGAAAAGTGCATCAACGTGTGTGGTTAAATCCCTTACATCCGCAAGTACAAAACTTTATTACCGATTTAGTCAGCGAGATTATTACTAACTACGATATAGAAGGAATTCAGTTTGATGACCATTTTGGTTATCCCGCCGATTTTGGCTATGATGAAACCACGATTAAGCTCTATCAAAGGGAACATTCTGGACAATTACCACCGCAAGATTACCAAGATAAAGCATGGATTCAATGGCGGGCCGATAAAATTACTGACTATATGAATAGTTTAGCCCAGACGATTAAAAAGCAGCAACCTAGAGCGATTATTTCCCTATCTCCTAATCCCTACACTTTCTCCCTAGAATCCTATCTTTTAGATTGGCAAAAATGGCAAGAAAAAAACTTGATTGATGAATTAATAGTGCAAGTGTATCGAACTGATATGAACGCCTTTGACTGGGAATTATCCCAACCAGAATTACAGCAAGCTAGAGAATCTCTCCCCGTAGCTATTGGGATTTTATCTGGTTTAAAAGGTCGTCCGATTCCGATGGTTAATATTACTCAACAAGTGGAAAAATCGAGACAAGAAAATTTTGGCGTTTCTTTCTTTTTCTACGAAACTTTATGGAATATGAGTAATGAATCTCCTTCCTATCGACGCAGGATTTTTCGGGAAATACTCCAGTCTGCTAATCCTAGCTAAAATTAGGTAAAATTGCTGATTTTAAGCGAAATTATTGCCCTAACCTAGCCATAGTTTCTTAAGTTTATCTTTAAATTAAGTAGGGAGGCACAATTATTTGTAGGATGGGTTAGCAGTAGCGTAAACCATGCGGGCGTTGGGTTTCATGCTTCAACCGTTCGGCTGAGCTCACGGCCGAAGCCCAACCTACGTTCATCTTATATTTAATTCTACCCACCTACTTAAGAAAAAGCAGCAGGGAGAAACTAAAATCGCTAGAATGAAAAAAGACTCTCTTTTATCACTTTATCCATGCTGATCAGACATAACCGAAGCTCGATCGCTAAACCTATTCTACTGTTTCTTGGCTGCCTTGTGATCGGGCAGTTGGGGATATTAGTGGTAGCCAATAGCCTCTGGTTTACCGAGATGGGTTATTTAAACACTTTCCTGAAACAATTATCTTGGCAACTAGGATTAGGTTGGGGAAGTGCGATTCTTTCTCTACTCTTTATTTTTACTAATTTACGTTTAGCCCAGCGTTTTCGTTGGCAAAAACCCAAAGAAGATAGTTATCCTCTTAGTCCTCAATCTCCTAGTATTAATTTACTCAGTCTTTTGATTATCGCAACGGGAATTGGAGCTTGGATCGGGTCAATGTTATTGTATTACAGTAAACTAGCCCTCAGTCTCTGGACACCAGATTTTAATCTTCCTAACCTTAGTTCTTCCATAAGTTCTCCTCTGGAAATAGTTTGGATTAGGCAAGTATTAACCGATATTTCCAGTAATCTTTGGCAAGGGTTAATTATCGCTTTTTTAGTTCTGGGATTATTAATTAAAACCGATTATTTTTTGCGAATAATATCCCTAGTGTTCACCCTACTGCTATCTTTTATTATTGCTGGGCAGTGGGCGAATTTTTTAAAATATTTTTATGGTGTTCCTTTCAATATTAACGATCCTCAATACGGGAATGATTTAGGTTTTTACATCTTTCAATTACCCCTGTGGCAGTTACTAGAATTATGGCTTAGTGGTGTGGGAATATATACTCTTTTCGCCGTCAGTTTAACCTATCTTTTTTCGGCCGATAGTCTTTCTCTGGGAACATTTCCGGGGTTTTCCCGTCCGCAACTGCGTCATTTGTACGCCCTGTGGAGTGGGTTAATGGGGCTGCTAGTATTACACCATATTATTCAGCGTTACCTGCTACTTTATTCTCCCGAAGGAGTAGTTTATGGTGCGGGTTATATCGATGTTCATGTTGGTCAATTTATTGAAATTATTCTGGGAATTATTGCAGCAATAACCTCTATATGGTTAGGAGAAAAATCATTATTTGGCAAAAAAGACCGTCGCAAGTTATACAAAACCGCCAAGAAAAAGTTGGTATTTTCCCCCTACTTAGTTCCTGTATTTCTCTATTTAATTGTTTGGATAAGTGGCACAATTATCAGTGGAGTATTACAAAGAATAATCGTACAACCGAATGAATTAGTGAGAGAAAGACCCTATATTGAAAGAAGTATTCAATCCACAAGAGCGGCTTTTTCCTTAGATAGAATTGATGCCCAAATTTTCGATCCACAGGCCGAATTAAATGCCGAAGTTTTAGAGAGAAATCATCTAACTATCGATAATATTCGTCTTTGGGATACCAAACCACTGCTAGAAACTAACCGACAGTTACAGCAAATTCGCTTATATTATAAATTCCCCGATGCTGATATTGATCGCTATAGGGTACGAGTGGGAGTGCCTGAAAAAATCGAGGAACGTCAAATATCTGAAAAACAACAGACCATTATTGCCGCTAGAGAATTAGATTATAGTGCGGTTCCCACTTCTGCTAACACTTGGGTGAATAAACATCTCGTTTATACCCACGGTTATGGGTTCACTCTTTCCCCGGTTAATTTAGTGGCTGCCGGGGGTTTACCCTACTATTTTGTCAAAGATATCGGCACAAATAAAGACGAAGGGGCCCTACAAACCTCTAGCGAATTAATTGATTATAGTATTCCCATTGGTAAACCCCGCATTTACTACGGGGAATTAACTAATAATTATGTGATGACTCCCACCACCGTAGAAGAATTGGATTTTCCCAGCGGGGATGGAAATGTCTATAATACCTACGATGGAAAGGGAGGAATCCTAGTGGGTACGGGGTGGAGACGTTGGCTATTTGCCCTTTATCTGCGGGATTGGCAAATGTTATTTAGTCAAGATTTTACTTCCGAAACTCGGCTATTAATGCGTCGTGATATCCAAAATCGCGTGCAAACTATCGCACCTTTTTTAAATTATGATCGCAACCCCTATTTAGTAGCGGCAGATGTGGGCGATAGTAGTAGTAAATTACATTGGATTATTGATGCTTATACTATTAGCGATCGCTATCCCTATTCTGACCCAGGAAAAGATAAATTTAACTATATTCGCAATTCGGTCAAAGTGGTAGTGGATGCCTATCATGGAACGGTGAATTTCTATGTTGCCGATGAAAATGATCCAATTATTCAGACGTGGCGTAAAATCTTTCCTCATCTCTTTAAATCTTTAGCAGAAATGCCGAAAACTCTCCGCAGTCATATACGTTATCCCGAAGATTTATTTAGTACCCAAGCGGAAAGATTATTAACCTATCACATGACCGATCCACAAGTATTTTATAATCGGGAGGATCAATGGGAAATTCCCCTAGAAATTTACGGCACGGAACCCCAGGCTGTATCACCCTATTATTTAATCATGAAACTGCCCGATGCCGACAAAGAAGAATTTATTCTCCTCCATCCCTATACTCCCTCTAGTCGGCAAAATTTAATCGCTTGGTTAGCGGCGCGTTCAGACGATAGAGAGTATGGTAAGTTATTACTCTATCAATTTCCTAAACAAAGGTTAGTGTACGGACCGAATCAAATTGAGGCTTTAATTAACCAAGATCCAGATATTTCTCAACAGATTTCCCTTTGGAATCGGGACGGTTCTAAAGTTTTGCAAGGACACCTATTAATTATTCCCATTGAACAATCTCTGCTTTATGTAGAACCTTTGTATCTAGTGGCAGACCAAAATAGTGTCCCGACAATCGCTAGAGTAACAGTTGCTTATCAAAATAAAATTGTCATGGAACCAACCTTGAAGGAAGCTTTAGAAAAGCTATTCTCAGGTGATCAGAGCTAAGTAGCTGGTTATAATTAAATTAAAAATGGATTTTAGGTTCGATCCCCCCTGCCTCCCTTGATAAGGTAGGGTTGATTCATGAATCAACCCTACCCTTGATAAGGGGGGTGTCTGATAATTTTT
>LFEF01027512.1_pt1 | contig 19611 bp, 16 predicted proteins | sample 619371 | NCBI WGS metagenome assembly LFEF01 (sample SAMN03014291, study PRJNA259931) | freshwater metagenome | biome: lake; feature: waterbloom | place: China: Taihu Lake | collected 2006-08 | depth 0 m m
TCGCTTGCCGCCCGCGGGCGGGCGGCAAGTCGCAGGTCAAGCGCTTTCCAGACGGCTCAGGCGCAGCATGTGCACGCGGCGGCTGTCGGCGTTCAATACGCGAACGCGGAAACCGTCGATCTCGGTCACCTCGTTGCGCTTGGGCAGATGGCCAAAGGTGCTCATCACCAGGCCGGCAACGGTATCGAACTCGTCGTCGGGGAAGGCGCTGCCGAAGTACTCGTTGAAGCTGTCGATCGGCGTCAGCGCCTTGACCAGAAAGTCGCCGCTGGGCAGCGGTCGGATATAACTGTCTTCCTCGACGTCGTGCTCGTCCTCGATATCGCCGACGATCTGCTCGAGCACGTCTTCGATGGTCACCAGGCCGGCCACGCCGCCGTATTCGTCAATGACGATGGCCATGTGGTTGTGGTTGGCGCGGAACTCGCGCAACAGCACATTGAGGCGCTTGGATTCGGGCACGAAGGTGGCCGGGCGCAGCAGGTCCTTGATATCGAAGTTCTGCTGGTCCTCCTTGAGGATCAGCGGCAGCAGATCCTTGGCCAGCAGCACGCCGATCACCTCGTCGAGGCTCTCGCCGACGACCGGATAGCGCGAATGCGCAGCAGCGATGATGGCGGGGAGGAATTCGCGTGGAGACTGGTCGGCCTTGATGCTGATCACCTGCGACCGCGGCACCATGATGTCGCGTACCTGCAGGTCGGCGACCTGGATGGCGCCTTCGACGATGGCCAGCGCCTCGTTGTCGAGCAGCTTGTTCTGGTGGGCCTCGCGCAGGATCTCCAGCAGCTCCTGGCGATTCTTGGGTTCATGGGCAAAAGCCTGGGTGATTCTTTCCAGCCAGGTCTTCTGCCCGCTGATCGATCGATCTTCGCTCATGTCGTTGACTCAAGAGTCCTTGCAAATGCCCGTTTCGGGCGAATCTTCAGCATAGGGGTCGGGGTGCCCCAGTTCAGCCAGCAGCTGGCGCTCAAGCGCTTCCATCTCCTCGGCTTCGGCATCTTCGATGTGATCGTAGCCGAGCAGATGCAGGCAACCATGGATGACCAGATGCGCCCAGTGCGCGTCGAGGGCCTTGCCCTGTTCCGCTGCCTCGCGCTCGACCACCGGCACGCAGATGACCAGGTCGCCGAGCAGCGGAATGTCGAGAAATTCGTCCGGCACATCGGCCGGGAACGACAGCACGTTGGTGGCGTAGTCCTTCTGACGCCAGGTGCGGTTGAGCTCGCGGCCTTCCTCCTCGTCGACCAGGCGAATGGTCAGCTCGGAGTCGCCACTGCGCTGACGCAGCGCCAGTTCGCACCAGCGCTGCAGGTCCGCCGCAGCGGGCGCGGCGCCAGTGCTGGCGCACTGCAGATCGAGTTCAATCACCGGCGGCATCCTGCGCGGCGCGCTTGCTGCCCGGCGACTGACGATCCTCGAACGACTCGTACGCCTCGACGATGCGCTGCACCAGCGGGTGGCGCACCACGTCCTTGGGCTTGAAGTGGGTGAAGCTGATGCCGTTGACGTCCTTGAGCACCTCGATGACGTGCGCCAGGCCACTCTTGGTGCCACGCGGCAGGTCGACCTGGGTGATGTCGCCGGTGATCACGGCGGTGGAGCCGAAGCCGATCCGGGTCAGGAACATTTTCATCTGCTCCTGGGTGGTGTTCTGGCTCTCATCGAGGATGATGAAGCTGTTGTTCAGCGTACGCCCGCGCATGTAGGCCAGCGGAGCGATCTCGATCACCTGCTTCTCGATCAGCCGCGCCACGTACTCGAAGCCGAGCATTTCGTAGAGCGCGTCGTACAGTGGGCGCAGGTAGGGGTCGATCTTCTGCGCCAGGTCGCCCGGCAGGAAGCCGAGCTTCTCGCCGGCTTCCACCGCCGGGCGCACCAGCAGGATGCGGCGCACCTGCTCGCGTTCCAGCGCGTCCACCGCGCAGGCGACCGCCAGGTAGGTCTTGCCGGTACCGGCCGGGCCCACGCCGAAATTGATGTCGTTGTCGAGGATGGCCTTGACGTAGCGCTGCTGGTTGGCGCCACGCGGGCGGATCATGCCCTTCTTGGTGCGCAGCGCCACGCCCTGCTGGGCGTTCGGGTTGGCCAGTTCCTCCATGCCGGATTCCTGCAGGTACAGGTGCACCATGTCCGGAGACAGCTCGGTGGTCTTGGTCTCGCGGTACAGGCGGCGCAGGAGGTTCTCGGCGGACTTGGCCACGTTGCTCGGGCCGACCAGTTCGAACTGGTTGCCGCGGTTGCGGATTTCCAGCTCCAGGCGTTGTTCGATCAGGCGCAGATGCTCGTCGAACTGGCCGCAGAGGTTGGCGAAGCGACGGGCTTCAAAGGGTTCGAGGGTGAAACGATGCGGTTCTATGGGTGCGTTCAAGGGCTTTTATATGTGGCCGTGATCGGCGAAGTGGTGAGGGAAAGAATAGCGCTGCGGGCGCAATGCGGAAAGCACAGTCGGGCAGCCGGTCGCAGCGCCGATGCAATCACACCGGCCCGCGACCGTCACTCTCAAGATAGCAGGCTGCCACGCAGCGAGTGTGGCAGCGCATCGTCGATGTGAACGTCGACGAACTGGCCGATCAGTCGCGGGTTGTCGCAGCGGAAGTTGACGATGCGATTGTGCTCGGTACGGCCCTGCAGCATGCCGGGGTCTTTTTTCGAGTAGTCGCTGACCAGGATGCGCTGCGTGGTGCCGACCATTCGTCGGCTGTTCTCGAAGCCCTGCTGGTTGATGCGCTGCTGCAGGACCGCCAGGCGTTGTTTCTTGACCTCATCCGGTGTGTCGTCGGCGAGGTCCGCCGCCGGGGTCCCGGGGCGAGCGCTGTAGACGAAGGAGTAGGAGAAGTCGAAGCCGACGTCCTCGATCAGCTTCATGGTCTGTTCGAAGTCCTTGTCCGTCTCGCCGGGGAAGCCGACGATGAAGTCCGAGCTGATCAGGATGTCCGGGACCGCGGCCTTCAGGCGGCGGATGCGCGACTTGTATTCCAGCGCGGTGTGGTTGCGCTTCATCGCAGCGAGGATGCGGTCGGAACCGGCCTGTACCGGCAGGTGCAGGTATTTCACCAGCTGCGGGATGTCCGCGTGGGCCTGGATGATGGCGTCGGAGAATTCCAGCGGATGACTGGTGGTGTAGCGGATGCGTCCGATGCCATCGATCGCTGCCACTGCATGCAGCAGGTCGGCGAAGTCGTGGCCGTCGTGCCGATAGCCGTTGACGTTCTGCCCCAGCAAGGTGACTTCCTTGACGCCGTTCTCGGCCAGGTGAACGATCTCCGCCAGCACATCGGCCAGCGGCCGGCTGACTTCCTCGCCGCGGGTGTAGGGCACCACGCAGAAGGTGCAGTACTTGCTGCAGCCTTCCATGACCGAGACATAGGCGCTGGGGCCGTCGACGCGCGGCTCGGGCAGGCGGTCGAACTTCTCGATCTCGGGGAAGGAAATATCCACCTGCGGCGTCCTGGTGGTGCGCGCGGCATCGATCATTTCCGGCAGGCGGTGCAGTGTCTGCGGGCCGAACACCACATCGACATAGGGCGCGCGGTCGCGGATCGCCGCGCCTTCCTGGCTGGCGACGCAGCCGCCGACGCCGATCACCAGCTGCGGATTGTCCTGTTTCAGTTCGCGCCAGCGGCCCAGCTGGGAAAAGACCTTTTCCTGGGCCTTTTCGCGGATCGAGCAGGTATTGAGCAGGATCACGTCGGCTTCTGCCGGATTCTCGGTGATCTCCATGGCCTGGTGTTCGCCCAGTAGGTCCACCATGCGCGAGCTGTCGTACTCGTTCATCTGGCAGCCATGGGTTTCGATGAAAAGCTTGCGGGTCATGTTACGGGCCGGCGTTGTGCAAAAAATGACCGGCGATTATATGCCCACCGCCGGGCAGGGGAAAGCGCGGACGGATGCCGCAGGGTGGCTGCCTCGCCAGGCCTCAGGGAATGAGCGGCGCGTCGGCGGCCTGCAGCTGCATGAGATAGTCGCGGAAGATCTGGCCGAGCACCTGAGTGGCGATCTCCAGTTCGTCGCGGCGCATCTGCGCGGAGACACGGTCGGCGGTGTCCAGCGCCTCGTCCTCGCCGTTGACCGCAGCCATCTTCAGCACGATATAGGCCTGGACGTTGTTCGCCTTGACGCCTTCGCCCCGGAAGAACATTACGCCGAGGCGGTGCTGCGCCGCCGCATGGCCGCGCAGCGATGCCTGTTCGAACCAGTACAGCGCCTTGGCCAGGTCGCGCGGTGCGCGGCGGCCATCGTAGTGGAATTCGCCCAGTTCGTAGGCGGCCTGCACGTCGCCTTCACTGGCGGCCTGCTGGCAGCTGCGCAGCGCCTCGGGGAGTTCTTCGGGGAGCGTGTTGAGCGCGCAACGGGCGGTCGCCGGGATCAGCAGGGTGTTCCCGCCGGCCAGGGCCGTGAGAGGCGAGAGAAGCAGCAGACAGCCCAAAGACAGGATGCGGCCGGTGCGGATCATGAAAATCTGGCGCCTCGAGGAGCAGGGCGATAATGAAAGGCTGGAACGAGCCAGCCGTCACATTATGGATAAGCTGCAGTCTGCTTACAAAGCCTTTAACCGCCTGCCATCGGCTTTTTATGTCGCGGTTGGCTGTTGTTCGCCTGTGCTGCCCGGCAAGCGCAGCAACAGCAGCGCCAGCAGCGGACTGGCGATGGCCAGCAGCAGTGGCTCTGCCCCGGCCAGCGGATTGTCGATAGCACTGCCGCTGGGCATCGGCAGCATGAGCAGCAACAGCACGCCGGCCGCGACGCCAGCACCGCTCGGCAAGCGGTCCGGCCATTGCAGCACCGCCGCATAGATCACCAGCAGCGCGCTGGCGAGCAGCAGGCCGAGCGCATAGGGCTCGCTCCAGCCCAGCTGTCGTGCCAGTTCGAAGAACACGCACAGGCCGAGCACCACCCGGCCCCAGTTCGGCCGGCTCCAGGCCCAGCGTCGTGCCAGGGTCAGCGCCGCCAGCGCGAGCAGCGGCAGACCGAGCAGCAGGGTGGCGCGTTCCAGCCACTGCTGGGCCTCGGCCAATCCGCCGGCGAGGCCGGTCGCCCCGCTGGCCGCGGCAAGGATGAAGGCGAGCATCGCGCTGAACAGCGCCGGTTGATCCGCTTCGTCGTAACGGCGCCGGGCGCGACCGATCAGGATCGCGCTGGCAGCAGCGGCAAGCGTCAGCAGCAGGGACTGCAGCAGTTCCATCGGCGCGTTCACTTGAGCTTGGCGAAGGCGCGCTCGGCGGCGTCGAGGGTGATGGCCAGCTCTTTATCACCGTGGGCAATGGACGTGAAACCGGCTTCGAACGCGCTCGGCGCCAGGTAAACGCCGCCCTCGAGCATCAGGTGGAAGAAGCGCTTGAAGCGGTCGGCATCGCTGGCCATGACGTCGGCGAAGGTCACGATGTCGTCAGCGCCGCTGAAATACAGACCGAACATGCCGCCCACCTGGGTGGTGACGAAGGGGATGCCGGCGGCATCGGCGCGATCCTGCAGGCCCTGCAGCATGCGGCTGGTGTAGGCACCCAGTTCGTCATGGAAGCCGGGGCGGCTGATCAGCTCCAGGGTGGTCAGGCCAGCGGCCATGGCCAGTGGATTGCCCGACAGCGTGCCAGCCTGGTAGACCGGGCCGAGCGGGGCGATGCGTTCCATGATGGCGCGCTTGCCGCCGAAGCAGCCCACCGGCATACCGCCGCCAATGATCTTGCCGAAGGTCGAAAGGTCCGGCGTCACGCCGTAGTAGGCCTGGGCACCGCCGAGGGCGACGCGGAAACCGGTCATCACCTCGTCGAAGATCAGCACCACGCCGTGCGCGTCGCACAGGCGGCGCAGACCTTCGAGGAAGCCCGGCGCCGGCGGCACGCAGTTCATGTTGCCAGCCACCGGTTCGACGATGATGCAGGCGACCTGCTCGCCCTTTTCCTTCAGCGTGGCTTCGACTTCGTCGAGGTCGTTGTAGGCCAGGGTCAGGGTGTGTTTGGCGATGTCCGCCGGCACGCCCGCTGAGCTTGGTACGCCCTGGGTCAGGGCGCCGGAGCCGGCTTTCACCAGCAGGCTGTCGGAGTGGCCGTGGTAGCAGCCCTCGAATTTGATGATGGCGTCGCGACCGGTGTAACCACGGGCCAGGCGGATCGCGCTCATGGTTGCCTCGGTGCCGGAGCTGACCATGCGGACCATCTCCATGGACGGCACCAGGCGGCAGACCAGCTCTGCCATCTCGGTTTCCATCGCGGTCGGTGCGCCGTAGGACAGCCCGTGCTCGAGCTGGCGACGCACGGCATCCAGTACCTGCGGGTGGCTGTGGCCGAGGATCATCGGGCCCCAGGAGCCGACGTAGTCGACGTAGCGCTTGTCGTCCTCGTCGATGACATAGGCGCCTTCGGCGTGCTTGAGGAACAGCGGGGTGCCGCCGACGCTGCGGAAGGCGCGAACCGGCGAGTTGACGCCGCCGGGGATGTGGGTCTGGGCGCTGGCAAAGAGGGTTTCGGAACGGGACATGCGGGCCTCGCAAAACAGGGGCGGGCCGGCATCAGCGACCCGCCGTGGCGGAATCAGGGCGTGTTGAACAGTTGGCTGAAGGCCTGGGCGCGGCGCTCGACCTCGGCGGCGCTGTCGGCGGCGAACAGGGCGTGGATCACGGCGATCATCTGCACGCCTTCGGCGATCAGTGATGGCGCGGTGTCCAGCGTGATGCCACCGATGGCGACGATGGGCAGGCCGATACGGGCGCGGGCTTCACGCAGCAATTCGTGATTGGCTGCCGGTGCGCCGGGTTTGGTGTGGGACTGGAAGAAACGGCCGAAGGCGACGTAGCTGGCGCCGTCACGCGCCGCCTGCTCGGCCAGCGGCAGTTGCGCATGACAGGTGGCACCGATGATCGCCTGGCGGCCGAGCAGGGCCCGGGCGGCTGCCAGCGAACCATCTTCCTGGCCCAGGTGCAGGCCAACGCCCAGGCGGGCGGCCAGCTCGGCATCATCGTTGATGATCAGCTGAGCACCGTGGCGGGCGCAGAGCTCCTGCAGCGCATCGGCCTCGCGCAGCCGCCGTGCCTCGTCGCTGGTCTTGTCTCGATACTGCAGCAGGCGGGCGCCGCCCTTCAGTGCCGCCTCGACATAGGGCAGCAGGCGGCCATCGGTCAGCAACTTGCTGTCGGTGATGGCGTACAGGCCGCGCAGGCGGGACGATTCCTTCATGCGCTGGTCTCCAGTCAGGCCAGGTCCAGGGGCAGGCGGCGCGGCACGTACTGGCCGTGGCCGGGGGCCTCGGCATCGCGCAGCGTGCGCCAGGTGTAGTCGAGTGCCGAGCGGACCGCGCTGGTCAGCTCCTCGCCCAGTGCCAGACGACCGGCCAGGGCGCTGGCAAGCGTGCAGCCGGAGCCGTGATAGCTGCCCGGCAGGCGCGCGCAAGTGAAGTCGTGACGACTGCCGTCGCGGCAATACAGGCGGTTGTGCACTTCGCTCTCGTCGCCATGGCCGCCGGTGATCAGCAGGTGGCCGATATGCGGCAGCAGGCGTTCGGCACACTCGTCGGCGCTGCCCTCCGGCAGTTCGGCAAGGATCCGAGCTTCCGGCAAATTCGGCGTGGCGATGGTGGAAACCGGGAACAGCCGCTCGCGCATGGCGTAGCCGACATCCTCCTTGCCCAGCGCACCGCCACCGCCGGCGCGCAGCACCGGGTCGCAGACCAGCGGCACGCCCGGCAGCCGGGCCATGATCTCGAGCACCGTCTCGACCATCTCCACCGAGCCGAGCATGCCCAGCTTGACGGCGGCGATGGGCAGGTCGGCGATCACTGCGTTGGCCTGGGCGAGTACCCACTCGCGGTCGAGCACGCGGAAGTCGGAGACGTTGACGGTGTCCTGCACGGTGAGCGCGGTGACGGTCGGCGCGGCGTGGCAGGCCTGTGCCAGCAGGGCTTCGATGTCCGCCTGCAGGCCGGCGCCGCCACTGGGATCGTGGCCGGACAGGCAGAGGACGACGGGACGGGAAGTGAAGTTTTTCATGGCGTGCGAGCTTATCACCAAACCGCGCTGGCGGGACGCGGCAGTTGTGCGTCTATCCGCCACCGCCGCGCGCACCGGTCATCGGCCAAGTCATCCTGGCGAATCGGCTTTTTCCGGGTGCGCACGCCGCTGTGGTAGATTGCTGGCACTTTGGTTTTCGGACCGGGCGACGGAGTTCACCGACGGTGGGTTCGCAGTAGTCGCCTGGCCTGCACGAGGCATCATGCGGTACGTCTTCCTCTTGTTCCTGGCTGTTCTGCCTGCCTTGGCCGCCGCCGCCGTCGAGCTCGACGAACACACCCGTCATTTGCCGCTCGGGCAGATGATGGAAGTGTTCGAGGACCCGCGCGGGGAGATCGGCATAGAGGACATCGCGTCGCCCGCATTCGAAAGCCATTTCCAGCGCAATCGCACGCCGGTGTTCAACGCCGGCTATTCACGCTCCGTGCACTGGGTTCGCATCGATCTGAGCTACCGACCGCAGATCGCCCAAGGGGCGAGGCGCTGGTTGCTTGAAGTGGCGTATCCGCCACTGGACAGCCTGCAGCTCTATCTGTCCGACGGCCAGGGTGGCTACCGCCTCGCCCGGGATACCGGCGACACCCGGCCCTGGGCCAGTCGCGAGATCCGTCAGGGCAACTACCTGTTCGAACTCGAGCTCCAGCCCGAGCAGCCGCAGCGCCTCTACCTGCGGGTGGAGAGCGAAGGCTCGATTCAGGTGCCGCTGAGCCTCTGGTCGCAGCACGCCTATCTGGAGGCGCAGCCGGGACGCATCTACGTACTGGGCATGATCTATGGCGTGCTGCTGGCGATGCTGGTCTACAACCTGTTCATCTATATCAGCATCCGCGACCAGAGCTACCTGTTCTACATCCTCTATATCGCCGCGTTTGGCCTCTACCAGGTCTCGGTGAACGGCGCCGGGGTGCAGTTTCTCTGGCCGGATCGGCCCTGGTGGGCCAACGCTGCGACGCCCCTTCTGATCGGCGCCACCGGGTTGTTCGGCTGCCTGTTCACCCGCAGTTTCCTGCGCACCGCCGAGCACAGCCGCTGGATGGACCGGCTGTTGCGGCTGATCATCGGTTTTTCGGTGGTGGTCATGGTGCTGGCGCTGACCACCGACTATGGCCTGTCGCTGCGCCTGGCCACCGCGCTGGCGCTGCTCTTCACCCTGGCGGTGTTCGCCGCCGGCATCCTGGCCTGGCTGCGCGGCATGCGTGTGGCGCGCTATTTCATCATTGCCTGGAGCGCGTTGCTGGTCGGAGGGCAGATCAACACCCTGATGGTGCTCGGCCACCTGCCGCACAACTTCCTGACGATGTACGCCAGCCAGCTGGGGGCCGCGCTGGAGGTGGTGCTGCTTTCGATGGCGCTGGCCGATCGCATCAACGCGCTGAAGGACGAGCGGGCAAAGATCCTGGAGAACGCCCGCTCCGACCTGGAACAGCTGAACCGCGAGCTGGCCGAGAGCAACCGGCTCAAGGACGAGTTTCTCTCCAACATCAGCCACGAGCTGCGCACGCCGATGATGGGCGTGATGGGCGCGCTCGAGCTGCTGCCGGCGTCGGAAACCCCGGAGGAACTCCAGCAGTACCAGCACATCGCCACCGGTTCGGCGCGGGACATGATGCGCCTGGTCAACAACATCCTCGTGCTCAGCGAGTTGCGCGCCGGCAAGCTGCGCCTGCAGGCCCAGCGCTTCAGCCTGCGCGACACGGCGGTGCGGCTGGAGCAGCAGTTCGGCCCCCAGGCGCGCGCCAAGGGGCTGGCCTTCGATCTGGAGTTCGACGGCAAGCTGCCGGACCGCGTGTACGGGGACGGCGAGAAGTTCGAGCAAAGCATCTGTCATCTGCTCGACAACGCGGTCAAGTTCACCTCGCGGGGCGCCGTGACGTTGCGCTTCGGCGGCGCGGTGGAACAGCGCCAGGTGCAGCTCGAGGTAGAAGTGATCGACAGTGGCATCGGTTTCAGCGACGCCGATCAGGCCTACCTCTATCACCAGTTCCGCCAGGTGGATGGCTCCATGACCCGACGCTACGGCGGGCTCGGCATCGGCCTGGCGATCAGCCGCGGGCTGATCGAAGTGTTCGGCGGCCAGCTGAGCCAGCAGTCGCGGCCCGGCCTGGGCAGTCGCTTCTGCATCCGCGTGCGCTTCCCGCTGCATGGCCCCGAACAGATGCTCACGAGTCAACCGAACGGCAATCCGCCGTCCGCGCCGATTGCCTGAGGCGCGGACCTTTTGGCCGATACCTCGCTTCAAGCGGTCTGCCGCTGCGTGTTTCACTGCTGATCCAACCGCGCCGCCCGTTGCTCGCATGCGCCGACTACGCTTGCTGACAGCCGCCGCGCATCGGCAACGAAACGAGGGCCGTCAGATGATTCCGCAGACCTGTGCCGAAACCCATGAGGTCATCAACCAGGTGCCGCCGCTCGAAGGCGCCAACCTCTACCGCCTCGACCTGCCGTTGCAACAGTGGACGCAGCGCTATCATGCCGGCTGGGCCCAGGGGCGGCTGGATGTCTATGGCGCGCTGGCCGGTGGGCCACTGATGCAGGCCGGCTTTCTCGCCAACGAGAACAGGCCGGTGTTCAAGAGCCATGATCGCTACGGTCATCGGATCGATCTGGTGGAATTCCATCCGGCCTATCACGAGCTGATGCGCACCGCCGTCGAGCATGGCATCCCCTCGCTGCCCTGGACCGATCCCCAGCCCGGCGCGCAGGTGGCGCGTGCGGCGCTGATGTACCTGCACAACCAGGCCGAAGCCGGCAGCAGCTGCCCCCTGACCATGACCTACGCCAGCGTGCCGGCGTTGCGTCTGCAGCCTGACCTTGCCGAACGCTGGCTGCCGAAGATCCTCGCCCGCGAATACGACCCGCGCAACGTGCCGATGGAGCAGAAGGCGGGCGTCACCATCGGCATGGCCATGACCGAAAAGCAGGGCGGCACCGACGTGCGTGCCAACACGACCCGTGCCTTTGCGGTCGGTGCTGGCGGGCCGGGGCAGGCCTACGAGCTGATCGGCCACAAGTGGTTCTGCTCGGCGCCCATGTGCGACGCCTTCCTTACCCTGGCGCAGACCGACAAGGGGCTGTCCTGTTTCCTGCTGCCGCGCCATCGCCCGGACGGCACGCGCAACGCCTTCTATATCCAGCGGCTGAAGAACAAGCTGGGCAACTGGGCCAACGCCTCCAGCGAAGTCGAGTACCGCGGCGCGCTGGCCTGGATGGTTGGCGAAGAGGGCCGAGGCGTGCCGACCATCATCGAGATGGTCGCCTCGACCCGTTTCGACTGCATGATCGGCTCCAGCTCGCTGATGCGTCAGGCGCTGACACAGGCCATGCATCATTGCGCGCACCGCCGGGTAGGTGGGCGTGCCCTGCTCGATCAGCCGCTGATGCAGAACGTGCTGGCCGACCTTGCCCTGGAAAGCGAGGCAGCGCTGGCGCTGACCCTGCGCATGGGCCGCGCCCAGGACCAGCGCCGTGACGAGCACGAAGACAAGTTCGCCCGGCTGGTCACCGCCATCGGCAAGTACTGGATCTGCAAGCGCGCCCCGACCATGATCGCCGAGGCCAGCGAATGCCTCGGCGGCGCCGGCTATGTCGAGGAAACCATCCTGCCGCGGCTTTATCGCGAGGCGCCGGTGAATTCCATCTGGGAAGGCTCCGGCAACGTGCAATGCCTGGATGTACTGCGCGCGCTGTCCAAAGAGCCCGGCGTGCTGGAGGTGCTGTTCGCCGAACTCGGCGATGGCCACGGTGACGCGCGTCTTAAAGTGCATATCCAGCGACTGAAGGCGGCCTTCGGCGACACCGAAGACATCCAGTACCGCGCCCGTCAGCTGACCGAAGAGGTGGCCGTGGCGCTGCAGGCCAAGCTGCTGCTCGAAGCGGGCGATGCCGCAGTGTCGGATGCCTTCATCGCCAGCCGGCTGGATGGCCACGGGCGGGTGCACGGCACCCTGCCGAGGGGGCTGGATATCGCCGCGCTGCTGGCGCGCAGCGCACCGCATCTATGAGCCCTTGTCCGGCGGCAGCCCCTTGCCGTCGGGCCTGCTACGTCAGGGACGAGGCTGCTGGCGCAGCAATTCCTTGAGTTCGGCGATCTCCCCGCGCAGGGCACGGACCTCGTCGTGCAGATCGGTTTCGATATGCTCGCGCGCCGCCTCGATGCTCGCCTGGGTGGCTTCGTGGTCTGCGTCGGTGACCGTCTGCATCGCATTGACGATGATCGCGATGAACAGGTTGAGCATGGTGAAGGTGGCGATCAGGATGAACGGGATGAAGAACACCCAGGCATAGGGAAAGATTTCCATCACCGGGCGCACGATGCCCATCGACCAGCTTTCCAGGGTCATGACCTGAAACAGGGTGTACACCGAACGACCAAGGCTGCCGAACCACTCGGGGAAGTCGGCGGCGAACAGGCCCGTGGCGATCACCGCCGAGACGTAGAAGACCAGCGCCAGCACCATGGCGATCGAGCCCAGCCCGGGAATTGCCGACAACAGTGCGCCGACCACGCGGCGCATCGACGGCACCATGGTCACCATGCGCATCACCCGCAACACGCGCAAGGCACGCAGGATGCTGAACGGACCGCTGGCCGGCACCAGGGCGATGGCGACCACGCTGAAGTCGAACAGACTCCAGGGATCGCGGAAGAACGCTGCACGGTGGACATAGATGCGCGCGGCGATCTCGGCAACGAATACCGCCAGGATCAGCGAATCCAGCAGTACCAGCGCCTCGCCCCAGCGCGCCACCAGCGCGGCCGAGGTCTGCATGCCGAGAATCGCCGCGTTGATCACGATGAGCAGCAGAATGCCGCGCTGGAACGCTGGCCGTTCGATGAACTGGCCGAGGCGACTGCGGCTCGTTTCCGGATGTGCTACCTGCATGATGCCTACCTGTCTGTCGATCGATGCCCCGGCCGGCGCCTCGCAGGCGCGCGCTGAGCCGGGCGGGCGCGAGTATGGCGTTGCGCGGGTCAGACGGGAATTGCCTGCGGCGGCGGACTCGTTTCCTGATTTAACAGGCAGCCTTCTGCCTTGCAGGCATCGCACACGTCAGTCGGAACACCGCACGTGGTCAGCCAGTATCTCCGCCAGCACACGGCGATCAATGTTGGCGCCGCTGAGCACGACGGCAATGCGTTCCCCCGTGTTAAGCGCGCGTTCCTGAATGGCGGCAGCCAGTGCGGCGGCGCCGGCGCCCTCCGCGGTGTTGTGGGTGTCTTCGTGGAGCGCGACGATCGCCCGGCGGATTTCGCCGTCATCGACTCGCACGATGCGTGCGGCACCTTCGGCAATGATCTCCAGTGCTTCGGCAGCAGGCATCCGGCAGGCCATGCCATCGGCGAACGTATCGGCGGTCTTGGTGCAGACGATCCGCCCCTGCTCGAAGCTCTGTGCGTATGCGTCCGCTGCGCTGGAAACGACGCCGACGATTTCGCAGTCCAGCCCCAGCAGGTCGCGGACGCGAATCAGGCCGCAGATCCCCGAGCCCATGCCGATGGGCACGTAGACGCGGCGCAGCGGCGGCGCGGCCTCGAAGAGCTCCAGGGCATAGGTGGCGACCCCGCGAATCAGGTCCGGATGCAGCGCGGGGACGAAATGCCAGCCGCTCTGTCTCGCCAGCTCGGCGGCTTGCTGGCGCGCCGTGTCGAAATCCTCACCGTGTTCGATGACTTCGGCGCCGCAGGCGCGCATCGCCGCATTCTTTTCCGTCGAGTTGCCCAGCGGTACCAGAATCTTCAGCGGCACGCCGGCCTGTCGCGCGGCCATCGCCAGGCTGATGCCGTGATTGCCGCGGGTGGCGCTGATCATGCCGGGCAGTCGTGGCTCGCGCCCGAGCAGCTCATGCACGTAGAGCAGGCCGCCGCGAACCTTGAATGCACCGGCCGGCGTGTGGTTTTCGTGCTTGACCCAGACTTCGCAGCCGAGGCGTTGCGACAGTAGCGGCCAGTTGTACTGTGGGGTCGGCGGAACATGCCGGCCGATCAGTTCGGCGGCCTGGCGCAGTGCGGTGAGATCGAACATGGCGGCTCCTCAGTGGTTTGACGGAGAGCCTAGGTCGGATCATTGTATGGGTAAATCCTTATATTGCATGGCAGGCAATGTGGCTTCCGAAGCTTAGCGATAACGATCAACCACGCTACCTGGCGCTGGTGGATGCGATCTCCGTGGCAATCGAGCGCGGCGAACTCAAGCCGGGCGATCGTCTGCCTCCGCAGCGCCGGCTGGCCTGGGCGCTGGGGCTCAATCCGAGCACGGCCATGCAGGCCTATCGCGAGGCCGCGCGACGGCATCTGGTTGGCGGTGAGGTCGGCCGGGGCACCTTTGTGCTGGCAAGCAGCCGCGAGGCCAGCCTGTTCCTGCTCAAGCAGCCGGAGGCCGTGCCGGCGCGCCTGGACCTGTCGACCAATCTGCCGGTGCTGGACGCGGACGATCGGGATCTGCACCGCAGCCTGGCGGCGCTGGGAGCATCGTCAGAGCTTGCGCTGTTGCAGGGCTACCCCTCGGCCTCGGCGCTGCAGCGCGGGCGCGTCGCGGTCAGCCGCTGGTTGCAGCGCCGCGGGCTGGAGCTGCCGCCGGGGCAGATCCTGCTCTGTGCCGGTGCACAGCAGGGTGTGTTTGCCGCCATGCTGGGCCTGTGCGCGCCGGGCGAACCGGTGCTGGTCGAGGCGCTGACCTCGCCCGGCATCAAGGCCGCTGCGCGTCAGCTGCGCCTGCCTCTGCATGGTGTGGCGCTCGATCAGCACGGCATCGTGCCCGAGGAGTTCGATCGCCAGGCTCGGGCCACCGGTGCGCGGGTCGCGGTGCTGACGCCCTGCCTGCAGAATCCCACGGGCGTCAGCATGGACCGCGAGCGGCGCGAGGCGATCGCGGAGCTGGCGCGTCGGCACGATCTGCTGATCATCGAGGATGATGTCTACGGAGCCCTCGGTGACGAACCACCGCTGGCGACGTTGCTGGGTGAGCGCAGCGTGTTGGTCGGCAGCCTGTCGAAGACCGTCGCGCCTGGGCTGCGTTTCGGTTTCATTGCCACGCCCGGGTCATGGCTGGGGCGCATCGATCCGGAAGCGCAGGCCACCGGCTGGGCGCTCTCGCCGCTGTGCCTGCGCCTGGCAAGTGAGTGGATCGAGGACGGCACGGCGCTGCGTCGGCTGGCCTGGCAGCGTCGCCAGATCGAGAGGCGCTGGAAGATGGCGCGCAAGCTGCTAGGACCAAGGGTGGCGGGGCCCGCTTCGCCGCACCTTTGGTTGACGGCCACGGATGGCGAGGTCGGCCTGGCCGGCATTGCCCACGCCGCTTCCATCGAATGCGCGGCGGCACAGGTGTTTGCCGTCGGCCCCGATGCGCCGGATGCGCTTCGCCTCAGCCTGAGTGCGGCGCCCGGGCTGGTGCCATTGCAGCAGGCGCTGCAGGCATTGGCCGAGGGGCTTGGCGTGAGGCGAGCAACGGATGAGGTGTCTGCGGCGCTATCGCTGTCATCGATGAGCAGGCAAGATGTTTCCAACGACTGAACAAGGAATCCAGCATGAATCCAGCCGGTGATACTTTCCGCATTGCCACCAGCGCAGAAGCTGCAGTGGACTACCTTGCCGAACTGCACGCGCGCGCCACCACGGCGCTCAACCAGGCGCTCAAACGTTACGTGACCAGCCGCGCCGAGCCGAGCCTGCAGGAGCGCAGCCTGTTCCGCTATCCGCAGCTGCGCCTGACCTATGAATGCCACGGCGAAGTGCCGGCTTCGACCCGAGCCTATGCCAAGGTGCAGGCGCCCGGCGTGTACAGCGTCACGGTCACGCACCCGGCCGCGTTTCGCGCCTACCTGCTCGATCAGCTCAAGCCGCTGATCCAGGACTTCAACGTCACCGTTGAGGTCGGCATGAGCGACCGCAATATTCCCTATCCCTACGTGATCGAACAGGGCGACGAGCTGGCCGGCACCGGCGTGACTGCGGCCGAACTGGCGCGGGTATTTCCCAGCACCGACCTGTCCGCCGCGACCGACGACATCGCCGACGGGCTCTACGACTGGGAGCACGCCGACCCCTATCCGCTGGCACTGTTCGACGGCGCACGGGTGGATTTCTCGCTGCGCCGGCTGGTGCACTACACCGGCAGCGACTGGCGCCACGTGCAGCCGTGGATCCTGCTGACCAACTACCACCGCTACGTCGACCAGTTCATCCGCCACGGCCTGGACATGCTGCGTGACGACACCCGTTTCACCCGCATGGTGCTGCCGGGCAACGTGATCATCGAACGTGGCATGGAGGAGGGCGAGGCGCAGGCGATCATCGGCGGTGTGCTCTGGCACCGTTACCAGATGCCGGCCTATCACCTGATTGCCGAAGACGGCCACGGCATCACCCTGGTGAACATCGGCGTCGGTCCGTCCAACGCCAAGAACATCACCGATCACCTGGCGGTGCTGCGACCGCATTGCTGGCTGATGATCGGCCACTGCGGCGGGTTGCGGCAGTCGCAGTCCATCGGCGATTACGTGCTGGCGCACGCCTACATGCGGCGCGACGGCATCCTCGACCGCGTGCTGCCGCCGCACATTCCGCTGCCGGCGCTGGCCGAGGTGCAGCAGGCGCTGCAGGATGCGGCTGCACGCATCACCGGGGAGCAGGGCGAGGCACTGAAGAAGCGTCTGCGCACTGGCACCGTGCTGACCTACGACGATCGCAACTGGGAATTGCGCTGGGCCCAGGAGCGGCCGCTGATCAACCTGTCGCGTGCGGTGGCGGTGGACATGGAGAGCGGCACCATCGCCGCCCAGGGGTATCGCCTGCGCGTGCCGTACGGCACGCTGCTGTGCGTGTCGGACAAGCCCCTGCACAGCGAGATCAAGCTGCCCGGGTCGGCCAATGCGTTCTACGAGCGCGCCGTGACCCAGCACCTGAAGATCGGCATCGCCGCCCTCGACCTGTTGCGCAGCCAGCTGAACTCGCTGCACTCGCGCAAGCTGCGCAGCTTCGACGAGCCGCCGTTCCGCTGATTCGCGCCGGCGCTTTCGCGGGGATGGACGATACTCAAGAGGTTCATCCCCGCGTCAGCATCGGAGGCTCAACATGGACGCATCGACTCACGCCTTCCACAACCTGTTCGAACAGTTGGGGCTGCCCAACGACGACGTGTCGATCAGGCGTTTCATCGAAACCCACTCACCCCTGGCGGACGACATCTACCTGGCGGACGCGCCCTTCTGGACGCCGGCCCAGGCGAGCTTCCTGCGTGAGGAGATCCTCGAGGATGCCGACTGGGCCGAGGTGGTCGATCGCCTCAACGTAGCGCTGCGACGGCACTATCACTGACGCATCGCCGTATTCAGCTGGCCAGCAGCCAGGCGCCGGTCAGCGCCGAGGCGGCACCGGCGATGCGCACCAGCGGCGCGGCGGCCTGCGGCAGGTAGCGCACCGCTGCGTAACCGGCCGCGTGCAGGGCGGCCGTGGCCAGCACGAAGCCGGCGGCATAACCCCACGGGCTGGACAGCTCCGGCAGTTCCAGGCCATGGGCGACGCCGTGGCTGATGGCGAACAGCGCGGTGAGCAGGGCGGCCACCGGCAGAGGCGGACGTACCGCCAGTGCCACCAGCAAGCCCAGTGCGAATACCGAGCCGGCAATGCCGGTTTCCATCAGCGGCATCTCGATACCGGCAAAGCCGGCGAGGCCGCCCAGCAGCATGGTGGCGACGAAGATCAGCGGCAGCGCCCAACGCGCCTTGCCGGTCTGCTGGGCCGCCCATAGCCCGACGGCGACCATCGCCAGCAGGTGATCGAGACCGAAGACGGGGTGAGCGATACCGGACAGCACGCCGGCGTGATCGTGGCCGGGGTGTGCCAGTGCCAGGGTCGGGCTGAGCAGCAGAAGTGTGGCGAGCAGTGGTTTGCGCAGGTTCATAGAGACTCCTAGGGTGGTCGGGCGGACGTCAGGCGGCGCTGAGCATTCCCTGTTTTTCGATGAAGGCGATGATCTCCTCGAGACCCTGGCCGACCTTCTGGTTGCTGAAGACGAACGGGCGCTCGCCGCGCATCTTGCGGGCGTCGCGGTCCATCACCTCCAGCGAGGCACCGACCATGGGTGCGAGGTCGATCTTGTTGATCACCAGCAGGTCGGACTTGCAGATGCCCGGGCCGCCCTTGCGCGGCAGCTTGTCGCCGGCGGACACGTCGATCACGTAGATGGTCAGGTCCGACAGCTCCGGGCTGAAGGTGGCCGAGAGGTTGTCGCCGCCGGACTCGACGATGATCAGATCCAGGCCGGGAAAGCGCCGGTTGAGCTGCTCCACGGCTTCGAGGTTGATCGAGGCGTCCTCGCGGATCGCCGTGTGCGGGCAGCCGCCGGTTTCCACGCCGATGATCCGCTCGGGCGCCAGGGCCTCGTTACGCACGAGGAACTGGGCGTCTTCCTGGGTGTAGATGTCGTTGGTCACCACGGCGAGGTTGTAACGGTCGCGCAGGGCCTGGCACAGGGCGAGGGTCAGGGCGGTCTTGCCGGAACCGACCGGCCCGCCAATGCCGACGCGCAGGGGTTGGGTGCTCATGGGTGGTCTCCTCTGGGAGGCAGTGTGGGTGCCTCGGGGTTGATGCGAAGGGCGTGCCGCTGCCGATTGGGGCAGGGGGGAATAGAAATCGCTGGGTGATCGATGGTGGCGTACGCAATGTTGTCAGGCGCCGCGCTTTCCTCGGCTGGGACTGCAGGTTGCGCCTTGCACGGCGCGTCACTTTCTCTTGTCTCGCCAAGAGAAAGTAACCAAAGAGAAGGCGACGCCGACATCCGGCCCTTCGCTGCGCGAAGGGTGCCCTCACTCCATCGCCGCTCCGGGGGCACGCTGCGAAGGGCCATCCCTGGCCCATCGCAGCTCTCGCGGCATCCATGCTGCTCAACCCCCTCCACGGCAACTGCGCTCGGCCTCCTGACGGGGGTTGGGGTCCGAGTTGCCTGAAAGCTTGTGACCCTCATGACCTAAACAACCGACTGTACTGCCGCTCATGCGCCATGCTGGTCAGCACCAATCCAAACGGCGCGCTGCCCCAGGCCGCTTCCGGCAGCTGACTCGCTTCCCGCTGCGCCTGGCTCAGGACCGGCAACAGCTGCGAGGTCAACCGCTGCGCCGCCTGCTGCCCCAGCGGCAGGGTCTTCATCAGCACCGCCAGCTGATTTTCCAGCCAGCCCCACAGCCAGGCGGCCAGTGCATCGGCGGGTTCGATCCGCCAGGCACGGGCGGCCAGCGCCCAGGCCAGGGTCAAGCCGGGCTCGTCGGCGGCGGCCAGGCAGTCACGCCCCGGCTGGTCGAGTTCCGGCAGGCCGTCGAGCAGCTGCGCGAGGGAATAGCCCATCTGCCGGCTTTCCAGCTGCAGCTCGCGGGTTTCGCGGCTGGCGCGGTGTTCGGCAGCCAGATGCAACAGGCGCGGCCAGTCGTCCTGTGCCGCTGCTTCGCAGTGTGCGAGCAGCAGCGGCGCCTCAAAGCGGGCGAGGTTGAGCAGCAGTTGATCCTCCAGCCAACGCCGGGCGCTGTCCGGGTCGTTCACCTGGCCGTTCTCCACCGCCATCTCCAGCCCCTGGGAATAGCTGTAGCCGCCGATCGGCAGCTGCGGGCTGGCCAGCCGG
>LFEF01024091.1_pt1 | contig 19436 bp, 20 predicted proteins | sample 619371 | NCBI WGS metagenome assembly LFEF01 (sample SAMN03014291, study PRJNA259931) | freshwater metagenome | biome: lake; feature: waterbloom | place: China: Taihu Lake | collected 2006-08 | depth 0 m m
CTTGTCCGTCGTCGAATGATTTGAGACTTTTTGGGCTTTGGAAGAATGGAGTTTCCGGCTCGATTTGCGTTTTGATTTAAGCCGCTTTGGCTTGGTGGTTCAAGCGGCGGTGTCTGATGGTGTCTCGTTTGATCCTTTCGCGTTCGAGCAGGATGGTCTGGCCGCGTCCGAAGTAGACGTCGGCGGGCGTGAGATTGTCGAGGCTCTCGTGGTATCGCCGGTGATTGTAATGCTCGACGAAGGCTGCGATCTGGGCTTCCAGGTCTTCCTTGAAGAAGTAGTTTTCCAGCAGGATGCGGTTCTTGAGCGTCTGATGCCAACGCTCGATTTTTCCTTGCGTCTGCGGATGGCCGGGAGCGCCATGGACCTGATCGATCTTGTATTTCTCTAGCCATTCGCCGAGATCGGAGGCGACGTAACACGGGCCGTTGTCGGACAGCAGGCGCGGCCTATGTTCGACCTTGACCTTGTCGCAGCCTGAGGCGGCCAGCGCCAAGTCGAGCGTGGCGGTGACATCCTCCACCTTCATGCTGGTGCACAGCTTCCAGGCAATGATGTAGCGGGAATAGTCGTCGAGAATGGTCGAAAGGTAGAACCATCCCCAGCCGATGACCTTCAGATAAGTGAAGTCGGTCTGCCACATCTCGTTCGGCCGCGTGGTCTTGTCCTTGAACTCGTCATTGGCCTTGATGACGATATAGGCTGGCGACGTGATCAGATCATGAGCCTTGAGCAGGCGGTAGACAGAAGCCTCTGATACGAAATAGCTTTCCGTGTCGGTGAACTTTACCGCCAGCTCGCGTGGCGACAGATCGGCATGGTCGAGAGCCATCTCGATTATCCTGCCTCTGATATCGTCGGGAATGCGGTTCCACACCCGTGGCGGCGCGGACGTCCGGTCTTCCAGTCCTTCGACGCCGTGGGTCTGGAACCGGTCATACCATCTGTAAAATGTTGGCCTGGGAATGCCGAGCTTTTCGAGGGTTTGCCGGACCGACAGATGTGACTGCTCGACCAACCGGATGATCTCAAGCTTTTCGGTGGCGGGATACCTCATTCGCCGTCGCCCCCATGCCCGATCATGCTTTTTTTGAGCAGGCGGTTCTCCAGGGTGAGGTCGGCCAGCGCCTCCTTCAGGTCGCGGCTCTCCTTACGCAGCGCCTTCACCTCGTCACTCGTTGCCGAACGGGAGGTATCGCCTGCAAGGCGCTTCTTTCCAGCTTCGAGGAATTCCTTGGACCAGCTATAATACAGGCTCTCGGCGATCCCTTCACGGCGGCAGATCGCGGCAATGCTGTCCTCACCGCGCAGGCCTTCCAGCACAATGCGGATTTTGTCCTCGGCTGAATGGTGCTTGCGCGTCGCGCGGCGGATGTCCTTGATCGTCTTCTCTGCCGCCGATGTCTGAGGCCCGGTTTTCTGTCTCATCTTCGCTTCCTTTGATAGAGCTACGATGAGCCGAAAATCCTCTCTTCTCAATTAAACCAAATCTGTCTCAAGGGCGCTGATCCGGGACAATGGTGAGTTCGTGGGTGGGTGCGCGAATATCTCGAAGCGCATCATGCAGGACGAGGTCCTCGAGATGAACAAGTTCGCCATCGACCCACAGCGAGGCATGCGCGTCGAGAAAATGCGATCGCTCGAGAAAGCCCGCACCGACGGGGGAACGGGCAATTCGCTCGTCGAGACGCGCAAGGGCGACCGCCGCCTCTGACATCGGCCGTAGCAGGCTCTGGATGGGCAATTTCGCGAGATCATAAGACATTGAATTTATGGTAAATGATTCGTTAAGCGAAAGCTATATGAACCTTATGGTTCCGTACTCCTTATTAATGAGCCCGGGGTCGCTGACCCCCGATAAGTAACCCTTATCGGATCAGAAAAACATAACTCGATTAAAATGCATAAAATACTTACTCAATGTTTATCTATAGGAAAAATCTGAATATAATAATATTATAGATACCGCTTATCCCGTTTGCTTAGGGAGCCACAACATGTTGTGTGATTGCGTTTCCAGAGACGTCCACCGCGCCGATCTGAACTGGCATTCCTGCTAAATCATTGGTTGGCACGATTCGCACAGTCGAGTCTCCGTCTCTGTTGACCAGGAAAAGGGGTATTCGGCGAGCGCGAGGCGGATTTGGCATCGCTATTCGGGGCGTGCACCTTTTGGTAAGTCGAGGTCGCTGTTATACCCACAGTGACTTCTGCACGTTGTCGTAGGGCGTTGAAGCTATTGCCAACACGGTGCTTGGAATGCTGACTACCTGTTTTTCGTTTCAGGGCAGGCTTGGCCGTGCCCGCTACGTCATGCGCAGCTTGGCAGTCATAATAGTCACAGCCATCACCGTGCGGGTTCTTCCCAGCCTCGTGCCCCTCGTCGACGTTCCGCCAGAGTATCAGCTACTCGAATGGCTGATGCTCGCGTCCTATGGGGCAGCAACGGTTGCAATCATGTCGTTCATGGCGAGACGTTTGCACGACATCGGATTAAGCGGCTGGTGGACCCCTTCGGTAATGCTGCTGTACGTCGTCCAAGGCTTTTTCCAGTTGGATGGTCTAGGGGTAGCTGCCTTCGTAACTGGTACAGGTTTTGCGGGTTTGCTCCTGTGGATAATTCTCACGCCAGGATCAAAGGGGAATAACAGCTTTGGTGAACCGGAAAGTTCATCAGCGCCTATTGAGTTTAGCAGCACCACGTAACCGAATTTTGCGGATGCCCTGCACCTAAACTGTCACTCATTCGGCTGTAAATGCGCCACCCGAGCATGCAGTTGGGAGCCGGGGCAGTACCCTCGGTGCTAGAGCCTGAGGGACCGGATATCGTCGACTCGTCCGCCGCTCTTCTCCAGGACGACGAGGAGCAAGGACAGGCCGTGCGAGCTTCTTGCGCAGGCGTGATGTCTTATCGGCGAACTCGCGGACACCTTCGAATTCCCACCTGTAGGAGAGGTAGGCATCTCGATCCTCCTCGATCAGACGATCAACCCACCACACCAGGTTCTCCATCACCTCCAGCCGCGAGGCCCTATAGTAGCCGACAAGATCACTTACGATCCGCTGCTTGTTCGGATGGAGCATCTTGAAGATTTCGTTGATGTGCTCCTTCTTCCACTGCCGGGTGTCGCCGACAATGCTCCTATAGGTCATGGGGCCGATACGGCGGCCAATCCCAAGCATGCTGTCCATCGCCGACCTGAAATGCCGACGTCGGTTCCAGCGGAACACGAATTCGTTTAGGTAAGCATCGATATGCTTCTCTCTGAACCCGTGGAACGTACCTAGCGCCCATCGCTTCAGGTTGGCGAAGACGATGTGAATCCACTTGAAGCTGATGTGGGCAGGTATAGGCGACTTCGACAGGTTCACTTGGGTTAGGGATCGGCCTTGAATGCCGCAGTATGCAGAGTTCTCGTCCGTCCGCAGATGCGAACCAGGTTGGGTGTTTGCCATCACGAACGGAATAAGGCTCGTGGATGAGCGGTCAGCTATGCGTTCTAATCTTATGCGTCCAACGCCGAACCTACCGCATCGCTCGACAGCTCCAGCGATCCAAATCTGGTTTGAGGTGCTGCTGCCGTCGCCGCGCTTCAGATAATCCTCTCCTCGTCGGTACGGAATGGCGGACTCGTCAACATCGATATCGCCCGACAATGGCGTTAGATCCGGATCGACCATAGCTCGTCGCAGTTTGTGCAGCAGGAGCCATGCCGTCTTGTACGACACGCCCAACTTCGGCTGGAGCTGCAGAGCGGAGATGCTGTTCGAATGAGTGGCGACAAGATAGGCCGCGAGGAACCACTTGCGTAGGGGAAGATGGCTGCCCTGCATTACTGTTCCGGATATGACGGATGTCTGATGACGGCAGCCGGGTTTGTCGCCTTTCCCCGCGCACTCCCACACCCACGGACGTGATTCCAGCCGCCAAGCCTTGCGTGACCCGCAGTGCGGGCAGGTGAACCCTGTCGGCCACCGCTTCTTGGCAAGGTACTCGGCGCAGGCGTAGTCGTCGCGGAAGGTCTCCACGAACTTCTCAATCGACGGCGGTTTATCGTGTTTCCATCTGGTTGGAAAAAGAGAACTGGCCATGCCGACGTCCAATAGGGCGTCGTGGCAGGGCTGTCATGCGGAAACCTTGATATGGTTACCACCTGAGCGAACGGGATAAGCGGTTTATACATAGATAGATCGGGCTCAAACTTTGTAAAAAACTGAACCCGACACCATATCTCGCCATAGGGCTATCATCGGACCGGCTGGAAAGGATCACACACCCCGACTTCGTTGTTTCTGTCCACAAGCGCAGTCATCGAGCAATTAAAATCATTCTTGAAGGCACTCGCCAAAAAAGTGCCAGTCCAGCATCCACCCTCGGAATCGAAACAGCTGATGCGCCACTTTTCATCCGGAGCGGACGCTAGTGAAGCAGCACCCTCAATGAGCGATACTAGAGGGCGTTCGCCGAACCCAGCTTGACCGCCAATCTTCCCGGACACCATTTTCCATTCATGTTGGCGGCGGGTGATCCCAAACGCGTGCCGATAAGGGATGTAGCGGCGCGCACCGTCACCGTACTCGATCATTACAATATCACCCGCAAATTCAGTTCCTGACGGCCCTACCACGAGCTCACCCACTGTCGCGATGGCTCTGGTAGACATAACCTTCGAGAAGCAGCGTCGAAAACCTTTGAGGCAGCTCTCCGCAAAAGCGTCGAATATTAGGCGCTGTCGACGGAGTAACTGTTGATGCTCCTCACGGCTATCTGGATCCACGATGTACCATCGCGCAAGCTCAGTGCTTACGATAGCAACACGCTGTTCTGCCTGAGTCGGCATTAGATGCAGATCGAGACCTTGAGCAAGTTTCGCCTTGATCAAATCGATGAGGGTAAGATTTGTAAAAGGATCGGTCGAATTCATTTTAGTTCCCTTTGGAATAGAGGTGGAAATCGGTCTTTTCGCGGTACGCAAACGGCAAGCGAGCATTTCAGTGAATGGTGATGGGAGTGGAGGCGGGCACAGCGTCATCAATGTCACCGGAAAGCCGAACAATCTTCACCTCGTCACCGTCGCACGCCCAGGTGTATCCAGAGGGCATGCGCAGCAGCTGCGCAACGTCCTCATTGGTCAGATGCAAGTGCTGTCGTAGTCCAGAAAAGGTCGCGTCAAATTGAGCTTGTACGGCGGCATCAGCACAGACGTCGCCTCCTCTAGATAGCGTCCGCAGGAGCACCTCACCAAGAGGGCCTACATGGGCTGCGAAAAGTTGACGATGATCGACTACCCCGATCCAGTGGTCTTGGATCAAGCGATGTTTGCCCTTGAATTTTCGTGACTTTGGCGGCTTACTCGTGACTACTAACTGTAAAGGTGTGACCCAATCTTCCGCACAAATTGGATCGTTCGGAGAGTTCAGCGGTACGAGCTCATGGACACCCTCCTGCAGCTCGATCAAACTGTGTATGCTGTTAAGCGAACGAGCGATCAGCTCACCGGCGTCATACGTTTGATCAGTGATCAAGGTTGTGGTGATGATTTTGCCGTCTTGAACAATCGATAGATATTGAGACATGCGAATACTCCTTAAGACCCGCGCGAGCGCGTGATCCTGCGATGGTTTTGGGGATGGAAGTGATTGTTTGGTCGGACAGAAAGCTGATGAACGCCTAGATCTGATTCAGCGCTCTCAAGTCCTGATCTTGAAAGGTGCCGACTGAGACGCCATAGCTGTCTGCTGACGATCCGTCATGCGATTGATACGTTGCCAGAGGCATTACTAGAACGTCTAGGGATTCGATCGCCACGCCATTGTCGTTGCAGTAGGCCGAGTAGGCAGATGCCATGCGGCGCAATATGGCATCACACTCGTCCTGTGTCTCACCTCGACATCTATCGAATTGTGCCACGCAGATCTGAGACGCGCGGGTTACGAGGACGAAACTGTATACGGGACCGTCTGCGATGATCCGACATGCGTGCCGCATAATGGCCAAAGCCTCGTAGCGATCGCTGAACGCAAGAGCTGGAATGTCGGCAAGATCATCAAGATCGATTGCGGGAGATATGGCGGCTTGGTTGATCATCTGGATCAACTGAACGGTCTTTGGATTGCGCGCCGAACGTGCATCCGTTGATAGGTTAAGGGGATGGCGAGACATTTGAAGTTTCCGAAGAGGAGATGTATCAATGCTTCGGCGGATTTCGATTGGCGTCAACGCCAGCTTAAGCGAAAAATAATAAATTATTGTTTTAGAACATTTTTTTCTACAAAACAGTCCTTCAGCGACGTTCTGGCCTCGCCGAACGATAGTGCGCTTCACTTCCATGATTGATCGGACAGCAACCAATTCTACTCCACCAATGATCGAAACAGCATTTGAACATCTGCCGAGAACGACCATGTCCTCGAACCATCGGTTAACCATGTTTAAAGAAGAACGTCGTCTTGAAATTGCCTAATCAGACCTGTCGGTCTATAGGTACCCGGCGTGACGAGCGAATGTCACGCTAAGGCGGCTCCCACCAGTGCTGGTAACACCGGTGAGAGCCTGACCCGCAACCTTCTTCCGAAAGGCCTTGGGCTATCATGTGTAATATTCAAATCGTGCTGACGGGCAAGCCCCGTGTTGAAGCTCCTGAACTCCTATCTGAATCCGGCGTCGCGGCATCTACGCCCCTCGACATAACGCCCGCTGCAATCCTCGGTTGATCAGACAGGACATCATCTATGCAACATATTCATTTCGGCTCATCCGCCGACACGCCTCTGCATGCCTTGACGACAGCGCCCGAAGCAGTTGCTAGGCTGATCGGGAAGGCCATTGCTGCGACGATGACACCCGGGATAGCGCGATCCGCAGTCGAAGGTAATGCTGAGAGCCTGGCATCTTTGGGACGAACCATCGCTGTTCAGGAAGGACATCTCCTGGAAGCTATCATCATAGCCCTTGCCTCGACGCATCCCTCAAGGGTGACACTGACCGACCTTCGCCTACCGGTCCTGCCCGCTGCTGTTGAGGTCATCAAGCGCAATCGTCGCAAGCTCTATGAAGGGATAAGCTTTGAGGCGCATTCCAATCCCTCTGCAGCAACTTACCATCCGGACTTAGTCATTGTTGATACCACTAGCCGCTGCGCGGTCATCATCGACGTGAAGCGGAGCCTATCTGGTTACCTTGGTGGGAGCAAACTGCTGGAACTACAGCAGCGAATGACGGCATCTGGACTTGTGTTGCCAGACCTTCTGTGGCGCGACCATCAACGGCTGGCTGTCGAGACCGTCGGCACAGCCATAATTGACGGATCCAAGACATCGACGGATGTATCAGATGGCGTTTGGCCGCTGTCTCGCCTCGATGACCTGCTGCAGATAGAGGGTGCGTCGCGGCTGGCTATTGAAAGCATGGAGGGCTTCCGCTGCGGCCTACGTAAGCAGTGGCAAGCGGCGATCGCAGAGGCAGCAGCCAAGTCAGCGCAACCTTCGGAGGGTGCAGTGGCAGCCACCCAAGCACACCCATCGCAGCAGCGCATTATAGATGTGCCCGCAAGACGACGCGGCCGTCCCCCCAAAGCTCGGCCGTCAATTCAGGTCGGCGTCCTTGGGCCCGGTTTGCGACCGCACTAAGCGGCGCACATCACTTTTCATCCTATCAGATTTGCCGGACGCGATCCGGCCACGGAAGAGCTTTGCCATGATTTACCCAGTGATTGATTTCAACGTGTACCGCTTACGTCGCCAATTCGGCACGCTGAGGCTTCGCTGCGCGAGCCCGCCTAGCAGCTTACCCCCATCGCGCTCAGCCCAGGACAGGAACGCAGCGCTATCCGACGACATTACTGGCCTCGTCACAGCGCTCGTCCTCAGGATCACAAAACGGCGCGGGCGCTCACTCAGCGCGCTACCCGGCGCGGTCCGTGACGCCCTATGCGACTTGGTTGCGCAGAGCGACCCCACCGCACGCTTGCTGTTTCAGTGGCTTGATCGGGAGCAGGACACCGACAAGGCGATCTTGGAGGCGGCGCGCCTACCTGATAGATGGCGCAATCGGCTGCAACCTGGGTCAAAAACCGAGCACCTTATCTATCGCCATCACCGCTTTTGGAAGCCGCAAAGCAGCCGCCTCGCCGAGCTTGACCGTCGTCGGCTGTCGCAGCTGCAGAGCCTTCTTGAAGAGGAGATCCGCCATGACCGTTGATCGCCTCGAGCGCTACTTGCTTGGCCGCCTCAAACGCCGATCGCTGCGGATCGCATATCGGGCGGCAGTCGCGGCCGATATCCTGCGCGCGCACCAGCGCACCATCAAGATGCATCCAGTTACCATATATACGCCTGGGGCAAGGGCTGTGACATTGACCGGGGCTATCACTGCAGACCGACGCACTCTGCTGCGGGTTCTATCAAGCGATGCATTGCTGCCTGTCTTGCCACCGGTCACAGTTCGCAGACATGATATCGACCTGGTCATTGAGGATATTGTCGGTGACATCGACGCATCTGGTACAGGCGCTGAGACCGAGGCTATACCGGCAGACTTGGAAGAACGGCCACACCTTCGCGACGATCGTCGAGATCATGGTCAATACCTAAAGCAGCTTGCCAGCCTCTTGCGAGCAGTCGCACATCCGCCAGCAATCACCGAGACGGTCATTGTCCTCAGCATCATCGAAGCTGTGCGGCGATCACATCTGACAGCTGCCAAGGTCCTCGAGATCCTGTCCAGACCGGCATCAGTCTTGCTGCTGCGGGTGCCTATCCGCGGATTTGAACAAGCGTTTGGGCTCATGATCGAGCATGGCATCATTGGGCCCGCCATGCGGCTGCGGGACGGAGGAGGAGGATACTCGCTGAGCAGGCGCGTGTACTCGGGCCAGGAGCCATACGACACGCGCACCATTGTAACGTTTCGGCATGGTGACCTCACATATCAGAACTCCGAGAACCGGCGTGTGCTCCTGTCAAAGGCACTTTCGACCGGCCGCACCATCCTGGTGGCTGCTGAGGATGACGAACCCTGGTCAGATCGCGTGACATCAAGCGCAGATCTGATCCTCGATGCCCCACAGTTAGATTGGCAACTGCTGACCCATGCAATCGAGATTGCAACGGGCCACTTACGCGCCAAAGTCGACGAAGCCGCACGTGAGTATACTATAGAGTTGAAGCGTCTCGGTCTGGACGATCTCGCACTTGCGATTAAGCCCGGACGGACCATTTGCAGCATCCTAAGTCGTCTTGAGACTTTTGCCCGTGAGCAAGCGGACGTCCGGGGCGATGAAGAAGGAGCCGGGTCAGCTAAGCAGACTGCTGCGAAGGGGGAGCGAGGCGGTACCTCTACCAGTACAGAACGCGGCCGCCGTGCCGACAAGACATTTTCGGTAGACATCATCCAGCCAGCACAACGGCCTGCAAAAGCAGAGGGCAAACAAGCAGGCATACCGCATCTGTGCGTCGAGCACTTGGCGGGCTACGGCGACGCACGCCAGTGGGCACTCGACCTCAAGACGGATCTAGTACTCTGGCGTAGCAAGAAGCTCTCCTGGGCAGACATGAGCACCAAGCTACTGCTGAGTGGCCCGCCTGGGACCGGCAAAACGACTTTTGCACGCGCGCTATGTAACTCCTTTCAGATCCCGCTCATCGCGACGTCTGTCGGCCAATGGCTAGAGCCTGGATACCTTGGTGACGTCCTTAAGCGTATGACAGCTGCCTTTGACGTTGCAAAAGAGCATGGACCGGCAATTCTGCTCATCGACGAGATCGATGGTATTGGTCGGCGCGACGGCGCAGCAGGACGGACATATGACGACTATTGGATCTCAGTAGTTAATCGGCTGCTCGAACTTCTCGACGGGACAGCAAAGTCAGAAGGCATCATTGTCGTCGGCGCAACCAATCGGCCCGGCGTAATCGATCCGGCAATCCGCCGATCCGGCCGCTTGGAACAACATATCGAGATTCCGCCTCCCGACATCAATGCACTGGAGGGCATCATCCGCCATCACCTGGGTCCAGATCTCAAGGGGGTCCTGGCGAGTGCAAGCAAAACCAACCTAAAGGACAGTAATCTGTCGGGAGCCGACCATGTCGCACCCTGAGTTGACTGCGAGCCACAATCACGCCACGACTCGCTCCCTTGCGCGTTATGATCGGCCGTCAGCCCTTCGCCATCTGGCTCTCGCAGCTCAAGGCATGACCGGCGCTGATATCGCACGTCTGATCCGCGACGCACGCGGCATTGCGCGTCGCGCCAAACGCAAGCTTCGCTACAGAGATGTTTTGGAGGTGCTCGATCGACAGATTGGCTCGGTGCCGCCAGATGTACGTTGGCGCATTTCAGTTCACGAGGCAGGTCATGCGGTGGCGTTCGCAACCCTCGGCATCGCAGAGGTCCAGTCGGTCACCACCGGTCGCGGTGACGGGGGCGCGACATCGGTGCGATGGCCTGAGGTGATGCCCCAGACAGAGAACGGTGTGATGAAGGTTATCACCTGCTATCTCGCAGGACGTGCAGCAGAGAGCCTCATCTTCAATGAGACGTTGATCGGTCACGGCGGCAGCGATGGTAGCGACCTTGAGATCGCAACCACAAACGCGGTTCGTCTTGAGACAGTGCTCGGATGCTCCGGGGATCTGCCTCTCGTTTACATGCCGAGTGAACGCCCACAACACGACCTTCGCTACGATCGGGGGCTTGCAGTGCGGGTCAACAAACGTCTCGAAGAAGCTCTAGGTAGGGCGATGGCCATCGTCACCCGTCATCAAGATGCCTTGCTCCGCCTGGCCCGGGAGCTGGATAACCGACGCTATCTAGACGGCGCGGCGGTACGGGACCTCCTCGGGCGCGATGAGGGCAGATCTGTATGAACGCCGTTAGCGGCCTCCCCCGGGCGAATGGTCTAAGTTCGTCCGGGCCTCGTCTTGCGGTGTTTTAGATAGGGAAGGACGCGGATCAGTACATCTTGGTATGCTGGCAAAGCGGTATACCAGCAGGAAAGATCGTGAGACCGGTAAACTGCGTTCAGATACATTGCACATTACCGATTCCGATTTTGACACTATCGATTCAAACTGCAGCCCAGCCGATTCAGAAGCAAAGGCCGTCTTCGCAATTGTCGAACTGCATGCCGCCTGTGCTGTCGTGGACCGCATCTTCCTTTGGCTGTCGATCTTGGACGCGAAGTTTCGGCATTTGTAGCAAACGCCGTGCGAGAGATGCCGCGATCAGGCCGGTCCGGTCATTGACGCCGACCAAAATCCGCCTGAGCCTAGATTCAGGTGCAACAAAGTAACCCAAAATCCATGACTATAGATAATCCGACAACGACACATACCAAGGTGGATGTGCCCCCCTCTCGCCTGCTCGCCAATTGCCACATCCCTCATGACGGCTCAGAGGCCTCGTCACCGACCGAAGCCGGGCAAACAGCGGCCCGCACATCAGCTTTCTGCACATCCTTTGTCAAGTTCGACCCATCTGTCGCACTCGGTAGCCTCTACGTCAGCCAACCGGTCTTTCACGGTAAAGCCCTCGCGATCGATTTGACCCGGGGAATGATCCGAGGGGCAATCGATTCGGTTGCCAGCGATCAACGGCGCTTGAAGCAGATTTGCAAGACTTACGGGTTGGAGCTTCATCACGCCTATATCAAACTGACGGCACGATACGGCGGCGATGAAGTCAGGCTTGACGGCCGAATGGTGCAGCTGCATGCGGAGCTGCCGAGCTTCATCGACATCCATCGGATTCTGCTTCTTGATCGGGGGCGGCTCCTGTTCGAGCGGCCATATCAGGAGCAGATATTCGAAGAGGACGGACATGTCCCGCGCTTGGTCACGTCAATCAGATGTGTCGAGGAGACGGACAGACTGACTCAGGATTGGACCTCAGCAATGATCAGGGCGAACGTTCTCGACGACGCGGAACCTGTCCGTATTCAAGGTTTTTTGTGGCTGCCCTTCGGCGCTGACCGTTATCGACCGTCCGTTTTCAAGGAGTATGATCCGGCGCGTTTCTCAGAACTTGAGGCTTGTACGCTCAGCAGCGATCTGGTTCGCGGCAAGGTCGGCAATGTCGTCTACATGCGAGGGCTAGGTGACTGAGATGCTCGACGCACTATTTACACCCCCCACAGAAAGTCGGGCTGCCGAGCGGGATCGCCGGTTCCGCGGTTTCGGTCCACAAGTGACCTCAGCCTGGCGATCACGGTTGCTGCCAGCGCCGTCTCCGATTCCACATTCGATATCTTCGATTCTCGGACGAACGGCGTTTGCGGGGGGAGGCTGAGATGGCGAGATCACGCACTCAGCGCCTGCGAGACCAGCGAGAGCGCCAGCAGGCCTACCGGGATGAGCAGCGACGGCTCCGGCGACCGGGCCGCGACGACATCGCCCGCGTCGCGCTTCGATGGCTTATACTCGGGACTGCAAAGCTGGCGGAGCGGGAAGGCAATCCGGCCCGCATGAATAAGGTCGAAGGGGACCTACTCGAAGCCTTGGTCGAGCAGGGCTTTGACAGGTCTGCCTCGGATGCAGCGCTCGGCGATCTCATCGACAGATATGTCGACGGCAAATGGGATTTCCGGCGCAAGGTGCATCTTGGGATCGGTCCTGAGCCGGGCGAATGACCGGTACCTTTAGTGACCACAGGTGATGCGGCAGGCAGCTGGCGCATCGCAAACGCCGTCTGCAGTCTAAGTCGCCTCTCCCCCCATTACTTCATAAAACGCCGTTTGCACCAAAATCGTGCGACGCTTGCTCTTGTTGCCGTGGGTACCGTTCACTAACTGGCGAGGATCATTGGGGGTACCATGACCGCAAAACACGCCAAAACCGCCATTATATACGCACGCTACTCTACGGATCGACAGACAGATGTGTCCATCGAGACCCAGGTCGAACTGTGTCAAAACTTCATCACAGACCGTGGCTGGCAGCTGGTCGACACCTACTCCGACAGAGCGGTCAGCGGCTCCGACTACATGACGCGCCCAGGCATCCAGCGCGTTCTGGAACGGATCACGAGCGGCAAGGTCGACCTCGTTCTGTGCGTGACGGTTGACCGCATTTCACGCGACGCCGAGCATGGCAATGGATTCTTGAAGCGCCTCCGCTACCATAACACCGAGCTATGGACTGTGTACGGCGGCTCATCCGTAACCGATATCGAGATGAGCCTTCGCGTGACACTCAGCCAGGAGCTCATCGCGCAAATCCGCTTCCGGACGCGCGAGGGCATGAAGACCGCGGTCCGTCGAGGCAAGGCCACGACATGTCTTGCTTATGGCTACCGGGTCAAACTCGAGTACGATGCGCATGGAGAGCGCATCCCGGGCCTTCGCGAAGTCGACCCTGTACAAGCCGAGGTCGTCCAGGAGATTTTCGGGTTATATGCCGACGGTGTATCTCCGAGTGCCATCGCAGTCGCGCTCAATAAGAAAGGCATTCCTGGCCCGCGTGGTATAAGGTGGCGCGACACTGCCATCCGTGGCCACGTCGACCGCGGCACAGGCATCCTGAACAACGAACTTTATGTGGGCCGAGTCGTCTGGAATAGGCGCGAGTATCGCAAGAACCCGGACACGGAACGCCGGATCGCCCGCCATAATGATAGCGACGACTGGGTCGTGGACGAACGCCCGGAACTGCGCATCATCTCCGACGATCTTTGGTCCGCCGTCAAGCGGCGGCAGTTAGGCGTGCGCGGCGAGTTCGAACGGACACTCTCTAATCCCCTAAACCGCACTCACCGTCCGAGCTATCTCCTGAGTGGACTGCTCGAATGTGCCGAGTGCGGTGGACCCTACGCCATCATGGCCAAGGATCGATACGGCTGCACCAACCACAAAAAGAAGATCCCCCTCGACGTCCTCGGTGGAGCCTGTTGTAGCAATCATAAGACGATCCTTCGCAAGGAACTCGAGGACCGCATCCTGACATGCATCCCTGCCGCCTTGGTGCACATGGATGTCTTCAGGCGAACCGTGGAGAAAGTCCTGCAAAGCGAACTCGCGGAACGCAAAACGGCTGACCATCAGGCCAAGGATATCGAAGCCGCTCTTCAACGCAATAAACGGGAGCAAGAGGGCATCATCGCCCAGATGTCACAACGGGCAGCAGAGGGACGCCGTTCTATCGCTGCCTTTGACGACCAGCTCGACAGGCTCGACGAGGAACGCGAAGAACTGGAGCGGCAGCTGGCAAGCGCACCCTCCAGGGATAAGCCCATCAGCGATGCAGAACGCCTCGCGACTCTGCGCGGTGAGATCAACGAAGAAACCGTCCGAACGGTGATCCACGCAATGCTCTACATGATGCGCGATCACGCTGATACCCAAACCAAGCAGCCGCTGATCGGCATCATCCGGCAGCTCATTCAGAAAGTGGTCATTGCAAGTACACCGGGCCGTCAACCGCCGGCGCTGGAAGTGCATGGTCGCATTGCATCGATCCTCGCTGCCATGGAGACAGCTCAAGTGATGGAAGCCAAGTTCAGGGCAATGGTGGACCAGGATGTGCTGGCGCGTCAGCTGTCCGGTGAACTCGACACGGAGGACAAAAAACAAAAGCTCCTCGCGGTTTACGCTGAGGAGCTTTCAAGGAAACGACTTGAATGGCAGCAGATTCAAGTCTCAGTGGTTGCGGGGGCAGGATTTGAACCTGCGGCCTTCAGGTTATGAGCCTGACGAGCTACCGGGCTGCTCCACCCCGCGCCAAGAGCGTCTCTGGAGTATTGAGACGCTTGAGAGACTGTCTAAAGCGAAAGGGCCGCATTTATAGCGGCCCTAAGATTTCGGCTTGGGCCGAGGTTGTGTTGAGAAGATTATGATTGCCTTTAGCAGACCTGGCAGCGACCTACTCTCCCGCGTCTTGAGACGAAGTACCATTGGCGCTGGGGCGTTTCACGGCCGTGTTCGGAATGGGAACGGGTGCAGCCACCCCGCCATAACCACCAGGTCAGCTAAGGGCAATCATTGAGAAGCTGGTACAGGCGTTTGCCTGTTTTCTTTGAACACAGATGGCTTTGCTCATCTTTGATGAGCATAAGCAATGAGAACGATCAAGCCAATCGAGCTATTAGTAACGGTAAGCTTCATGCATTACTGCACTTCCACACCCGTCCTATCAACGTGGTCGTCTTCCACGGCTCTGATAGGGAATACTCGTTTTCAGGTGGGTTTCCCGCTTAGATGCCTTCAGCGGTTATCCCTTCCATATATAGCTACCCTGCTATGCCCTTGGCAGGACAACAGGTCCACCAGAGATATGTCCATCCCGGTCCTCTCGTACTAGGGACAGATCCTGTCAATATTCCTACACCCACGGCAGATAGGGACCGAACTGTCTCACGACGTTCTGAACCCAGCTCACGTACCGCTTTAATTGGCGAACAGCCAAACCCTTGGGACCTGCTCCAGCCCCAGGATGCGATGAGCCGACATCGAGGTGCCAAACAACCCCGTCGATATGGACTCTTGGGGGTCATCAGCCTGTTATCCCCGGCGTACCTTTTATCCGTTGAGCGATGGCCCTTCCACACGGGACCACCGGATCACTATGACCGACTTTCGTCTCTGCTCGACTTGTCAGTCTCGCAGTCAGGCGGGCTTATGCCATTGCACTCGACGACCGATTTCCGACCGGTCTGAGCCCACCATCGCGCGCCTCCGTTACTCTTTCGGAGGCGACCGCCCCAGTCAAACTACCCACCATACACTGTCCCGGATCCGGATGACGGACCGCGGTTAGACATCCATGACGATAAGGGTGGTATTTCAAGGATGGCTCCACAGAAACTGGCGTCCCTGCTTCAAAGCCTACCACCTATCCTACACATGCCGACACGAATGCCAGTGTAAAGCTATAGTAAAGGTGCACGGGGTCTTTCCGTCTGACCGCAGGAACCCCGCATCTTCACGGGGAATTCAATTTCACTGAGTCTATGTTGGAGACAGCGGGGAAGTCGTTACGCCATTCGTGCAGGTCGGAACTTACCCGACAAGGAATTTCGCTACCTTAGGACCGTTATAGTTACGGCCGCCGTTTACTGGGGCTTCGATTCAAAGCTTGCACCTCTCCTCTTAACCTTCCAGCACCGGGCAGGCGTCAGACCCTATACGTCGTCTTGCGACTTCGCAGAGCCCTGTGTTTTTGATAAACAGTCGCTACCCCCTGGTCTGTGCCACCCCATCACACTTGCGTGCAAAGGGGTCACGCTTCTTCCGAAGTTACGCGTGCAATTTGCCGAGTTCCTTCAACATAGTTCTCTCAAGCGCCTTGGTATACTCTACCTGACCACCTGTGTCGGTTTCGGGTACGGTCTGTACGGTGGAGCTATTTCCTGGAACCACTTCCTCGCCCATTCAATCCAATAAGAATGAACAAGTTACGTGATCCGTCACTACCACCAGGCCCACGAATATTAACGTGGTTCCCATCGACTACGCGTGTCCGCCTCGTCTTAGGGGCCGGCTAACCCTGCTCAGATTAACTTTAAGCAGGAACCCTTGGTCTTTCGGCGAGGGGGTCTCTCACCCCCTTTATCGTTACTCATGTCAACATTCGCACTTCCGATACCTCCAGGAGCCCTCACGGGTCTCCCTTCACAGGCTTACGGAACGCTCCGCTACCACGTATCTTGCGATACATCCTCAGCTTCGGTGCATGGCTTTAGCCCCGTTACATTTTCGGCGCAAAGACCCTTATTTAGACCAGTGAGCTGTTACGCTTTCTTTAAATGATGGCTGCTTCTAAGCCAACATCCTGGTTGTTTTGGGATCCTCACATCCTTTCCCACTTAGCCATGACTTGGGGACCTTAGCTGGAGGTCAGGGTTGTTGCCCTCTTCACGACGGACGTTAGCACCCGCCGTGTGTCTGCCGACTAGTACTCCCAGGTATTCGGAGTTTGGTTAGGATCAGTAAGACGGTGAGTCCCCATAGCCCATCCAGTGCTCTACCCCCTGGGGTATTCGGTCGACGCTCTACCTAAATAGATTTCGCGGAGAACCAGCTATCTCCGAGTTTGATTGGCCTTTCACCCCTAGCCACAAGTCATCCCAATCTATTGCAACAGATGCGGGTTCGGCCCTCCAGTTGGTGTTACCCAACCTTCAGCCTGCTCATGGCTAGATCACTCGGTTTCGGGTCTAATGCAACTAACTGAACGCCCTGTTCAGACTCGCTTTCGCTGCGCCTACACCTACCGGCTTAAGCTTGCTAGTTACACTAAGTCGTTGACCCATTATACAAAAGGTACGCCGTCAGGCTTGCGCCCTCCGACTGCTTGTAGGCATCCGGTTTCAGGTTCTATTTCACTCCCCTTGTCGGGGTGCTTTTCACCTTTCCCTCACGGTACTTGTTCGCTATCGGTCATGCACGAGTACTTAGGCTTGGAGAGTGGTCTCCCCATGTTCAGACAGGATTTCACGTGTCCCGCCTTACTCAAGGACAATGAGTGTTCTACGTCTACGGGGCTATCACCCGCTGCGGCCGACCTTTCCAAATCGTTCGACTTTATTCCTCATTGCCACTGGCCTGGTCCGCGTTCGCTCGCCACTACTTGCGGAGTCTCGGTTGATGTCCTTTCCTGCAGGTACTTAGATGTTTCAGTTCCCTGCGTTCGCTTCTAACCCCTATGTATTCGAAGGTTAGATACCTTATAACAATGCTTGGAAACCCAAGCCGATCTCGCGATCAGTTTGGATTCTCCAAGCATTTAAGGTGGGTTGCCCCATTCGGAGATCCATGGATCAAAGCTCATTCGCAGCTCCCCACGGCTTTTCGCAGCGTATCACGTCCTTCTTCGCCTGTGCATGCCAAGGCATCCACCAAATGCCCTTACGACACTTAATCGTTCTCATTGCCAATGCTCATCTATAGTTGGATTTGGCAAACCTTGTCCCGACAGCTGCGCTGCGGGGGTGCCAAATCTGGCCATCCGGACAACCTTGCGATTGCCGTCAGACCAGTTCCAACAGTCCGGCTACCTTTTACAACCAGACCATTCAGATGCCATCGACGTGTTCGACAAGTCTGCTTTATTGGAGCTACGCCGAGCAGCTCACTTGCAGCTTGCCATTTAAGACCAGCTTCTCGAGATTAAATCCGGGATCGCGCGGTCAGGCAACGATCATCAGCAATCCGTCAGAGGAGACCTAAGTCACCAACAACGAACGACCAGAGCGACAGGCTTCCTACCTACCTCCGACCCTTCCCCAGGTTCCGGCCGGCTAGGCCATCACAAGGTTCATCAGGATCGGGCTCGGACACGGGGTAAAACCCCATACCTGGAAGCCTCCAGATCAATCTTCTCTTCACAATGTAGACAGAACAGGCACATGGCATTTCGCCAGGTGCAAACTTTTACTTCTTCAAAGACAAGGTCGCCGCACCGCATCAACACCAAAACCTTGGTGGAGCTGAGCGGGATCGAACCGCTGACCCCCTGCTTGCAAAGCAGGTGCTCTCCCAGCTGAGCTACAGCCCCATTCAGGTTGCACCTCAAGGCCATAACCAAGAGATCCGTCAACGCTTAAACCACAAATCCATCCAAACCGTCCAAAATCACCAGATGCGCTCAAAAGCGCAAAGGCAAATCATGGTGGGCCCGGGTAGACTCGAACTACCGACCCCACGCTTATCAAGCGTGTGCTCTAACCGACTGAGCTACGGGCCCATAAGGATGGAACAACACATAGCCGCCCGAGACATGAAAGCCTCAAACGACCAAAGCGTGGTCCTTGTCTTCTGAAGAAAGAGAAACGTGGACGGCGATCTGCGCCATACCGTGACGATGCCAAGCATCTGTCCGGCGTATTACGTTGCGATCGTGACCTGACTGGTCCGATCTATGTTCTAAAAAGCACGGGAAGGTTCATCCCCTAGGCAAGTCAAAGACTTGCCGGAGGGCGTCTTACCAATTCCACAGCTTCCTTAGAAAGGAGGTGATCCAGCCGCAGGTTCCCCTACGGCTACCTTGTTACGACTTCACCCCAGTCGCTGACCCTACCGTGGTTAGCTGCCTCCCTTGCGGGTTAGCGCACTACCTTCGGGTAAAACCAACTCCCATGGTGTGACGGGCGGTGTGTACAAGGCCCGGGAACGTATTCACCGCGGCATGCTGATCCGCGATTACTAGCGATTCCAACTTCATGCACTCGAGTTGCAGAGTGCAATCCGAACTGAGATGGCTTTTGGAGATTAGCTCGACCTCGCGGTCTCGCTGCCCACTGTCACCACCATTGTAGCACGTGTGTAGCCCAGCCCGTAAGGGCCATGAGGACTTGACGTCATCCCCACCTTCCTCTCGGCTTATCACCGGCAGTCCCCTTAGAGTGCCCAACTGAATGCTGGCAACTAAGGGCGAGGGTTGCGCTCGTTGCGGGACTTAACCCAACATCTCACGACACGAGCTGACGACAGCCATGCAGCACC
>LFEF01003545.1_pt1 | contig 19327 bp, 14 predicted proteins | sample 619371 | NCBI WGS metagenome assembly LFEF01 (sample SAMN03014291, study PRJNA259931) | freshwater metagenome | biome: lake; feature: waterbloom | place: China: Taihu Lake | collected 2006-08 | depth 0 m m
GAAAACTTTCCACCGAACGAGCCAATAAAGTAAAAAACAAAATCATTGAAAACGGCATTACCAATAAAATCATTGTGACCATTGAAGGAAAAGGAAGAATTTTAATTGAAGATGATATTTTAGATAATTTAACGGCTGTTCGTTCTAAAAATCGAAGAGTGGATATTGTGCTGAACATGAAGCCGCTTCCAAAAGTAGAACTAAAAATACCGGGCGTTTATACTACATTTAATAAAGAAAATATCGTAGGTGACCGAATATTACTATCTGATATGCTTTTTGAACGAGGAAGCAGCGTTTTGACCTTAAAATGTAAAAATGAATTGGACAAATTGGCAAAAATGCTTCAGAAACACAAAAACATTCATATTGAAATCCAAGGTCATATTTGTTGTACTCCGCCTAATCATAAGGAAGCCATTGACAAAGACACCAAAAAAAGAAAATTATCCCACAATCGAGCTGAAAAGGTGTACAAATATTTGATACTAAAAAAAGTAGCTAAAGAACGATTAACGTTCAAAGGATATGGAAATACCAAGCCTTTGGGTAAAGGTCCGGAATTGGATAGACGAGTGGAATTGGTGATTACGAAGATGTAGATAGTTAAAGATTCCAAAACATTTTTATTAATTAAGCATTATAAGTTAGTTATTTTCAAATACCTATTAAAAACTACATTAATGTTAATTTTTAATCTATCTTTACAAGATAATTAAAAAATTTAATCATGAAAAAACACTTTTTTTTATTTGTAACTTTAGTTGGATTAAGCCTTATTTCTTGTAATAATGATGACGAAAATAGTTCTACTTCTATTGTAGGGAAATGGGAGTATTTCAAAGAGGGTTTTGTAGTTGATGGTCAAGAAATTTTAGAAGATTATGATCACGCCGTAGGGTGTAATAAAGATACGGCTCAATATAACAGCAATGGAACTCTACAAGAAGTTTATTATTCGAATGATGGAAGTGGATGTGTTGAAGATTCTGACACATATTCATATACTATTTCAGGAAATACAATTACAGTTAACTTTGGTTCAGAATCACTTACCGGAACATTTTCTATATCCAATAACATTTTAAAGATAAGATATACAGATAGTGGAACGATATATGTTGTTACTTTAAAAAAAGTATAATCTATTTATTTCGTTATATAGATTTAATCTTTAAGCCTCGTAAAAGAGGCTTTTTTTTTTGAACATTATCCTTTTAATTGAATTATAATTATTTCCTCTTCATCTGAATATGCTCAATATCATCTTCCAAATACACCTCACTGGTTTTCACAAAACCTAAATTTTCATAGAATTTTTGAAGGTATAACTGAGCGGAAATCGTGATGTTGGTTTCGTTTAATTCCGATTTGGTAGCCGCTATGGCTTCTTCCATCAAATCGTATCCCCATTTTCTGTCGCGGTAGTTTTGTTTGACTACTACTCTACCAATGGACGCATCTTCAAAATAATCGCCGGGTTTAAAAATTCGGACATAAGCTACTATTTCATTTTCAAATGTTCCAATGAGGTGAAGGGCTTTCTCATCTTTTCCATCAATGTCTTGGTATACGCAATTTTGCTCCACTACAAACACTTCGCTACGCAGTTGCAGTATTTTATATAGTTCTGATAAAGAAAGTTCGTTAAATCGCTTTAATTTGAATGATAATGCCATTTGAATACTTTCAGAATAACTAATTATTGAATAGTTGTCTATAAAAACTTCACCGAGCGAATGATGGATTCTAATTCGTGCATTAAATCTCTTTTGGCCTGGGATGGATTATAACAAAACCCTTCCAAAACTAAATAACGATTATTTTTTTCGTCTTTGATGGCATAATTAATGAATGGGCCTGCCATGTAATCATTTTTTAGAAACCAATTGCCTTTTGTTTCATACGTTTTTTTACCGTCTAATTTGATAAAAAACAAATAAGGTGCATAGGCTTCTTCTGTAACCATAAAAGTATTAGGAAGCGTTCCTTGAATGTGTTTTTCACCTATTGAATCACGAACTCGTATGATATTGGAAACCACATTCGAATCTTTTTCAAACTGCTTTATTGGTACTTCATACATCAAAATACTATTGTTGCCGGATGGTAATTCTTTTCGTATCCAAAGAAATTTATCTTCTTCGATAATGTATCTATAGGCAGTTGGTAATTTTAACTTGACGTTGAATTTCTTTTGAATTTTAGCATCATCTAAAAGTGATTTTGAAATACGTCGTTGGCTTTCAATAATATCTGTTTTTTTATACTTTTTAATGATTTCGGCAGCGTTTTCTTCGATTAATGAAATAAGTTCTTCAACCGTTTGACCACTGATGTAGGCAACATTTTGAGGTTTTGCAAATTCATTTTCTTTCAGTTCAAATCCGGATTCTTCGCCTTTTTTTATCACCAAAATATTTCTACTATTGGTCATAAATCCATCAAATAATTTCGGGATATATTGTTTAATGGTGAACAAGGGTTCTTCAGTAGGTAAACCATCTACGGGAGCTGCAAATTTACTTCTGATGCTATCTCCCACTTCTCCATTCCATAATTGATTGTCAATAATTACGGATAAGTGATTAATTTTTCCTGATGATTCTTTTAAAAGTGAATCTCTTTTTTCTTCTTTACAAGACAAAAACAATACTGAAAAGGCAAAAAATAACGCTAATTTTTTCATGGAAATACTATTTTGGAATCACTAAAATTAACCACTAATTTTTAGTTTCATTCCCGGTTTTATTTTTCCACTGCTAATACCGTTCCATTTTTTTAAATCAGACACGGTTACTCCTTTTATTTTTTGAGAAATACTAAATAAAGAGTCGCCTTTTTTTACAATATATACCTTTTCTGATTGATATTTTGATTGGCGTTCCGATTTAACAGGCTTTGCTTCTACCTGTGCAACTTCTTGCTTTTCAGGCAGTAAAACTTTTAAACTAGTTCCAATTTTAACATTTGAATCTTCCAAAACATTCCATTCTTTCAATTCATCAACTGATACGTTATATTTTTTTGCAATTTGAATTAAATTATCTCCAGCCTGTACAATATAATTTTCAGTTACCAACTCAATTGGGGCGGTGACTTGTAAGCTAGAACCAATTAGAATATTTTCATCTTCCAACTTATTCCAAGTTATAATTTCATCTTTCGTTATATTGTATTTTTTTGCAATGCTAAATAATGATTCTCCTTTTTCAACTATATGCAATTCTTTTTGCTTGATTTGGCCTTTCTGAAGCACTGAATCTTGTGCTTTTTCAGCAACATTAGATTTTGGTTTAGCTGTTGTTGCCACTGCAACTACTTGTTCTTCTGTAATTATTCTTAAATTTTTACCTAAAGGAGCTCTATTTGATTTTAACTTATTCCATTTTTTTATTTCAGAAATCGTAACGCCATATCTTTTGGAAATTCCACCCAATGTTTCGCCTCTTCTTACTTTGTGGTATTTTGTTTTTGTTATGGATTCACTTTCGTTACCTGCAACATAATCCGGATTAAAAAATGGCTTTTCTCTTTTATTAAATTCATATTCTGCGTAGGCATAGATTTTAGGCTCATTTGATGTAAAAATAGCCACTTTATCTAAAGGTAAACGAACATAGTGCTTTTTATCCTTGATAAATGGTATAAAATCTCTTTTGTAAGATGGGTTTAAAAACTGTAATTGTTCCACTGATATGTCTAACACATCCGACAACTGCTTAAAAGAAATCTTGTTTTTAATCAAAATAGTATCCGTTGCAAAATGATTTGCTACCGGTTTGTTGGGTTTAATCCCATGCTCTTTATGAAATTCAAAAACATACATTGTAGCTAAAAAAGCCGGAACATATCCTTGTGTTTCTTTAGGTAAATATGGTCTAATGTTCCAATAGTTTTGTTTTCCGCCGGATCTTCTGATGGCTTTGGTAACATTTCCAGGGCCGGCATTGTAAGAGGCTAAAACCAAGTCCCAATCACCAAATATTGCATACATGTTCACCATATATTGGCAAGCCGCTTCAGTGGCTTTTAACATATCACTTCTTTCATCCGTAAAAGTGTTGATGTCAAGATTGTATTGCTTTCCGGTTCCATACATAAATTGCCATAATCCTGTTGCTCCGGCTTTTGAAACCGCTCTAGGATTTAAAGCTGATTCAACAACGGCTAAATACTTAATTTCTAACGGAACATTATATTTTGCTAATGCCTCTTCAAAGTATGGAAAATAATATTGTGATAACGACATTAATCTTTCATACGCCTTTTTGCGGTTTTTCAGATAATGCTTGATGATGTTTTCCAAACCTTGATTGTATTCAATATGAAAAGCCGATTTTGAATCTAAAATTTTTAATCGTTCTTTCAATAAATCAGTAGATAAATCATATTCAACCTTGATATCCGGATTAAGATTTTCAATATCAGCAATCATCTCGGGAAATAAATCCTGATTGCTTAATTCATTCATCCATCTTTCATCCACACAAGCTGCTACATCATGTTTGACAAATGTTTTTTTAATAGAATCTAAATAGGAAATTTTGTTTTCTTGTTGCGTTAAAGTCTCCACCAACGTGGAATCTTGAGCCATTACAGCTAACGAAAAAAACGAAAATAATGAAAGTGTGGTATTACGAAAATTCATTTTTGGGTAATCTTTTATTTATCAGTTGTTTAGTCTGTTTTTGCAAACATAAATAGTTACAACGATAAATGTTGTTTATTTATTGTTAAAAGTATAATTTTATTCTAAAATTGCCGCAATTCCGGGTAAGGTTCTTCCTTCAAGCATTTCCAACATTGCTCCTCCTCCGGTTGACACATAACTCATTTTTGGCTCTAGACCGAATTGTTTCACCGCTGCTACTGAATCACCACCGCCTACTAATGAAAACGCACCATTGGCAGTTGATTCTGCGATATAATTACCTAATTCTATTGTACCGTTGGCAAAATTTTCCATTTCAAAAACACCTAGTGGTCCATTCCATAAAATTGTTTTAGAATTCATAATTACTTCCTTAAAATTCTCTAACGATTTTGGTCCGGCATCTAGCCCTTGCCATCCATCAGGAATAGCTCTAACGTCTACAATTTGAGTGTTGGCATCGTTTGAAAAAGCATCTGCTGCTACAACATCAACAGGAAGGTGTAAATGAACATTCTTTTCTTTAGCTAAATGAAGAATATCCAAGGCTAATTGCAACTTATCATCCTCACAAATTGAATTTCCGACCTTACCGCCTAACGCTTTTACGAATGTAAATGTCATTCCGCCACCAATAATCATGTGGTCAACTTTGTCTAGAATATTTTCAATTACGGTAATTTTAGAAGAGACTTTTGATCCTCCTAAAACAGCGGTAACCGGTTTTTTGCTGTCTTTTAATACTTTGTTTAGGCTATCAATTTCTTTTGCCAGTAATGTTCCAAAGCATTTATCATTTGGGAAAAATTGTGCAATTATAGTAGTAGAAGCGTGAGCTCGGTGAGCTGTTCCAAAAGCATCGTTTACATAAATATCGCCTAAAGAAGCTAATTTTTTTGAAAATTCTACGTCTCCTGCTTCTTCTTCATTATAAAAACGAAGGTTTTCTAATAATAAAACTTCTCCCGGTTGTAAGTCTGATGCTGCTTTTTCAGCAATTTCTCCTATACAATCACTTGCAAATTTCACCGGAATACCTAGTATTTCTGAAGATCTCGACACAATATGTTTTAAAGAATACTTTTCTTCAACACCTTTTGGTCTTCCTAAATGTGACATTAAAATCACACTTCCGCCATCTGCTAAAATTTTATCTATGGTTGGTTTTGCTGCTTCAATTCTGTTAGCATCGGTTACGTTAAAGTGTTCATCAAGTGGCACATTAAAATCTACTCGTATTAACGCTTTTTTATTTTTAAAATTGAAGTCAAACAATGTTTTCATGGTTAAATTTATTAAGTTTACTGATTTTACAAATTTAATTGTTTCAACTGAAAAAGAAACTGATTTTTGTCAATCGATGTTGATTGTCAAAATCCACATTTCTTCTAAATATCGATTGTTATATTTTGTTTCTTTCGCTTTTTCTGCTTCCTCTTTGTTTTTGTAATAGGTTAAAAACACATATAAATAGTTGTTTTCCGGATTTATAAAATAATCGGGCTCTAATCCGTCTTGTCTTAATTTCATCATAAATCGGGCTGCATTTACTCTTTCATTAAAAACATTTACTACGATGTAATACCCTTTAGGCGAATTTGGAATATTCATCTTTTGCTCCAATGAAGGAGTTGCTACACTTGATGATTTTGGTTCTTCTATAACCGGTTTACTATGCTTTTGCTCTGCTTTCACAACCACTTGCGTAGATTTTGAATCTGTTACTGCTGCAATTGCTGGTTTAGGTTGAACTTTTGGTGTGGTTGCATCTTTTGGTGTTTGCTTGGCATTGTCTTTGGTTTCCGATTTTTGTTTTTTAGGTGTTTCAGTTGTCTGATTAATTGCAGCAACCGTATTTTGTTTTATTTCCGGTTTACTATCTGAAACTACTTCTTTAGGCTTATCATTTTGTATGGGTAATTCCAATCTGGCCACTTCAATGTTAGTGTCTTTGTCTACTCTTTTAAACGTATTGTCAACATACACTAATTTTGTGTTGTCTTGAGGTTCTTTTACTTTCTCGGGTTTAGCTTCAATGCTTAACGCACAAAAAAACAAGTAGAACAAATCACCGGATGTTTTAAATTTAACTGTTGCCTCTGTGGCATTATTGCTAATTATGGAATTGTTGTGATTTCGAAGCGTTGAAAGAAATGCATCATAGCCCAGCGTATTTTTACTATCCGGAATTCGGTAACGAAAATGCTCATCTTCAACTGTAATGGAACTATCAAAAAAATTACTATACTTTCTGGTAAAAGTTTTTATGTTCGAAAATGATGGCTGTGTTGAAGAGCTAAACATCACTAAATCACCATCCACTTGATAATCTCCTTCAAGAGCTGATGCTGCCATTTTGATTACTACATCACCTTTTGCAGGTGTTTCAAAGTTTTTAAACTTGATATCGATGCTGTTTAGTGAGGCACCACCAAATCCATCATTAATGGCAATATATTTTTCACTCATTGATTCATCTTCATACACAAAAATGATTGTCCAACCAGCTGCTGTTCCACCCAACAGAGTTCCTTGGGTTGCTTTGATATTTGCTACGGTATAAAAACCAAATGGGTTATCGAGAGTTGAAATTAATTCGGTGATATCTGCAAACACTGCATAGGGTGCAACATCTCTCAATTTTTTGTCTTTTAAACCATCAAAAATAACCTCTCCCTTTACCGGTATATATTCTTTTTTTGTAGGCAGTTTGATCAATACTTCATCAAAGGTTTCTCTGGTTTTATCAAATGCTACAAACTTATCTTCGCCTTTTTTATAACCACTTTCGTATTTGTATGTAGCCGCCCAATATAATCCAGCAAATACTACTTTTTTTCCTGCTTCATTTTTATCAAAGAGTGCTGCACTACTGGATGAAAAAGTATTTTTATCATTGTCTATATCAATATATTCCATGTCCATTTCATCATTGGTAATGGCATCAATAGTTTGGTCGTTATAGGGATCGTTAGGTGAATTTTTCTTATCAATTCGATTAAGTATGGAATTGGCAATAATGGTCATGTCTCCTTTTAAGGTCACATTATAACGTTCTTTAAAAGGAACTGTTAATTGAGCAAAACAACCATTAAAAATGGCAAACATTAAGGCTAATAAGAAATATTGACGTCTATTGTTTTGCATACACAATCTCATTAAGATGAGAATAAAACCGTTTTACAACAATTTATTTGGGCTCAAAGGTACTAAAGATTGACGACAAAATGCGTTTTTTATCGATTAAAGTAGTTAAAATTATTTCTTTTTTCATACAAATCAGCATTTTAAAGGAATTCAATTCTAAAAACATATTTTTTCAGACGGTTTAGGGAATAAAATAATTTATATTTGCTTTATGCTATTCAGTCAACTTTTAGGTCAGGAACACATTAAAAACCATTTAACCCGAAGTATTCAGTTGGGAAGAGTCCCGCATGCTCAACTTTTTGTGGGTCCAGAAGGTTCAGGAACACTCCCAATGGCAATTGCATATGCCCAGTATCTTCTGTGTGGAAATGTTGGAAACGAAAACACAGGCGGAAACGATGCGTGTAATTTAAAATTTGAACATTTTGCCCATCCTGATTTACATTTTATTTATCCAACGGTTACAACGGACGAAGTAAAATCTAAACCAAAAAGCATTGATTTTATTCAGGATTGGAGAAGATTTTTATCTGAAAACAGTTATGGCGGATTGTTTGATTGGTTTACCCTTTTGGGAGTTGAAAACAAGCAAGGAGAAATTAGAGTGGATGATGCTCAGGAAATCTTGAAAACACTTTCGCTCAAATCATATGAAGGCGGCTACAAAGTAATGATTATTTGGATGGCTGATAAAATGAATATTGCTGCATCCAATAAATTGTTGAAAATTTTGGAAGAACCTACCGATAAAACAGTTTTTATTTTAATTACTGAAAAGGCAGAAGACGTGATACAAACTATTCGATCGCGTTGTCAAGTGATTGATTTTAATGGTTTACCAGAAAACGTAATTGCAGAAGCCTTGGTTGAGAAACGTCAACTTGATGGAAAAACAGCTACAAAAATTGCTCATCAAGCTCAAGGAAATTACAATAAAGCATTAAAATTATTGAGTGATGACCACGAAGATCTACCTTTTGAACAATGGTTTGTGCTTTGGGTTCGTGCAGCATTTAAAGCGAAAGGAAATGCGGCTGCCATTCAGGAATTAATTGAATGGAGCGAAGAGATTGCCAAATTAGGTCGTGAAACGCAGAAGAAATTTTTATCGTTTTGCATTGAAATGTTTCGCCAAGCGTTATTGTTGAATTATCAAGCAACTTCATTGGTCTATTTAGAACCAAAAGTAGAAAAGTTTAAATTAGAAAATTTTGCTCCGTTTGTCAACGGGAATAATATTTTGGCTATTTATCAAGAACTTAACGATGCCATGTATCACATTGAACGCAATGGCAATGCGAAGATCATTTTAACCGATTTATCCATTAAATTAACTCGTTTAATTCATAAAAAATAAACGCATGAACAATCCCGCTTCTTTTTTAATTCTTTTGCTTTTAACATTGACTTTTTTGCAATCCGGTTACGACAAATTATTTTATTGGAAAGATAATTTAGCATGGTTAAAAGAGCATTTTTCAAAAACACTACTCAAAAATGTTGTACCACAAGCGTTGGGTTTTATATTGGTATTAGAATTATTTACCAGTATTTTAGCCATTGCCGGCATGGTTCAATTGCTGTATAACGGCAACCGTGAATATGGTTTTTATGCCGCGGTGATGAGTTGTATCACACTTCTTTTTTTACTTTTCGGACAACGTTTAGCTAAAGATTATGACGGTGCCAGAACGATTGTAATTTATTTTATTCCGGCAGTTTTAGCAGTTTATTGGTTGAATTAATAAAAGTAATTTCAATTACAAACTCGCCCTAAATATCCGCAACTCACCCCAAGTAAACTTATCGCCTACTTGTTCTTTTAATGCGTTTAGTGATTCTTGGTTATAGTCTTCAAATACTGACGCTAATTCCATTATTTTATCTTCTGGCAACACGTCTTCAATAGAAATAGTTTTAACTTCAATAAGCTTGGCTAAATGGCCTTGAATTGTCTGTGGAGTCAAAACTCTAATTTTAGCAATTTCTTCAACAGAATTTTGTTGTAGCCAAAGTTCATACGTTTCTTGAATTGTTGATTTTTTTGGCTCTTTTGCTTTTTTCTTTTTTGGCAAATAATGATAGGTGTCAAAATCTTCCTCTTCTGTTTCCTCATCAATCAAATCATATTTGAGTGTTTTGAAATGTGCTATTACCGTTTGCATTTTATTTCGCTTATAGTGCTGAATTTCATCCGAAATTAAATTTTCTTTACTAATTTCTTTGTTTTCAGCCAACGTAGCAATCATCTTAAGTGCTTTGAACAATTGAAGAATTGCTTTTGTAGTGCTTTCTTCTAATTCAGCCAGTTCTGTCATGAACTCTTTCACTCTTTTTTTCCGTTTCACTTCCTCCATTTTCAATAAAAGTTCAAATAAAACGGTATCTAATTTTGGAAAAAAATAATTATGTGCCGATTGAATTCTTTGATAAATATGTGATAAATCTACTTCTTCCGAATGAAAAAGCTTATGAAGTTGAGCGATAAACTTTTGTGCCGGTTCCAGTAAAGTAGCAACTTGTTCTTCTGTTTGAATGATCCAATTTAGGTGTTTTGCTTTTTCCGCTTTTTCGGTATTATCTTGATAACTAAACCGATGATTACGCCATTGTTGAGCTAACTCATGCCAATCAAAACTATTTTTAATATAGGATTGAATAAATTGATGTGTTTCTTTTTGAAGTTCGGCAACTATCTTATTGTTATCTGCTTTATTTTCAGCATATTGCATCACTTCTTGATCATTTGTAATGCCGTTTAATTGAATTGGTTTCAACAAAACCAATCCATCAAGCGATCGAAGTCGTGACAATGCCACATAGGCTTGTCCGGGTAAAAACACTTGAGAAACATCTAAAACAGCTTTGTCAAAAGTTAAGCCCTGACTTTTATGAACGGTGATTGCCCACGCTAATTTAATAGGATAATGAACAAACGTACCAAGTGTTTCTTCATCAATTTCTTTGGTGTTTTCATTGACTGAATAGCGAATGTTTTTCCACTCATATTTTTCTACTTCAATTGTTTTATTTTCATCCGGAAAATGAACAATAATTTCTTCCTCAGATAAAGATTTGATAAAACCCATTTTCCCATTGAAATAATTCTTTTCCGGCGATAAATCATTTTTAATAAACATGATTTGTGCACCTACTTTCAATTGAAGAATCTCTTCTACCGGATAAATTTTCTCTGGAAAATCACCAACGACTTCAGGTTTAAATCGATAACATTTTCCTTCCAATTCTTCCAATGATTCTGCATTAATCGAATCGGCTTTTGCGTTATGAGTAGTTAAAGTAATATATCCTTTATTGGCTTTACAATCGAAATTGGGTTTCACAAAATCATTTAACACCACCATATCTTGTTGTGAAATAGTGTTGTTGCGAAGGTTGTTTAAAACGGATATAAATCGGTCATCGGTCTGACGAAAAATCTTTGAAAGTTCAATATACAATGGCGGTTTTTCTTGAATTACTTTGGCATTGAAAAAGAAAATTCCACGGTAATAGTTGCGTAAAACTTGCCATTCGTCATTTTTTACAACGGGAGGCAATTGCAATAAATCGCCAATAAAAAGCACTTGTACTCCGCCGAATGGCTTGTCTTTTCTTCTGACTTTTCGCAACATAAAGTCCACAGCATCAAGCAAATCGGCTCTCAACATACTCACTTCATCGATAATGAGCAATTCCATATTAAGCATCACGGCTTTCTTTTGTCCGCTCATTTTAAAATGCTTGACTAAGGTGTTTTTTGTTTCGAACTTTTGATGTTGCGAGATACTTGAACCGGCAGTATATTCGGGAATGAAACCTCCAAAAGGCAACTGAAACATAGAATGAATCGTTACTCCACCGGCGTTTAGTGCGGCAATTCCTGTTGGAGCTACTACAACTGTGTTTTTGTATGTAGTTTGGATAATGTTCCTGAGTAAAGTCGTTTTTCCTGTACCGGCTTTACCTGTTAAGAATATAGAACAATTGGTCTGATTAATGAATTGAAGAATCTGTTTGGCTTCTGATGTAATTTCCATTTGGCGTTTAATTTAAAATAAGAAGGTAAAAATTATTATAAAAATATAAAAATGAACGGAATAACAAAAATAAAAAAGCCTTTTCAAATGAAAAGGCTTAGCTAAATTTATTTTTTTGAAGTGTCTTCTTTATCTTTCTTTGGCTCTTCTTTTGTTTCTGAAGATGATTTACTTTTATATCTTTCGTTAAGCAATTTAATCATTTCATTCGTAATATCATATTCCTCTTTAGCATATAAAACAGTGGCTGCATCACCTGTACCATAGATATAACTATACCCTTTTTCTTTGCCGTAGTCTTTAATATATTTTTTGATATCTTTTACTAAACTATCCATTTCTTTTCCGCTTTCTTCTTGTAATTGACGTAATATAGCTTGTTGTGCATACGACAACTCTTGCTCTTTTTGTTGTAATTCAGCTCCTTTTTGTTGTGCCCATTGTGGACCGTATGTTTGAGCATTTTTTTGGAAATTTGAAGCTTCACTTCTAAATCGAACCAACTCAGCTTCTAACTGCTTACCCATTTCCTCCCCTTTGGCTTTGTATTTTTCTTCAATATCTTTTGCTTCAGTGTATTCATCCAGTAGTTTAGAAGTATCCACATAAGCCGTTTTGAATTCTTTTTGTTCAGCAGCTTTTTCACAAGATGCCATAGCTAATAACAAGCTGAAAATAAAAATCGATTTTTTCATTATAAATAAATGGTTATAAATTTTGGTAAAAATAATAATTCTAATTTAGATTCAAAGTAAGGTGAAAGAAAGTTATAATAGTTAACTATTTTTAATAATGTAAATGTGAGATGAAAACTCTTTTGATTTTTTTCCTTTAAGGTTTGATTGTAGTCCGATCCAAAAAGCAGAAAAAACATTCATCTTTCCGGTTTTATATTTTTCAGACAATAAACTGACGTAAAAACTGTCAAACCACATTGGTTTAACTTCTATTAATTTTAGATTTTTTTGAGCAAACAATTGCTGAATAGCCGATTTAGAAAAATGCCAAAGATGTCTTGGAACATCATATGCCGCCCAATATTTCCCATAAAAAAGAGCGTCAAATGATTTATAGTTTGGTACTGCAATAATAATAGTGCCATCCGGTTTTAAAAGTCTTTTCAATTCATTTATTTGAAAATCTAAATCCGGTACATGTTCTAAAACATGCCACATGGTAATTACATCAAAATAATGATCTTCTAATTCATCATACGATTCTACCAGACAAACACCTTTTTGTTTTGCAATTGATTTAGCTTTGTCGCTTGGTTCCATTCCAACAGTTTTCCAGTTTTGTTTTTTGGCTTCTGCTAAAAAATCTCCCGTACCGGAACCAATATCTAAAACAATCCCATTTGAGCCATTATAGTATTCAATTAGGCTAACTTTATCACGAACTGCTTTTTGTTTTACTAGATGATATATTTTTTCAAACCATGATCTTTTTGCATCCGTATGCGAAATATAATCTTCGCTCTGATAATACTTCTGCAACTCTTCATTATTGGGTTGCGGATGTGTTTTCAGTAATTGAAGATTTTCTTCAATCAGCAAATCAAATTCTTCTCCTGTAACAGAATAATCTTTTATTTTATTGTAAGGTTCTCTTAAAAAGTTCATGTAATAAATTTTACTTTTCCTTTGTTAGCTATTATGTTTATTGGGATTTACAAAATGGTTTCACGTGGAACATTCCATTCTTTTATAATGCAAAATCATCCAAAATATAAAAAACAAACAAAATTATCTTCCCATGTAAATTAATAAAATTGAAATATCACTTGGTGAAACTCCACTAATTCGTGAAGCTTGTGAAACGGTAACCGGTCTAATTTTTTTAAACTTTTCTCTTGCTTCAAACGATAATGATTTGATTTTATCAAAATCAAAAGATTCCGGAATTTTAACATCTTCCAACCTTTTTAGCTTATCCGCATTATTTCGTTCTTTTTCAATATAACCATTATATTTTACTTGAATTTCTGCTTGCTCAATAGTTTCTTCATCTAAATCATTTGAAGCAATATACTCTTTTACTTTTTCAAATAAAACAATTTCTTCTAAATCAATTTGTGGCCTAGAGAATACTTTATACATTTTATCAGACTGTACCATCAATGAACTGCCTTTTACTTCTAAAACCGGGTTTGCTTCTTCAGGCGAAATACTGGTTTCTTTAAAAAAAGTTACCATTTTCTCCGCTTCACCAAATTTATACTCCATACGTTTTAAACGTTCATCAGAAGCCAAACCAAGTGCATGACCTTTTGGTGTCAATCGCTCATCAGCATTGTCTTGCCGTAACAACGTACGGTATTCCGCTCTCGAAGTAAACATTCTATATGGTTCTTCCGTTCCTTTTGTAATTAAATCATCAATTAAAACACCAATATACGCTTCATCTCGTTTTAAAATGAAAGGTTCACGTTCTTGAACTTTTAGAGCAGCATTAATTCCCGCCATCAAACCTTGAGAAGCCGCTTCTTCATAACCGGTTGTTCCATTTATTTGTCCTGCAAAATACAACCCATCAACTAATTTGGTTTCTAATGTGTGTTTTAATTGTGTTGGCGGGAAATAATCATATTCAATTGCATAACCAGGTCTGAAAAATTTCACATTTTCAAATCCTTCTACTGAACGAAGAGCTTTATATTGCACTTCTTCAGGTAAAGAAGTTGAAAAACCATTGACATATACTTCAACTGTATTCCATCCTTCCGGTTCTACAAACAATTGATGTCGGTCTTTATCTGCAAATCGATTAATTTTATCTTCAATAGAAGGACAATATCTAGGGCCTGTACTTTTAATACGCCCATTAAACATTGGTGAGCGATCAAATCCTTCTCTCAATAAATCGTGAACCGTTTCTGATGTGTACGTCATCCAACACGATTTTTGATGTATCAATGGCTGAGTTGAATCCAAATATGAAAACTTATGTGGTTTTTCATCCCCTTTTTCTTCACGCATTTTTGAATAATCCAATGAACGCCCATCTACTCTAGGAGGTGTTCCTGTTTTCATTCTACCTGCTTGAAAACCTAATTTCACTAAATCTTCTGTAATTCCAAAGGCAGCACTTTCTCCGGCCCTTCCACCACCAAACTGTTTTTCGCCAATATGAATTAATCCATTTAAAAACGTTCCGTTGGTCAAAACAACTGTTTTAGCTTTGATTTCAATACCTAAAGAAGTTTTAATTCCTTTTACCACATTGTTCTCAATAATCAAACCGGCTACCATTTCTTGATAAAAATCAACATTGGGCGTGTTTTCCAACATTAAACGCCATTCTTCTGCAAAACGCATTCGGTCACTTTGAACTCTTGGCGACCACATCGCCGGTCCTTTCGACTTATTCAACATTTTAAATTGAATCGCCGTTTTATCTGAAACAATCCCTGAGTAACCACCTAACGCATCAATTTCACGCACAATTTGCCCTTTTGCAATTCCACCCATAGCGGGATTACACGACATTTGTCCAATGGTTTGCAAATTCATGGTAACCAGCAACGTTTTACAACCCATATTAGCGGCTGCTGCAGCAGCTTCCGAACCTGCGTGCCCTGCTCCCACTACGATTACATCATACTTATCTTGAAACATATTTTTTGTTTGTTCCACGTGAAACAATTCACGCTTATCGTTATTTAATGTTCCACGTGGAACATTTTGATTTTTTCATCTTCTTTTTGACGCATCAGCAATTCATCTTGTTCGCTTTTGTCTTTATAACCACAATAATGAAGTACGCCATGAGCCATTACTCTTTTTAATTCGTTTTCAAAAGAAACATTGAATTCTTTTGCGTTTTCAGCAACCCTTTCTACAGAAATAAAAATATCGCCGTGTAAAAAATTTCCTTCACTATAGTCAAAGCTAATAATATCGGTCAGTGTATCGTGATTGAGGTATTCAACATTAATTTTGTGAAGATATTCATCGTCACAAAAAATATAGTTGATGTCTCCCTCCTCTTTGTTTTCAGATGCAATTATGTTTTGAATCCATGAGGTATAATCAGATTCATTGCTGAGTTCAAAATCGATCTCGTAATTAAAACTAATCATTTGTTTTAAAGTATTCTTGAACCTTTTGGTTAAAATTTGGCCGCAAAGGTAAGCTTTGTCTATTTAAAATCTCAACACTATTCAAATATTGTTGCAATTCAGATGAGAGCGGTTTAACTGAACCATTAAATTCTTTTTTGTTCGTTTCAGATTGACGTTTAGAATCTTCACCTTGTTGCTGAACAGCTTTTTCCAATTTAAGCATTTCGTAATTGATGTTTAACATGCGTTGTAAAACTTCATTTTTGAAACCTTTGTTCAAAATCTGTTTTTCTGCATCTTTCATTTGATCCAACACTTTTTGTCCGCCTGGTGTTAATCCTTGCTTTCGCAATTGGTCTTCTAATTGTTGGCGTAAACGTCGTTGTTCTTGGAAAATTTCCATTAATTCTCTTGCATTCTCTTCACCGTCATTGTTGCCTTGGCCACCTCCACTTCCCTCTCCGGACTTATTGCCTTTTTGATTTCCTTTTCCTTTTCCTTTTTCACCCTTCTCACCTTTCTCGCCTTCTTTACCGCCTGGTTTGTCACCTTTGTCGCCTTCTTTCCCATCGCCGGGTTTATCGCCTTTTTCAATGCCTTCTTTCATTTTATCAGACAAACCTTTTTGTTTTTGAATAATATCCGGTAATTGTGCACCTCCTTGACCTTGACCCGGTTTTGGTTTACCGGCTCCCGAACCCATTCCTGACAAAGACATTTGCATGCTATTCATAATGTCAGACAGAAAATCAGCTAAACGATTCGCTGCTGAAACGGTATATTGTTGATGTGATACTCCTTTAGATATCATTGCTTCAGCCAAGGTTTCTAAAGATTTATCAACGTTGTAATGAACGTTTCCGATTTCCTCTGTCACTTTCTCAGTAATCATTTCGTTACGCAAAGACATCGCAAACAAACTATCGTCAACATGTTTAAACTGTTGTTTTAAATCCTGTTGGTTCTTTAAAAACTTATTATAAGATGGAGCTCCCTTCTTCAGCCCCCGAAATTGTTTCATCAAGTTTTCTTGTGAAAAGGAAAAAGCCAATAAATTATCAAGGATTTGACGCATCATTTTTACATCTTCCTCTAATTGCTCCATTTCTCCGCCTGCCATACTTTGTGCCATTTGTTGGCTCATTTGTTTCATCTTTTGAGCAGCACTTTTTTGTTTAGGTTTAGCTTTCTCTTTTTGATCTTTCTGTAACTCATCCGATGCTTTTTCCATATCCTCTTCGATACTCTTTTCTTGTTTTTCGTCTAAAGAAATATCTAAGGGCTTTTTCAGTTCTTTATTATCTTTCTCAAGTTCTCGAAGTTCTTCTTGTAATTTATCAAACTCTTTGTTTAACTCTTCTTGTTTAGCAGAAGTGTTTTCTTTATCTGATTTTGATAAATTTTCTTGTTTTTCGGCTAATTGGTCAAGTTTTTTAGCAAGTTGTTCTGCTTTCTTTTCAACATAATATTTTTTAGTTAATTCAACTAATTGTTCAAGGTTCTTCGTTTGATTTTTAGCGTTTTGTTTGATTTTATCTAATTTTTCCTGAACGTCTAAATCTTGGATTTTTTCCGTAAGTTTTTGAAGTTCATCTAACAACTTTTGATTTTCATCCGTTTGCTTTTCAATATTTTCGGCTCTTTTCTCAAGTTGTTCTTTCTTTTGATCTTTATCGTTTTTATTGAATTCATTCAGGTTGTTTTTTAACTCTTTTGAAAACTCTTTCATCATTTCTTCTTGTTGCTTTTGGCGTTTGATGAAATCATTAATTTTCTGTTTGTCTTTGAATTCAAGGTTTTCTTTTTCCTTGCTCATTTTTTGCAATTTATCCATTTCAGATAATTGCTTTTCTTGGTTTTTCAGCGATTTTTCTAGACTATTGATATTGTCTTTTTGCTGTTTTAATTGCTCTTCCTGACGCTCTTCTTCAGTATTAATACGGTCTGAAAAAACAGAAGATTTTGTGCTTTTAAAATTGTGAAGTGCATCATTATCAAATACTTCAAAATAATATTCGTAGGCTACACCTTCTGTAATTGGCAAATTACCCGGAAAAGAAAACACAAATTGATCAAACAATTCCTTTTTAACCGGAATGGCAGATTTTAACGCTGCTCGTTCATTGTTTTTTGGATAATAAACAATCTGAAGTTTGTGCAATCCATTATCATCAGACACTTGACCAATTAAAATGTTTTTTTGAACCCTTAAACTATCCGGAGCGTTGTTTACGGAAATGGTTGGAAATTGATCTTTTACAGTCGTTATTTGATAGTTCAATTTCTCATAATGTTTCACTTTACTATTTGAAGTAAGAATCTGATATTCTGTGTTTTGTAGTATTGTTTTAGCGAAAGAAAACAAATTTTCCTTCTCAATAAAAGAGGAATACGCACTTCCTTCAAAATATTGAATTTGATTGGTTGCTAATGCTGATACTTTCCAACTTACTTTCGTTCCTTCCGGCACAATTGCATTACCGGAACCTTTAATCTTTTCAGCTTTTCGATTCAAATAAGATGGAAACTGCAAAACCATTTCAAAGTTTGAAATCGTTGGAACAGCTACTACTGAAAGTTCTAAATCAGGAGTAGAAACCGAATTGGATTCCACATGAAAAGTAATGTTTTTGGAAGGTTTCGTAAAACGATATTCAAAAACACCCGGTTTGGTACTTTCCATGTAATAACTTTCATCACCAATAATAATCATTGCGTTTTCAGGAACAACCTTACCTTCAGATTTCACTTGGAGGATAAAATCTGAGCCTTGCTCTGTTTGTAAATTTTCATTCAAAACCACAAATGAAAAAGGTGCCGGTGGCGAAAATTTCTCATTATACCGTACGACACGATTCATGCTATCGGCTATTATATCACTATTACCGGTAAGCATAAAAAAAGCTAAAAATAATAACGGAATGATTGCCCAAGGTAAATACTTGGTGTTTTTCTTAAAATTAATGGCATTGCTAAACGGAATCGGTTGCAAAGATTTCCCTTTTTGTTCAATGGAAGCAATTAACAATTCCGATGGTTGATTGTTTTCGGCCAATTGAAGAAAATTAATTAACTTATCGTTTACTTCAGAAAAATGACTACCAATAATCTGAGACGCTTGTTTATAATCAATTCCTTTTTGAAGTTTAAATAATTTGAAAATCGGAAACAAAATAAAACGAGAAAGTAAATAAAACTCAACACCTATAAAAGTCCAGAAAAGAATAGTTCTTCCGGTTGGTTTTAACCAAAGAAAATATTCAATAAAAAGCGTAAAAAAGAAATACAACAATCCAAAACCAACGAACAAAATAACTCCTTTGAGTAATTCATTGGTGTAATATTTTTTTATAAATGCTTCTAACTTTTGATAAATCAACGACTTTGTTTCCAAAATAATAAGGCTTTTACTTGTAACCG
>LFEF01038187.1_pt1 | contig 19234 bp, 16 predicted proteins | sample 619371 | NCBI WGS metagenome assembly LFEF01 (sample SAMN03014291, study PRJNA259931) | freshwater metagenome | biome: lake; feature: waterbloom | place: China: Taihu Lake | collected 2006-08 | depth 0 m m
GGTCGCTGCTTGCGAATTTGCTCGGCAGCGACCACCCCCGCAGGCCCGTTACCCAGGATAACGTGCCGTGTTGGAGTGTTTCCAGTCATAGCCCCAAACGCTCCAGTGTTGCCGAGGTTGGGCGCCCTTCGGTGTCCCAGCCACGCAACTCAAAGTACTCAGGCAGCATTTTGTCGATGCCATTGACCAAACCTTTGGCGGGACCCACCTTCGCGGCGTCTTTCTTCAAACGTGCAGGAAGATCATCGTCGGCTTTTGTGAAACCGGCTTCCAGGTTGAACTGACGCTCCATGTTCCAGATGCGTTCACCCATGGTTTCCAGATTGGCCATGTCGAATTCATCGCCACAGGCTGCAGCCACCTGGGGCTGCACATCGGCCAGTGTCCAGGCAAAGCTGGTGAACACGCAAATGCCTGCGGAGTCGAACACAGCCGTTGCATCCTGGAATGCTTTCACCAAGGCGGGCTTTCCATCGGTCACCAGTGGATCGGTTTTCACCGGAATGCCCAGCACTTCAGAAGCAACCGTGTAACCACGCAAGTGGCAGGCACCACGGTTGGACGTCGCATAGGCCAGACCCATGCCCTGAATACCGCGAGAATCGTAAGCCGGGAATTCCTGGCCCTTCACGCTCATCGACAATTCAGGGTGGCCGTACTTGGCAGTCAAGCGCTTGGAGCCCTGACCAATTTCAATGCCAAAACCCTCGCCGTTGCAAGTGTCTTCGCTTAGCTTGACCAAGGCGGGTGCTGAACCAAACGGCGCTTTGCAACCCAATTGTTCTTCAGTCAACACGCCCATTTCATACAGTTCCATCACTGCGGAAATGGTGGCACCCAATGAAATCGGGTCAATGCCGTGTTCGTTGCACAGGAAGTTCACATAGGTCAGCGCTTCCAGATCGTTTACGCCGTTCGATGAACCCAAGGCCCAAGCGGCTTCGTATTCCAGACCACCGGAAGCACCGTGGTATTGGGGCTTGTTTTCCACGGTAAAGTGGGTTTCATCAATTTTTGAAATGCGACCGCAGGCAATCGTGCAGCCAAAGCAGGCCTGGTTGGTCACTAGGTTGGCCTTGCCATCGGTTTTGCGGGGTTCGTGCATTTTTTCGCCAGAGATGTCCTTTGCGCCATCAAAAATCACGTCACGGTGATTGTTGGTGGGCATGGCACCCATCTCGTTGATCACGTTCATCAAGACCTGCGTGCCATAGGTGGGCAAGCCTGTGCCAGTTACGGCGTTCTCAGCGAGAATTTTTTTCTTCTCGTAAGTCACCTTCATGAATTCCTTGGGGTTGGAAATGTTGCCAACGCCCTTGGTGCCACGCACCGCAATCGCTTTCACATTCTTGGAACCCATGACAGCGCCCACGCCTGAACGGCCGGCAGCACGGTGCAAATCGTTCACGATGGCGGCGTACAACACCTGGTTTTCACCGGCCTTGCCGATGGAACACACACGCATCAGCGGGTCCTGGTGCTTGGTCTTGATGGCAGGTTCTGTGTCCCACACGCTTTTGCCCCACAGGTCAGAGGCGTCCATCAACTTTGCACTTTCATTTTCAATCAACAGGTACACAGGCTTGGGCGATTTGCCTTCCATGATCACCATGTCCCAACCAGCACTCTTCAACTCATTGCCAAAGTAACCACCTGAATTTGAGCAGGCAATTGCGCCGGTCAGCGGGCCCTTGGTGATCACTGAGTAACGGCCACCTGTAGAAGCCATGGTGCCTGTCAGCGGGCCAGTTGCATAAATAATCTTGTTGTCGGGCGAAAGCGGATCCACTTTCGCACTCACTTCTTCCACAAAGTACTTGGTGGCCAAACCACGCTGGCCAAGGTAGCTTTTCGCCCAATCCATTCTCAAGTCTTCGCTGGTGCAGGTGCCTGCTGTCAGGTTCACGCGCAGTACTTTACCGGTCCATGCCATTTGTATTACTCCCTTCTCTGTTCTTCTGAATTACGCGTGAGCCTGGTTGCTCAGTTTCTCGGCCCACTGCTTCATCTTGTCCAAGCCTGTCCAGTTGGAATCCACGAAAGTGATTGCGCCGGTTGGGCAAGCTGTTGCACAAGCGGGGTCGCCACCACACAGGTCGCACTTTTGCACCTTGCCGGTTTCCTGAACGTAATTCACTGTGCCGAACGGGCAAGCAATCGTGCACACCTTGCAACCCACGCAGGTGTCTTCCGACACCACTTTCACCCCATTGGTTTTGTCCATGGTGATCGCTTCAACCGGGCAGGCGTGTAAACACCACGCCTCATCGCACTGAGTACAGGTGTAGGGCACTTTTTTGCCCGTGTGGTGGAAGTCGAACACCTTGATTCGAGACAATGAGGTGTTGAACACCTGATAGTTTTCATAGCTACACGCCATTTCACACTGAAGGCAGCCCGTGCATTTGTCAGGCGTGATATGAAGAGATTTTTGCATCCCGTTGTTCCTCGCTTCTTTGGTTATTTGTTTTGGGCACTACATACATGCGGTCTTATGCAATAAGCCTGCCAACTTGAAAAGAAATTTTCGATGGGTCCCGGCAACACTTTTCCGAGTTTTGACGCTTGGGGTTTTCCCGATGCAACACAACTGTTCCAAAGTGAAACAGTTGTTCCAACAAAAAGCCCCGCATGTTGTTGCGAGGCTTCCCATGGAAATGATCTGAAATGAGTTCAGCCGGATCAGGGCCTCATGTACTTCACGCCGTAGCTGGCAAAAATCTTCTCGATTTCGCCACTTGCCTTCAGTTCATTCATGGCCACAGTCAGTTTTTCCGCCAACTCTTTGTTGCTTTTCTTGGTAGCCATACCCACCGCCCAACCCTTGGGCGGCAGCGAATTGTGCGGAACCTTGGATACGTAATAATCAGCTTTTTTGTCCGGGTGCTGGTGCAAAGCCCATTCAAGCTCGGCCCGAGTAGCCATGACCGCCACCAACTCACCGTTCACCATCGCGTCGACCGCTTCTTTGGGAGTCTTGAAATTCACCAAATTGTCGGCATACGCTGCGCCATCGGCGCCCGCCAACATGATGCTGGGCAAAGCAGCCGCTTCGGCACCAATTTTATTGCCCGCCTCCGAGAACGGCTTCAGGCTGTCCAGCGTGGGCAACTTCTTCACATTACGCGCCACGAAAATATCGTCACGGGTGTAAGGAGAAAAGAACAACGCCTGGTCCTCTTTCTGCATGATGTACGCATCCACTGGCGCATGCATCAAAATATCCGCAGGCGCTCCAGCCAGGTAGTGGCCACGCGTCACCATGTTTCGAATGTCGTCCGAAAACTCCTCGTCTTCCGTAAACGCGCGCACCCGCAAACCCAAGCCCAATTTCGCTGCAAGGGCTTTGGCAATGTCCACATCAATGCCTTTGCCCTCGTGCGAGTAAGGCGCCAGATAATTGTAAACAGCCACGGTCAAAACGCCCGAGGCTTGCACCTTGGCCCAGTCCGACAGTTCTTGCGCCAAGGCACTGGCCTGAAAAGAAAAGGCCAGAAGGGTTGCGCCAATTGCTTTGATGATTGGAAATCGATACGCTTGAACAAACACAGTCATGTATTGTCTCCTGCTTGGGATATGTGGCTTGGATGCACTTTTATTGTTTGAAGAAGCTGGAACCGGCAAGCGTAATTACTTTACTTGCCGGGCTCCACATTGAATAACAACCCGGCCATTACTCGGCTGGACGAGTCTCAACATAAGCCTTGATGGCCCAAATGGCTTCCTGGCTCAAAATACCGGCGAACGCAGGCATGTACACGCGATCACCGCGCACCTTGCCACCCAGCACCGAGTTGCGGAAATACACATCCATCTCGGTCTTGCACTCCTGCTTGGCTTTCTTGCCTGCAAATGAATCACACTCAGCATTCATTTTGCGCAGGTCGGGGGAAATGCCGCCGCTGATGACCTCCAGACCGTGACAACGGGCGCAGTTCTGGTTGTAGGCCGAGCTGCCCACGCGGATCGCTTCCTTGTCGCCGGTGTAGGGATTGTTCTCCAGCATGTCGTCACCCAAAGGTTTCAAAGTCGACACATCGACCACCTGCGGGGTTACATCACCATGGGCCATTGCCACGGAAGCGGCAATTGAAAAAACGGTTGCCACAAGGGCTTTACGAACTAACATCACAACTCCTGTATTTCTAAGAATGATTCAACACGAGGTAGGTACTGCAATCCCCATGCCACCCTATTCATTTGGATTTGTGAATTAGTTTTACCAATTGTGACAAATGGCGAACCCTATGGCCTCGCGGATTGATCTGTGCTACTTTATATCAGAACGTGTTTCATTTTGGAACACATTGAATTGAGTTGGCACAGTGCTTGCATTGGGCAACATAGCAGCTGAAATATCAATACAACCAAAAACATTCAGCGCTTCAAGTTGCACCCAAAAACATACTTATAAAACGCAGCACCACAAGAAGCAGGAGACATGGATGGCATTCTTATCCGAGCGGGATGGCGGCAGCCTCGCATCCAACGCCCAAGTGATTGAATTGATCGACCCGGGCACGGAAGGGCACCTCGAATTCATTCGGCGTGCGCACCAGCGCTCAACAGCAGCGGGTTTGGACACCACATCCAAAGTGGACATCGCGCCACCGCCCAGCAGCGCACTTCGGGAATTGATCGAGAAAAACAACCGGTTGAAGTCGTGCGCCCTGCCGTTCATGGAAACACTGTATGAACAGGTGGTGAACACCCACAGCATGGTGCTGCTGACCGATGCCAGCGGCACGATCATCGAATCGCTGGGCGACGATGATTTTCTGGTGAAAGCCCAGAAGGTTGCGCTGGCCCCCGGCGTGACATGGAGTGAAGAACACAAAGGCACCAACGCCATTGGCACAGCCCTGATTGAAGAGTTGCCCACCGTTGTACATGGGCAAGATCACTTTCTGGATGTGAACCGTTTTCTGACCTGTTCAGCCGCCCCGATTTTCGACCCAAATGGCGCGGCCATTGGGGTGCTTGATGTAACAGGTGACTATCGCAGCTACCACCGCCACACCATGGGCTTGGTTCGCATGTCAGCGCAAATGATCGAAAACCATTTGTTCAATAGCTCGTTCCAAGACGCGATTATTGTCCAGTTTCACCAACGCGGTGAGTTTCTGGGTTCAGTGGTGGAGGGTGCAGCAGCCTTCTCACCTGCCGGTAAATTCCTGGCGGCCAACCGGGCAGCCATGGTGCAATTCGGCATGTCAGCCAATGCGCTGAAAAGCCACACCTTCAGTTCACTCTTCGGCATGCCTTTGTCAGCCTTGATTGACCACTACCGCACCTGCAACCCCATTCCACTGATTCTGTGTTTGCACAATGGCAATCAGGTTACCGCACGTGCCAGCTTGGGCAGTGTAGGCCGAGGCAGAATTTTCGACTCTGTGGGCTTGGTGAAAAACAATTCCGATGCGGCTGTGATACAAAACCAGGCACCAGCCACGCAAAAAGCAAACACCACCTGTCAAAAAAGCCATCACCTGTCCAGCCTGAAATACCTGAACACAGGCGACCCACAAGTGGCCAAGATCATCGAGAAAGTAGGCAAGGTCATTGACAAAGACATTCCCATTTTGATCCTGGGTGAGACTGGCACGGGCAAGGAAATTCTCGCTCAAGCCATACACAACGACTCACCGCGACACGACAAACCTTTTGTGGCGGTCAATTGCGCATCCATTCCAGAAACGCTGATTGAATCAGAACTGTTTGGTTATGAGGATGGCGCTTTCACTGGCGCAAAAAAGAAGGGTTCGCAAGGTCGAATTCTACAAGCCAATGGCGGCACGTTGTTTCTGGACGAAATCGGTGACATGCCAATTTCATTGCAGGCCCGTCTGCTGCGTGTTCTGCAGGAACGGGTCGTTACGCCACTGGGCAGCCAGAAAAGCATTCCGGTCAATCTACAAGTAATTTGCGCCACGCACCGTAATCTGCGCGATCAAATTGCAGCAGGGCAGTTCCGCGAAGACCTTTATTACCGCCTGCACGGCTTGGTGGTGCGAATTCCCGCCCTGCGCGAGCGCACTGACCTCCAAAAGATCATTCAACGCATTCTCGAAAATGAATCGCACAACCCGCGCATTCGCGTGTCTCCTGAAGTGATGAGGGCATTCACGACGCATGCATGGCCCGGCAATATTCGCCAATTGACCAATATTTTGCGCACCGCCAGCGTGATGACGGATGAAGCAGAGACCATTGAGTGGGATCACCTGCCCGATGACTTCCTCGACGAATGGCGCGCTTTGCGACTGGACAACAAAGCCCGGCAAGTTTCGCAAGAGCCGATTGAAACCGACGAACGTCTGCAAACTCCGCGTACAACAACTCCATCGGCAAGCACACGACCACAGTTTAGCGTGCGGAGTAATTTTTCCACACAAACCAAGATTGCGGCACCGGCACACAACAATGCGCCGACGTTTCCGGCAAAAAGCAAACCAAGCCCATTTGAAGTACAGGTTCATCACCGGGCTGGCACTGCACCAAAAGGTAACGGTCTGGATCAAACCTTCAGCAAGTTTAGAGAAGGTCGATTTGACAGCTGGACGCACAGCCAGAAAATGACCAACCGTGAAGAACAAGTAGATACCCTGCCGCAGCAGCAGTCGTCACGCTTCAGGGAGGACAGCTACGACACTCGGGCATACGATGCGCGCGCTCAAGGTTACCTGGGTTCACGCCAGGCCACTGTCAGAGCACAAATTGAGAATCCGATTAATCTGGACGATTTGGAATCGCGAGCAATTCAGGACGCCTTGGAAACCTGCAGGGGCAACGTGAGTGCTGCTGCGAGAATGCTGGGAATTTCCCGGAATACCATTTATAGACGCTTGAATTCGAAGTAGCCAATACTACATAACACCAAGCTGCACATTGCAACTAAAAACCACCCGATTACCGGGTGGTTTTTTTTGGCACAAAACACCTGAACAGTTGTCACAAAACTGTCATCCACCTGCTCCAGTCACACACAATCCTGTTTCAAAGCGCACCGCCTGGCGCAAAGCAACTGCACTGCCTCATCCTGTCATCAAAAGCCCTACATTTTGATTTATTTCAATAAAATCAATAACTTAAATACTGGCATGTCTTTTGCCCTAGTCCCCTCAAGCCAGCGCTACTCTGCGGTGTGTTGGCGAGCTTTAGAAGACAAACAAGCAACAACCTTTAAAAACTAAAACTGGAGGGTTGATCTTATGATCAGCAAAAAATTAGTAGCAGCTTCCATCTTGGCAGCAATGGGGACCTCGGCACACGCGATCGGCTTCAAGGCCGGCGAGTGGGAAATGGACATTTCCGGCTCGGTAAACGCTTACTACACCAGCACAAGCTGCGACAACATTGGGTCAGGTGGCGCGGGCGCAGTCGTGGCCAATGGCACCGCACTGAACGTGTGTGGATTGGCAGGAACCGGACAGGACACTAACAACGTACAAAATGGTTTGTTGCCAGGTTTTATCGTGTTCACCGCAAAAACCAAGCAACAGGGCTATGACATCAGCGGCACAATTTCAATCGACCCAGGTACTTCAGTTGACGACGGAACATTCTCTGGTGGACGCGGTCAGTCAGTAGGCGACAACCGCCGTGTATTCCTGACTTTTGGCAATGAATCACTAGGCACATTCAAGTTCGGTCGCGATATCGGATTGTTCGGTCAGAACGCAATTTTGAATGACATGTCTCTGCTTGCAGTGGGCGGTGGTGCAGGCCTTAATGGTGCTATCAACACTACGCTGGGCGGCATTGGTCAGGGCTACATTTACACCCAGTTCCAACCACAAATGACGTATACCGCGCCTGCAATGGGCAATTTGACACTGAGCGGCGGCGTATTTCAACCAATCCAAGGTACAGCCGCAGTGGGCGCGAACGGATCACGCGACACCGGTTTCCAAGGCATGGCGACCTACAGTCTGGGTACCAGCGGTAAACTGTGGGCAGCGCTAATTAACCAGTCGCGTGACACAGCCGCAAACCAAAGCGACATCAATGGTTTTGAAGCAGGTACTGCATTGAACTTCGGCAATTTGGGCTTGGTAGGCAATTACTTCTCGGGTGAAGGTCTGGGAACAGGCGTGATTGGCCTGGGTGGTGCAGACGCATTGGGTCAAGAACGTGACTCACAGGGCTATTTGCTGCAAGCGACATACAAAGTGGGCAATACCAAATTTGGTATCAACTACGGAGTTTCAACACTGGATGCAACCAGCAACGACACAGTGGGCAGCTTTGGAACTCCTGCTGCTAACGCGGCCGGTATTCTGGATGAGAACCAGCAAATGGTTGTTGGCGTTTATCACAGCCTAACACCTAGCCTCACGCTGGCCGGTGAGTACATCACCAACAAGATGAAGTTCCAGCGCACATTAGCGGCTCCAGTCGATGCCGAATCAGACACAATCGCAGTCGGCGCGATCTTGTTCTTCTGATCGTTAACCACCCTCCGTTAACGATTGTCCTAAGGCGCGAACTCAAAAGGTTCGCGCCTTTTTGCTGGGTGTTTCAAACTGCAACAGTTTGAACAACTGAAACATCAACTCCAGCGCACATTTTCCACATTACAAAAATACCGACAGACGGCCCCCTAAGGCACGGGAATTGCTATTTAAACCCTGAGGACGAACAAAACGGCGCGAGCCAAGTTCTTCACCCTAGCCATGAGCCAAGGTGCATTTCAATAAAGCAAAAGGAGGATTTTTCATGCAGTGGACTACACCATCATTCGTTGACATGCGTTTCGGTTTCGAAATCACCATGTACATCGCCAACCGTTAATTTGACGGTTCGCACAGCCCCGGATAGCCTTTTGGGCTAGCGGGGCTTTTTTTACCCCTGAAAAAAAGCAACTATGAAAATCAAAGTTCTGGGTTCCGCAGCAGGCGGAGGGTTTCCACAGTGGAACTGTAACTGCAACAACTGCCAGGCTGTTCGGGTCAAAGCGCCCGGATACACTGCGCGTACTCAGTCGTCGATTGCCATATCCGACGGGTCTGCGAACTGGATTTTGGTGAATGCATCGCCCGACATTCTCACGCAAATCAAAAGCACCCCCGAACTACAACCCAATCGCGGCCCGCGCGACACGGGTATTTCTGCTGTCATTTTGATGGACGCACAGATTGACCACACCACGGGCCTGTTGATGATGCGCGAGGGCAAAACACCCATGCGGCTGTTTACAACGCCCGCTGTTTGGGAAGATCTGACCAACGGGCTGCCACTGGTGCCCACTTTGGGATTTTACTGCGGTGTGAAATGGACGCCTTTGTGTACGGAATGTGATGACCCATTGACCATCAGCCCGCTAGACAGCATCAAGATCAAATCGATACCTTTGATTAGCAAGGCTCCCCCCTATTCCCCGAGCCGCTACGCTCAACGCCGTGGCGACAACATTGGTCTGTTGATCGAAGACACCAACACCGGCAAGAAAGTGTTTTATGCCCCCGGCCTTGGCGAAATTACACCCGACATTCTGCCGTTCATGCAGGCGGCTGATGTGTTGATGGTCGACGGCACGTTCTGGACCGAAGATGAAATGGTCACACAAGGGTTTTCCCAGAAAATGGCAGCCGACATGGGGCACCTGCCGCAAACTGACAAGCCGGGCAAGCGCGGCTCGGGCATGATCAGCCAGCTGCGCCAGTTTGAAACCCAACGCAAGATCCTGATTCACATCAACAACACCAACCCGATTTTGTATGAGCATGGCGACGAGCGCGCCATTCTGGCCGACAATGGAATTGAAGTGTCCTACGATGGCATGGAGATTCTTGCATGAGCAGTAACAAAGCCTGGAGCAAAAAGGAGTTCGAAGAACGCTTGCGCGCAAAGGGCGACCGCTATCACATTCACCACCCATTCAACGTGGCCATGCGTGAGGGCAAACTGAGCCGGGAACAACTGCGCGGCTGGGTGGCAAACCGCTTTTATTATCAAGTGTGCATTCCGCAAAAAGACGCTGCGGTGATGGCCAATTGTGACGATCGCGAAACCCGTCGCCGTTGGGTGCAGCGCATTCTGGATCACGATGGCTGGGAAGGCAATGCCGGTGGCATAGAGGCCTGGAGCCGCTTGGGCGAGGCCGTGGGTATTGATCGTGATGTTCTTTGGAGCCAACAACTGGTGTTACCCGGTGTGCGCTTTGCAGTAGACGCCTACGTGAATTTTGCGCGCCGTGCGCCCTGGCAAGAGGCGGTGTGCTCGTCGCTGACCGAAATGTTTGCCCCGGAAATTCACAAACAACGCTTGAGCAATTGGCCCACAGACTACAAGTGGGTTGCACCCGAAGGTTTGAATTATTTCCGTTCGCGAATCAGCCTGGCCCAACGCGACGTGGAGCATGGGCTGGAAGTCACGCTGAATTATTTCAAGACTCGCGCTCAACAAGAACGCGCGCTTGAAATACTTCAATTTAAACTGGATGTGTTGTGGAGCATGTCCGACGCGATCGCACTGGCCTACCCCGACAAACCCGCGAAAACAAAACAGAAAAAACAATGAGCACAGAAACTGTTCCAAACCTGCCGGAACACCCCAAGCTAAACCGCTTGTTCCGCCTTCAATACGAAGAGGCGCAAAAAACCCATGTGCTGCTGTATCCCGAGGGCATGGTGAAACTGAACCAATCCGCCAGTGAAATTTTGCTGCTGTGTGATGGCACACGAACTGTCGGGGAGATCGTCAGCGCACTTGAAGCAAAGTTCAACGCAAGCGGACTGGAGGCCGATGTGCGCAGCATGCTGCAAGAGGCCACACGCCGCAACTGGCTGGACGCATGACAGGCATTGCCGAAAACAACACCCGCCCCGCTGGCCCGCTTTGGTTGTTGGCCGAGCTGACCTACCGTTGCCCGCTGCATTGCGTGTTTTGCTATAACCCGGTGGATTACAAAACCAACACGAATGAACTGAGCACTGCAGAATGGAAAGACACCATGAAGCAGGCCCGCGCGCTGGGCGCAGTGCAACTGGGCTTTTCCGGTGGCGAGCCCCTGCTGCGCGACGACCTGGAAGAGCTGGTGGCTTATGGCCATGAACTGGGTTACTACACCAACCTGATCACCTCGGGAATTGGATTGAAACCTGCCCGACTGGATGCATTGAAAGCGGCTGGCCTGGACCACATCCAGGTGAGTTTTCAGGATGCAACCCAGGCCGCAAACGATGCACTCAGCGACACCAAAACCTTTGCCAAAAAGCTGGAGATTGCCACTGCAGTAAAGGCTGCAGGCTGGCCCATGGTGCTGAACGTGGTGCTGCACCGGCTGAATCTGGATCACATTGATTCAATCATCGAACTGGCGGTAAAGCTTGGCGTTGAATATCTTGAACTGGCCAACACGCAATATTACGGCTGGGCATTCAAGAACAAGGCGGCGCTGATTCCTACCCATGAACAGTTGAAACATGCCGAGGAACGCGTGGCCGCATGGCGCGAAAAACTGGGCAACAGCATGAAGCTGTTATTCGTGGTGCCCGATTACTTTGAGAAAACCCCCAAGCCCTGCATGAGTGGCTGGGGCAATGTGTTTCTCAGCATCAGTCCCGATGGCACCGCCCTGCCCTGCCAGGCCGCACGCATGTTGCCCGGCTTCGAATTCCCGAATGTGAAAACCAGTACGGTTGAACACATTTGGTATGAAAGCGATGGTTTTACCCGCTACCGTGGCGATGCGTGGATGAAAGACCCCTGCCGCACCTGCCCCGACAAAGCCAAGGATTACGGCGGTTGCCGATGCCAGGCCTACCTGATCACCGGCGATGCCACCAACGCCGACCCGGTGTGCCACAAGTCGCCCGATCACGAAAAAGTAGTCGCGTTTGTGGATGCAGCCCAGCGACGTGACCACCCCAACAACTACCTGAAAGTTCAAAAGCCCGAACAGCAAGCATTGGCCAACACCGCCGAGGTGCCCGTGGTATGGTATCGCAGCGATCACAACAGCTTGCACCTCAGCAAAAACGGCTCTTGAACACCCACAACAACGCAACCGACACCACCATCCGCCTGCACGCACAGGGTCTCTCTTTCTCCTGGGGAGAACGGCGGGCACTAAGCAATGTCAGCCTTGATTTGAACGCAGGCGAAATGTTTGGCCTGCTTGGCCCCAATGGCGCAGGAAAAACCACGCTGATCAGCTTGATTGCGGGCCTGATCACGCCCGACCAGGGCGAACTCTCGGTGTTGGGTTACAGCACCCGCAGGGCAGCCGATCTTGCCCGAAAAAATCTGGGTTTCGTGTTTCAATCGGTGTCACTGGACCGCTTCATGACCGTGGAGGAAAACCTGATGTTTGCCGCAGGCCTGCAAGGTTTAAACAAGGCACAAGCCAAAGCCAACCTGGCACACCTTTACACCATTTTCCCGATACAGGCGTGGTTAAACCGCACTGTGGGAAGCCTGTCTGGCGGACAGAAAAGACTGGTAGACATTGCCCGCGCCATGGTGCACAAACCGGGTGTGCTCATACTCGACGAACCCACCACCGCGCTGGACGTACCGTCGAAGAACAGTGTGTGGCAAACACTGAAAACCCTGCAGGCCATTGACGGACTCACCATTTTTATTGCCACGCATTTGATGGACGAAGCCAACAGCTGTGACCGGGTGGGATTCCTGAACGAAGGTCAATTAAGCTGGCTGGGCACACCAGCACAAGCGCTGGATGAACTGCCCGACCAAAGCGTGACCAGCGTGCGCACCGCCACCTTGGCGGACTGGTTTGTCTGGAAAATGAATGGCGGAGCGCACTGAGCATGTTGATGCAATTCTATTGGGCGGTAATCCGCCGTGAAAGCGTGAAACTTTTGAAGCAACGCGACCGCCTGGCAGCTGCCATGGTGCGCCCGGTGCTGTGGTTGTGGATTATCGGCGGCGGCATGCAGGCACTGGCTGGCGGAGACTACACCGCCCGATTACTGCCTGGTATTGTCGGCATGACCCTGCTATTTGGCGGCATGGTGGGTGGCCTAAGCATCGCACTGGACAAAGACGCTGGCACCATGCGTTTGCTGGTCACAGCGCCTGTAAAAACCCATCACATATTGATTGCCAAAACCCTGGGAGCCGCTATCGGCGCACTGGTGCAAATGGGCCTGTTAATTGTCCTGCTGCTGGCGCTTGAAGGCCTTTATACCCTGTTGTTTCCCCTCGGGTTTGATTTACAAAACGTACTGCCTTGGGTAGGCCGTACCTTGTGGCCTCAATTGCATGTGCTCCTGCCCGGTGCTGCATTGGCGGCCTTGGCCTGTGCTGCCTTGGGTGTGTTGTGCGGTACTTTTGCAAAAAGTATTGACGGCTTTGCCGTCATGATGAACTTCGTGATTTTTCCGGTGTTCTTTTTCAGTGGGGCCTTATACCCCATCGAGCCCATGCCAGCGCTTGCACGCTGGGTAGCCTTGGTCAATCCATTTTCCTACTGCGTCGACCTGCTTCGCCACGCCTTCAGCAGCCATGCTGAATTTGGATTGATGTTCGCCACCTTGGTACTTCTCGGAGCGACTGTGGCCATGTTGACAGTGGCCACCTGGAAGTTTTCGCAAAGTGGTGCGGCGGTTCCATTGAATCAATAATTAACTATTTATAGATAGTTTTTGTAGAGATTCTCTCTACTTTTTATTAGCACGATCGTTCGTATTTTTACTTATAATACCCCTCGAAAACTCCATTCTTACAAACGGACCCACGAGGACGACATGAAACAATCCCCCTTTCAATTGCATGCCATCAGCTGCGCATTAACAACTCTTTGCTTTGGCATGATTGGTCAAGCCAATGCAGCCGGTTTCGCGCTGAATGAACAAAACGCCAGTGGTGCCGGTGTTGCCTACGCGGGCAAAGCCGCCATAGGTGAAGACGCCAGCGCAGCATGGTTTAACCCAGCCAGCATGAGCCGCCTGAAAGAACGTCAGGTGGTGTTGGGCGGGCATTACATTGATTTGAACGGCGAGTTCAACAATGAAGGAACCACAACACCAGCCGCCATGCTAGGGAACCCCGGTCGCAACGTTGGCGACTTTGGAGCCGAAGGCTACATACCCAATTTCCATTTGGTAGTCCCCTTCAATAGCAAAATCAATTTTGGCTTGTCAGTGGCCACACCATTCGGCCTGAAAACAGACTACCAAGCCGACTGGATTGGTCGCTTCCAAGGCGTCACTTCTGACATCAAATCGCTGAACATCAATCCCTCCGTTTCTTACAAAGTGAACGATCAGTGGTCTGTAGGCGCCGGTGTTTCCGCACAAAAACTGGATGCAAAACTGAGCGCTTCCACTGTACTCGGACTCAATACCGAATCAATCACCACCATCGCAGGCGATGGCTGGGGATATGGTTTCAACTTGGGTGTGATGGGACAAATGACGCAAGCAACACGCGTTGGTGTTGCCTATCGATCTGCGATCGAACAGGATCTTGAGGGCAACGTCACTTTCGACAACCCAATCGCGGCTGGTCAAAACAGCGACCTAGTTAGCAAAATTCGCTTGCCTGCTTCACTCGCAATTTCCTCAGTGACCGAATTGAGCCCGAAATGGAAGCTGTTGACCGATGCCACTTGGACAGAATGGACAAGTATTCAGAAACTGCAATTTGATCGGGTCAATGCGGGCGCAGGTGCACAAGCTATTCCAGTACAAGACTACGAATGGAAAAACAGCTGGCGCTTTGCAGTGGGCGGCATTTACAAGTACAGCGACACCGTCAACCTGAAGGCTGGTGTGGCTTATGACATTACACCCGTTCCCGATGAGCGCCGCAAAGTACGCCTGCCCGATGAAGACCGCATCACTTTCGCAGTGGGCTCACAGTACAAATTAGACAAAGCCACCACCTTCGATGTGGCCTTCCAGTATGTGATGCCCGACAAGGCAAAAATTGACAGCACTGAGGGAACTGGCGGTGCACAAAGCCGAGTCTTGGGCACTGCCGAAGGCGATGCTTTCATTTTGTCAGGTCAGGTGTCGTACAAGTTCTAAAAGCTGTAAACGAAAAAATGCCCGGCACAAGGCCGGGCAGAAAAGACGCATTCGTTTAGGAGACTCACAAACCGCCACAACTTTTTCCAGCTCCCAATCAATGCCGGAAAAAGGTCCCAAGGAGCAATTTGTTTCAACCGTTTGCGTCAATAAGTTCCCTGCGGAGCAGGCAGAAAACTTGGGGGTGAAAATGACAACACTTCTAAAACGCTCTACTACTTCACTACTCACCAAACTACCCCACACGGGGCAGTTTGATGTTCTTCACAAACTGATCACTTGGCGTCGAACAGTTTGAATACCCACACGGAACCACCTTGTTCAAGGTAGTTCACTTTGCTGGCCACGTCTCCGCCCCAAAGGGGTACAGCACCGCCCCAACCAGACACAACCGCTACGTACTGCTGGCCGTCTTTGCCTTTCCAGGTCACGGGTGGCGCAACCACGCCTGAACCTGTCTGGAACTTCCACACTTCCTTGCCGGTTTTGGCATCAGCCGCCTTCAGGTAACCTTCTGGAGTACCCCAGAACACCAGGTTGCCGCCGGTCGTCAGAACACCGCCCCACAAAGGCGCGTTGTTGGTGATTTCCCATTCGATCTTGCCGGTCTTGGGGTTCATCGCGCGCAGTGCGCCGATGTAGTCAAAGCCAGGCAATGTCTTGATGGTGAAACCGGCACCCAGGTAAGCCGCACCTTTCTTGTAGGTGATTGGCTCGTTCCAGATCTCCATGCCCCACTCGTTGGCGGGCACATAGAACAGACCTGTGTCAGGGCTGTAAGCCATGGGCTGCTGGTTCTTGCCACCCAGGAAAGAAGGTGCCGAGAACACGGTTTCGCCTTTCTTGCCGTCCATCTTGGTGGGGTCACCAGGGCGGTTGGCGGGATCGAAAATCGGGCGACCTGTCTTCATGTCGATGCCCTTGGCCCATGTGATTTTCTTCACGAATGGGAAGGCGTTTTCCAGCTTGCCGGTTGTGGCGTCGTTCACATACATGAAGCCGTTGCGGTCGGCTTTGGCGCCTACGCGCTTGCCATTCATGTCAAATGTAATGAACTCGTTCACACCGTCGTAGTCCCAACCGTCGTTGGGTGTGGACTGGTAGTGCCACTTGATCTGACCAGTTTTTACGTCAACTGCCACTGTGGAAGTGGAGTACAGGTTGTCACCTGGGCGCAGGTGGCTGTTCCAGGGGGCTGGGTTGCCAGTACCGAAGTAGGCCAGGCCTGTCTTGCTGTCGTATGTACCGCCCAGCCAGGTGGCTGCGCCACCGGTTTTCCACATGTCGCCTTTCCAGGTGGCATTGGTGGTACCGGAAATCCCAGCTTCCTTCTTGTTGCCGTCTTTGTCCCATGTATAACCCATGTGGCCTTCAACGGTTGGGCGATACCAAACCATTTCACCAGTCTTGGCGTTGCGCGCTTCAACACGACCGACCACACCGAATTCACCGCCAGACACACCAGTCAACACCAAACCGTTGGCGATGATTGGCGCAGCTGTGTTGGAGTAACCCGCTGCGTAGTCGTCAATCTTGTCTTTCCACACCACCTTGCCGGTGTTCTGATCCAACGCGATCAACTGGGCATCCAGTGTCGAGAAAATTACCAGGTTGTCATACAGGGCCGCACCACGGTTCACCACGTCGCAGCAGGGCATGATGCCTTCTGGCAAGCGGTGCTCGTATTTCCACAGCTTTTCACCTGTGGCAGCGTCCAGTGCGTAAATGCGTGAATAGGAACCGGTGACAAACATTTTGCCGTTGTGAATCACAGGCTGGCTTTCCTGGCCGCGCTGCTTTTCACCACCGAACGAGAATGACCAGGCTGGAACCAGCTTGCCAACGTTCGATACGTTAATGTCTTTCAATGGGCTGTAACGCTGACCCTCTGTGCCCATGCCCCAGGAAAGAATGTCGCCTGTGGATTTGGCATCGTTTTGAATCATTGCGTCTGTCACATTGGCCGAAGCCACTGCGGGAATCGCCAGTGCGGTTGCTACCATCGCGCTAAGCAGAGTTTTGCGCATTATTTGTTTCTCCTCTCTTCATCCGTTACTTTGAGGTTCTCGCCCCTCGTTTGCAGAGTCGGGGCTACCCGTAGAAACCTAGCGCAAGCTTCATGCCAAGTAGAATACTTCATCTAAATAAATTTTTTATTCAATAAAATCAGTGTTTTACAAAAACACCCTCATTAGAGTGATTTCATTGATCGCGATAAGCAAAAAAAGAGACAGTTTTGTGACATTGCAACAGCACATCTGTTCAGCAACACACAAACTGTCCCGTTTTGACACGCTTGGTACAGCGCTAACCCTGATTGCTACGCTCAGAATCCGCCCAAAGCCTGCTTTTCATACAAAGGATACAAATTGGTCACGTTGCGATAAAACTCGGCCGGGTAAGCTGCAAAATTCTGGAATCGCTCGGGCGCGCCTTGTTTCATCACATCATTCATTTCCTCGCCCAGATTGGCTGCATCGGTCAGTCGTTTGTCCAGCCAACTCAAGTAATCCAGGGTTTGGTCAATGGCCTCGGTGCCCCAACTCACCGGGCCATGGCTGGGCACCACCACTTTGGGCTTCATGGCTTGCAGTTTTCTCAGGCTTTCTATCCACGGTTTCAGTTGAGCATGCGGTGTAGTCACAATGCGTTTGTAAAACACCAAGCCCCCCGCCCACATCACCTTGCTTTCCGGATCAAACACCACCAAATCCGAATCGGTGTGGCCTTTCAGTTCGAGTGTTTCAATAGGCTTATCACCCAAAGCTTTCAACTTGCCCGGCACGATCGTTTGCGCAGGAAACACACTTTCTGTGCCCTTCATCCAGTCGCCGCACAAACGGTACAGGTTGGTTTCATACAAAGCCGCTTCGGCTTTGATGCCTTGGATGGTCAGCTTCGTCGCGGCCAGTGATTCTTGGGGGTAAGCCTGATTGCCCAGAAAATAATCCGGGTGAAGGTTCAGTGCCACCACCTGCTTGACCGGTTTGCTCTTGCTGACTGAATCAATCAAGGCACGTTGCTGCTCGCCATAAATACGCGAGGTTCCGGTGTTGATGACGTACACCCCGGCCTCATCCACATAAAAACCGGTGTTGATGATGTTGCAGCCATTGGCCTGAGAAAAGTCATCGTTCACACCTGCAATCACATACCAGCCACCCGCCAGTCTGGTGGCTTTCAAGCCGTAATCAAGGGTCGATTTGTTGGGTGTTGGTTTGGCAACATTGGGCAGTTCGGCCAATACGGGGCCAGCAAGAACAGTGAACATGGACACGGCAACTATTGCGCACATCGCTTTGCACAAATTCATTGGGTCACCTTTGCATCAATCCGGTTGCCGTTGTTGTCGCGCCCTACCAGGCTGATGGGGCCCACCGGTTTTTTGTCAAAATCAAACGAGAACAAAGGGTTCTCCGACACGGGCTCAAAGGGGTAAAGCCTGGCCAGCACTTGTTTGTTCTTGTCCTGCAAAATCATTTCTTCAATGTAAAAGGCGGGCACACCGGCCACCAACCCAGTGTCCATGGGGTGCGACACCTGTACGCGCAGGCGTGCGTCATCCCGCAACTGGTTGGCATCAAACATTTTGCCAGCGACCTTGTTCAAGGTTTGGGGCCAGCTGCCATCAGCCCGTGTTGCGCCGGGCACGGTGCAACCACCGCCAGCCGCTTCGATAAAGGCGTAGCCCACATGCCACACACCATCTTCAGTCAACGCAGCCACGCGGATTGGGCTGGCCTGCTCTAGCTTGAAACGGAAATTCAGCGCTGGTTTGGCTTTCTCGGGGATGAATTCAAGTACTTTTCGAATCGGGTTTCTGTCCACCAGCACCACGATTTTTTTCACCTTACCGAGTGCCGAAGCATCAAATGACACAGGTACATTCATGGCATCTTCAGCAAACAAGGGCACGGTGACCTTGATGCGAGAATCAAACACGGTTTTTGCATTGGCCTCAAAAAACTGCCCTTTCATATCGGGCCACTGCATGGAACCCAATGGGTCGCCACCGGTCATATCACTTTTAACCGCGCCTAGTTCTGCCTGTGCCGAAAAAACCGGGCTGGCGAAGAAATTGCTCACCAGAAAGAAACTGCCAACGAGAACCCCGAGTGGGATCATTTGATTAATCGATTGTTTTGTACTGCTGAACATCATGATTACTTGTCTCCTGCATTTTGTAATCTGTCAGAATGCAAGCAATCGACATGCCTGTATTCGCAAATGCTCAA
>LFEF01020869.1_pt1 | contig 19182 bp, 19 predicted proteins | sample 619371 | NCBI WGS metagenome assembly LFEF01 (sample SAMN03014291, study PRJNA259931) | freshwater metagenome | biome: lake; feature: waterbloom | place: China: Taihu Lake | collected 2006-08 | depth 0 m m
GCTCAATGTAAAGGCTCAATGTACACGCTCAGTGACCGCGCCACGCCCCCAACGGGGGGTTTGGGGGGTAGAACCCCCCAAAAGCTTGGATTGAGTAATCAGATCTGAAGTAATACTAAATCCCTTGAGTATAGGCTACATATCAGGAGAGGCACTGAGTGGAAAATAGAAGCTGAAATAACGCCAATTCCTCAATCAGAATATTCTCATGCTTGGCGGTCCAACTTTGTCATCAGGACTGCCGACCGTCTCCGTTAACGGCCCAAAAGATTGGCAATATCAGCACATCCCCCCGGAATGGTTGCGCGGGACTTTTCCCCACACCAACGACAACAATAGTGACGTTGTTCCTCGCTCATGTTTTTCACCCCGGTAAAATTGACATTTTCTACCACTGCTCCCGTGTGTTCTCCGCTGTCATAATTGGGGGGAACGGTACGACTGCGGGGGGTAGCATTTTCTAGGGAACCATAAAATAAACGCATCCCTTTCATATCTGCCCCTCTTAAATTAGCTTCGTAGAGAATTGTCCGCGATAAATTTGCTTTCACCAAATCGCTATAACTTAAATCGGCCCGCACCATATTCGCTTCGCTTAAATCCGTCCAGCGCAGATCCTGCCCGGAAATGTCGGCCCCGGCTAACATTACTCCCAAGTGTACTACTCTTGTACCGAACTCTCGATCCTCCGCATAACCCCCTTCCCCGTCTAGAATTGGTCGGCCTAGATAACGATCGCGTTTAATCGGTGATAATAGCCGCGATTGACTCAAAAAACGCAGTATTTTCGCTTTTCCGGAGGCATCGACACTGCTGAGGATGGAAGCGGTGCGACCTTCTGCGATCGCTCTTTCCTGGGGCCAATCTTCTAAAAATCCCTCCTCATCCAAGGCTAAATCGGAAATCCCTTGAAAATAGGAATCGATCGTCTGTTGTTGGGTAATGCGATTTTGTTGTATGGTTAAATCCTTAGAAATAACGTACTGTTCCCAGGCCACATAGACGGCTAACACAGCAATCATAATCTGTCCCAGGGCCCCCACCCACTCGGCCCAGGAACCGAACTCATCGTATTTAAAACTGTCTAACCATCGCAATATGCGCTCGTAAACTCCTAAATATTTCCCTAATCCGGCCAGAGCAGCTATAAAAACTATAAAAGCGAAAACCGTCTGACGTTCAGAGGGGGTGAGATAATGGGCGATCCACTGGCGAATAGAGGGTAAAATCACCTGTAAAGATATTAATATCGCTACTATCGCCCCAGAAAAGCCTAACCAGTCCCAGCTAAAGACCAGGCCGATGGTCATCACCATCAGGGGGGCCAGTAGTAACCCCGCGTTACCCGGTCGAAGATCTTTTAATACTAGGATGCGCTGACGCACGGGATTACGCGAAGATAAAGAGGAGACGTATTCGGAAGCATCGGGGGGCGATAAACTGGTTTTACCGTTATTTTCGGGGTTATCAGCCCTATTTTCCGCGGCGAGTTTTTCTGGTTCTTTGCGATCGCTCATATTAATCCTTGTCAAGAGAAAATAATTCCACACCGAAAACTGAGGCGAAAACTCTCGATAAATCTTGTTGTACTTGCATAAGACTAATATTAGGCAGAAACTGCTGTAAACTGCCCACGGGTTTATTAGCAATCCCACAGGGAATAATCTCGGCAAAACCGCTTAAATCTGGACAAACATTGATGGCAAAACCATGATAGGTAATCCAATGACTAACTTTAATACCGATCGCCGCTATTTTATACCCTTCTACCCATACCCCCGTCAGGCCCGCGATTCTTGCCCCCGACAATCCATAAATAGCGATAGTTTGCAGGATGACTTCTTCTAATTGTCGCAAATACCAGTGTAAATCCTGCTGATAATAGCGCAAATTGAGGATCGGATAGCCCACTAACTGCCCCGGACAGTGATAGGTGACTTCGCCTCCTCGCTCGATTCGGTACACTTCTTTGTCGGTTTTGTCAAGATTAAATTTAATAAACTTAATATCCGAACCGGTACCGAGGGTGTAAACGGGGGGATGTTCCAGCAGCAGCAGCACATCAGGTAAGTCGGGATTAGCGATTCTTGCCTCCACCAGCGATCGCTGTTGCGACCAAGCGCGAGAATAGGGAGTAATTGCCTGAATTTTTAGCCCACAGAGACGAGGTATTTTTTGTGCATTCATCGAGAGATGTGATCGGTCAAATTATTGAAGAAATGTGGAAGAGCGCCAAGGAAAATTAAAAGAAGGGAAGAATAGATGTTGGGGAGAATAATAGGCGCTAATCTAAAGTTATCCCATGTATCATCTCTTGGGATCAGTATCCTCTAGTTTATCCTCATCAGCACCAAAAAAGCACCAAAACAAGTTCAATCCTTGATTGAGCAAACCCACCAACAGGTTATTGACCCTAACACTCAAAGAAATGTTATCGAGTTAATCGAGAAGATTATTATCTACAAATTTCCGCAGAAAAGTCGCCAGGAGTTAGAAGCTATGTTTAATCTCACGGAATGGAAACAAACCAAGTTTTATCAAGAAGCCAAAGAAGAGGGAAAACTTGAAGGGAAACTTGACGGGAAACTTGACGGGAAATTGGAAACAATTCCCCTTCTCGTTAGGTTAGGACTTAATCAAGAACAAATTGCGCGGGAATTAAATTTAAAAGTTGAGATTGTTCATCAATTTATTACCAATCAGAACAACTAAAACTTTTGAGATATTGCTTCGGGGAGGGATTACTTTTCCCCAAAAGGGAGAATCTCTCAATCTCCCCTCGCAATGACAATCTTTCTTTCGGTATCCTGGATAGTTCTGGTAGCAATAGGTGAGAGTAGGTTGACGCTCCCCGAAGCGCTCATGCTCCCGATTCCCTGTTCATCCAGTTACCTTATTTATTAGGCTTTCACTTAATAGACAGTGGGGAGTCTGTAGTCGGGCTTGAATTTCTGTCCGCGGCTCGACAAAAGCTCGCCGAACGTCCGAAGTCTCGCCGAACGTCCGAAGTCTCGCCGAACGTCCGAAGTCTCGCCGAACGTCCTGACAGTATTGGCTTTGCGAAGAATGTTGATAGGGGCGTTTTCATCTCTATCCAAGACACACCCACAAGAACAAATATGTGTTCTTACAGATAATGTTTTCTTGACAATATTGCCACAACTAGAACATTGTTGGCTAGTATATTGTGGATTTACCGCTATCACAAACTTCCCGTGTATTTTCCCAAAGTAGTCTAACCAATTGGTGAACATTGACCAGCTTGCATCTGAAATAGATTTAGCAAGCTTAGGATTTTTCACCATATTGGACACCTTCAGGTCTTCATAGACTACCAAATCGTTAGATTGGATTAACGCTTTTGCTGTCTTTACGGCAAAATCTTTACGTTGTCTAGAAACTTTTAAATGAAGGCGAGCTACTTTAGATTTCTGTTTTAACCTTTTTTGGCTTCCCTTTTTCTTTTTCGAGAGTTGACGCTGTGCTTTTTTCAAGCGTCTTTCTGCTTGACGAAGAAACCGAGGGTTATCAATTTTATCCCCATTAGAATCGGTTAAGAAATGGTTTAAGCCTAAATCAATGCCCACTTCTTTCCCCGTAGAGTTAAAGGGTTCTACTCGCTCAATGTCTAAGACAAATTGACAATAAAAGCCGTCTGCTCGTTGAATAAGCCTGACTCTCTTGATTGTGGATTTATCGAGAATCTCACGGTTAAAAGTGCCAATTAGCTTTAATTTTACTATCCCTGTTTTATCCGTGATGTGGATCAACTTTTTGTCTTCTGTTAGCTTCCAACCAGAAGTTTTGTACTCTACAGACCTTGAGAACTTTTTGAATTTAGGATAGCCTTTTTTAGCTAAATCCCTTTGGCAATTGTCGGAGAAACCGGATATATAAAACCAAGCTCTTTCGGCACTTGCCTGACGAGCCATAGAGTTGAGTTTACCAACAAAAGGTAACTCAAGATTTTGGGTTAAATCTGTGACGAAGCGGCACAAAGTAGCATAGTTTACTTTGTCTTCTTTGGTAGAGTCCATCCAAAATCTTAGACACTTATTCCTAATAAACTGTCCCACTCTTATAGCCTCTTGAATGGCTATTTCTTGGTGTGAATTGGTTTTTAACTTAAACTCTATGACTCGCATTGATTCGACTTTTCAATGTGTTATGCTATGATTATAGCAACTCATCGTACAAAGTATCAAGAGGGTGAAAACTAATTATTTCAAGACTCCTAGGGCTACCTTTAATCTCACTGTTCACATAGTTCTCGTGACAAAGTACCGTAGAAAGGTGTTTCAGAAAGAGCATTTAGAGTTTTTGAAGGTAGCCTTTCATAACATAGCCGAGAAATGGAATGCGAAGGTAATAGAGATTAACGGAGAATCAGACCATGTTCACATTCTTTTAACTTACCCCCCTCATAAACTGTTAAGTGGATTAATAGCCAACTTAAAGTCAACCTCTTGCAAACTAATGTGGGACAGTTTTTCTGACCATTTAAAAAAGATATATGGTCAAGACAAGAGAGTTTTGTGGACAGGGGCATATTTTGTGGCTAGTTGTGGCGGTGTCACAATAGACCAACTTAAGAAATATGTAGAGAATCAGGATTCCCCTGAATATTAGCTGTGCTTCGTGTCACTGAGCCTTGACATTGAGCCTTGACATTGAGCCTTGACATTGAGCCTTGACATTGAGCCTTGACATTGAGCCTTGACATTGAGCCTGTCGAAATGTGTCGAAATGTGTCGAAATGTGTCGAAGTGTGGACACTGAGCTTTTACATTGAGCGTGTCGAAATGTGTCGAAGTGTGTCGAAGTGTGGACACTGAGCTTTTACATTGAGCGTGTCGAAATGTGTCGAAGTGCTGTTTTATACTGGTCGGTTTTTCATCTCCGAGGTGAAACCGAGGGTTCCTTCAAACCGACATTTAAGGTAAACTTCTAAGTATTCTTCTAGTTTTGTTGGCTCTCCTAGACTGGTTATAGCAAATTAGTAGTTTAAATGAGCTTAACCCCTTAAATAGCCTGGAATCCGACAAAGCAAAAAGCTTTTTTTATTAAAATTGCTTTTTTGAATTCTGGCAAGCCTTACTTGGCAAGGCTTGCGTGGATTATTTTGTACTAATATATCATAACTACTCTAGAAGAGCCGTTTTGTTAATTTATTTTGGCAAAATTTCTCTCTTTTTAGTTAGGGTTGGCTGAATAATGGTAAAACCCTTTTAAAATAAGGTTTTTGGCGTTGTCAAATTGAAAGATGATCCGAATCAGCCCGGAACTGAAATTACTTTGATAGCAAGGATTGCATTGCATCTTTCATATTCACGCGATGTGCAACTAAAAACCACAGAATCAGGGTTCCAGAGGATACTTTATCTCTGCTGATTTCTGAAAACCTTGTAAATCAAGACTGAAAATATAGTTGCACACGGGGTTATTCTGATCTGACAACGCCACGCCCTTTTTTTGCCTATCAATTTAAAAACTTGCGTTTTTTGGATCATCTTAGCATAGAGGACTGAGTAGTATTGAGTTACAACAAAGTTGATTTGTTAATTTTGTCCATCAGTGTAATCCCAGTTAAATCTCTCACTTTTTTCCGTTATCAATTACTAAGGAGATTTCGATGGCTAAACAATATATGCCCCTTGAAGATTGCCCTGGGGCTGCGGTATTGGGTGGAGAAATTCCTCAATTACGTCCCCCAGGGTTTTCTGATGACTCAAAATCTACCACATTTAGCTATACCTATTATCCAGGGGTATCAGAAATTTACGAGGCTGTTGCTCCTAATATTAGCACTCGTTTCTATGCGATCGAAGCAGCTATTGATTTCTCCAAAGCTAAAGGGGAATTACAAGCTGTTCTGATGGCGCACGGCGGATATTTTGGTGAACACAGTTTCTACATCTATCAGGGAAAACTATGTTATGTCTATAACTGGTTAGGGCAGCAACAGAAGATCACTTGTGATCTTCCTCGTCTTAGTGGCGAGGTGACACTCAAAGTTGAATTTGCCAAACCAAAGATAATCGCCCCTTCAGATGAAAAGTTGGGTGACAGCACGATAGATAAGATGAAACTGTATATTAATAACATCGAACAAAATGTCGATATTATCAGAACTTTCTCAAATCATACTCCTAACTTCCTAATTCGATATAAACACGAGATTCCTGGCGAGTTTCAAGGTGCGAGGTTGCGAAGAATTATGATTACCATTACCAATGATGTAGTGCGATAAATGATGAGCAATCGTCAGCTTTTTGCTGTGATCAGTAAACAGTGAACACTAATCAGTGATCAGTAAACAGTAATCAGTGAAAAGACAGTAGTGGGACTTAAACACAGAACCGAATTTTTTTAGCTATAATCAAGTCATAGTAGGCTTTCACGTCAAAATACGCCCATGGGAGAAACGACCCCATCCGCTATGCCGCCCTGCTTCGAGAGATGGTGCGCTAGATTCGATGACTGTTTCAAAAACCAGTCGCAAAAAAATGGCTTCCGACACTATTTAGGCGGATTATTAGGAGAAAGCGAGCGAAAAAACCTAACCCAGATGGCGGATAACTCGGTGGGGGTGGTTTATCACCGATTACATCACTTTTTAACCGAGGCTCCTTGGTCGGCGACGCAAATTAACCAACGTCGTCTGGAAGTGATGAACAAATGCTCGCAGACTAGGATCGGCGTGGGCTTCACGATGATTCTGGATGATTCGGGACATCGAAAAAGTGGCAATTTTACCGAGGGAGTCGGAAGACAATACCTCGGTGAGATCGGCAAGACAGACAACGGAGTAGTGGTAGTAACCACCCATCTCTACGACGGGAAAAAAAGCTTACCCTTAGACATCGAGAGCTATCAACCGGCATCTTCTCTACTATCGGGAAAAGAAGACGAAGAGTTGAAAAAGAAACCCGAACTCGGACTCGAATTAATCGACCGAAGTTTAAAGCGAAAATACCGACCGAAAATTGTCTTGATAGAGGCGGGGTATGGAAACAACACGCCGTTTCTGAAAGAGTTAGAAAAGAGAAAACTAAAGTATTTAGGAGGAGGGGCTAAAAATCGAAAAATTATCCGAAAAAAGGAATCAGGAATCGAGGAAGAAATCAGTCTGGAGAAATTAGCAAAAAGCTTGAAGCCAGAGAGTTTTACCCCAGTAATTCTCTCAGTTGAAAAACCGAAAACCCTGTACGTATTTATTGTTTCTGCTCGCATCGCTTCTTTAGAAGAAGAGAGAACTTTTGCCATCGTCATGAACGCGAGTTCTTGGGAAGAAGCGACGGACATCGATTATTTTATCACGAATGTCCAGGCGGAAAAAGTAACCCCGCAGTGGGTAGTAGAAACTTACTCGCCAAGAAATTGGGTAGAAGTTTTCTATCGAGAGGCGAAAGGATGGTTAGGGCTAAGAGAATATCAGGTTCGCGAGAAAGAAAGCCTTCTTCGCCATTTTATCCTGGTGTTTTGTGCCTACACTTTTATTCTCTGGCATCACTTAACCGGGGGACTACAAAGGCAATGGGCGAATAAACCTTTGGAGACATTTACTGATGCTTTGGAGGCTTTTCGTACAGCGATGTCTTTTCGTTTTTTCCCTTGGCTAACGCAGAATATTGATGTCTTTTCCGCTCACAAAGCGGCTTTGGGCTACATTTGGGCTTGAAATTTGTTTAAGTCCCATTAACAGCTTCTCCAATGACTTCAAAACAGCGAATCACTGCATCTTGAATTAATAAAGATTGATAGAATCTGTCTTTTCCCCCCTGTGTATAAGATTCGATTCGTTCAATTCTATCTAAAATATCACCTAAATAAATTAAATCATCATTCATAAAGGAATCACCTCTTTCATGATTCTTTCCCGAAAACAATCTCGTAAACTGTTAATAGTAGCCACATCAACTTTACAGCCTAAATAATCTTCTAAGTCTTGAATTAAACCAATTCTATCTAATAAGTTGCGCCCTTGTTCCATTTCTACTAAAAAGTCAACATCACTGTCATTGCTGTCTTCGCCTCTAGCAACTGGTCCAAATATTAGAACATTAAATGCCCCATGTTTTCGATCAATTTTTATAATATTCTCTCGTTTTTCTTGAAGAAGTTGATAGCGTTTCATTTTCATAATTTCCTGAATCGCTCAATAAATTTTTTTCAAGCAAGATGAGTTTTTCCCACAATAATTATAGCATTTTACCCGTACATAATACCATTTTTCTTTATTCGTGGCAGGTATCTTACTCCCCTCTCCCAACCCCCCACCCTCCCCGACCCCCCCGATGTCGGGGGGGGGGGGGGGGGGGGGGGGGGGGTTGGGGGTGAGGGCAATTAACCATTTCTGCCATTACTTGTGAAAAATGGTATAAGTAACTGAAAGACTTCACCCCCAAACCTTCCCACTACCCTATACCTTTTCCATAGGGATAAAAAGCCAAATAGAACAGACAAAAAGCCTGTTCTATCCCTTAGGAGAAAAAAACTTAAACGGTCATGATATCTTTTTCTTTTGTCGCTAATAAATCCTCGATTTTGGCGATAAATTTATCGGTAGATTTCTGCACTTGATCCTGTAAATCCCTGGATTCATCCTCAGAAATTTCGTGACTTTTCTCCTGTTTACGGATAGCATCGATCGCATCCCGGCGAATATTGCGGATCGCCACCTTTCCCTCTTCGGCCAATTTCGCCGCTAATTTGACCAATTCCTTGCGGCGATCACTGGTGAGGGGAGGGATATTCAAACGAATGATCTGACCGTCATTACTGGGGGTTAAACCCACGTCCGAGAGAGAAATCGCCTTTTCGATCGCCCCCATACTGGTACGATCGAAGGGTTGAATGGCGATCGTGGTTGCGTCGGGAGTGCTAATGGTCGCTAGGGACTTCAGAGGAGTTTCCATGCCATAATACTCCACCACGATCCGATCTAAAAGAGAAGCATTTGCGCGGCCGGTACGAATCGTATTAAAAGCTCTCTGGGTTGATTCGACGGTTTTCTGCATGTGGTCTTGAACTTCAGCTAACTTCACAGAATCCTCCTACCAATGTTCCAACGGGTTCACCTTTGACAGCGCGAACAATATTACCTGCTACCGACAGATCGAAAACAACTATCGGGATATTATTTTCCTTGCACAGAGCGATCGCTGTTCCGTCCATCACCCGCAGATCATGAGTCAGCACATGACCGTAGGTGAGACTTTGAAAGCGTCGCGCCTTAGGGTTATGGGAGGGATCGGAATCATAAACTCCATCCACTTTCGTCGCTTTAAACACCACTTCCGCATCGATTTCGGCAGCGCGCAGGGCCGCCGTGGTATCGGTGGTAAAGAAAGGATTACCCGATCCCGCACCGAAAACCACCACCCGACCTTTTTCCAGATGACGGATTGCCCGCCGGCGGATGTAGGGTTCAGCTAATTCCTGCATCGCGATCGCTGTTAATACCCTAGTCGATACTTGCGCTCGTTCTAGGGCATCCTGCAAGGTCATAGCGTTCATGACTGTTGCTATCATACCAATATAATCGGCCGTAGCCCGATCCATTCCAGCCGAGGCGGCTTTCACCCCGCGAAAAATATTGCCCCCACCGACCACGATCGCCAATTGGATGCCTTGGTCAACCACTTCGGAGATTTCCTGGGCGATAGCGGAAACCACCATCGGGTCGATCCCATAGCCGAGATTGCCCATCAGGGCCTCCCCACTCAGTTTTAATAATACCCGCTTGTACGCCATGCCCTTACTACCACTCGCTAAAACAAGATCTAGATAATTTTTGTCTCCCCATAAGATAGCAGGTTTTGGCCTTGATTTAAGCTGACCAGTTCACTCTCCCGGTACCGACAAGTTAAGATTAATAAATCTTTTCCTTGGGAAATTAGTATTTAGTGATACCTTTGTTATTAAGGGAAGCTTAGTTTTATTGAGAATTAATAACCGTGGTCAGCGATCGATTACTATTGGTCAACAAAAGCAATCAAAGGGCCGCTAAAATCGATACCTTTGATTGGGTGTATGGGTTTCAGGATGGAACTCGTCTGATGGGCAAGGTTTGCGGTTACTTAGCTCCCGATAGTAATCGTCTTCTCGATCCCGAAAACTGCAGCGCTATCTACCAGAATGCCCGGGGACAAGTCCTTAGTCGTTGGCAAGCTGAAGATTTTATCGCTTTTGAACTAACCACCACCGGGGAAGATATCCTGATCGTGGCTTCTAATGATAATTGTGTCAGTAATAGTCTCTGTTTGGTTTCGGGCATTAGTCGCAGCTGCGCCCAAGTTAGCGATGAAGGAAAATCCCTCGTCCTGGAGGTTTTTCAATACCCTGCTTGGTCTTTGCAGGGCGATAATAGCACTTCTAAGCCGGCTTTCAGTTGGAATTGTTCCGTATCTCCCTTTTTCCCCTTTGTTTCCCTGCGTTTTAATCTTCAGTCCACCAGCAGCAAAAAATTCTATCGTTGGACGGTTTCCCCCTATTTTCCCTTTTGTCCCCTCTTAGAAGTGGGAGAATCCCTGGCCTAATTAGGGTTTGCGGCAAAAAGTTTTTCCTGGGGGCAGGGTGTGGGGTGTAGGGTGTAGGGTGTAGGGTTTTAGCGATTTTGAGGGGGTCAATTACCTAATTTTCAGGGAAAAAGTACCTGAATTTTCCACCCGATCACTCCCAGATACGGTACTTTTTGGAAACCAAAAAGTCTAAAAGTCTTACCCAACAAGGTTTTTAGATTTATTGAGCAAGCCCTAATTAGCCTTCTCTATTCTTTTGCAAATAATCGACTAATGCCCATAATCCTAGGCGATAACTTTCGGCCCCAAAACCGCTAATCTGTCCGATGGCTATATCGGCAATGTAGGAATGATGACGAAAAGACTCGCGTTTGTAAATATTGCTTAAGTGTACTTCCACACAGGCCATTTTTGTGCCTAACAGTGCGTCGCGGATGGCGATACTGGTGTGAGTATAAGCTCCCGCATTAATCAAAATACCGTCCTGCTGACCCCATGCTTGCTGAATCCAGTCCACTAATTGCCCTTCCTGATTGGACTGGTGCGCGGTTAAATTCACCCCTAAACGGGTAGCTTCTTCGCTTAAAAACTGGTTAATCGTCTCTAAATTGACGTTACCGTAGAGATTTGGCTCTCTTTTCCCCAATAGGTTTAAATTCGGCCCGTGCAGAACCAGAATGCTTAGTTTATTCACAAATGTCCTCCCTATCACCACGAGAATTAATCTTATCTCGATCAGGGACTATTGCCGATCAACAACATTTTTGCCGCTACGGTAATCACCGCACCAATAGTAGCACTGAGCGCACCGACAATGATCGGCAGAATCAGACCTCGGAATCCCTGGAGGTCAGAAATCGCTTTAATCATGGTAGCCTGTTCACTTTCCACCTTTTCGAGTCGTTTATCCATCCCCCCGACTTTCTCGGTTAAAGCGACCAATCCTATCGATTTAACTTGTTCGTTTTCCACCTTTTCCAGTCGTTTATCCATCCCTACTACTTTCTCGGTCAAAGTAGCTAATCCTATCTCTACTTTATTTAATCTTTCATCGATTCTGTCAAAGCGCTCATCAATCTTGTCAAATTTTTGATTAACGTCCCTTTGTAGATTATCTATTTTTTGACTAACATCCTTAACGCTGTCTTTGATATCCTTTAAGACGGTTTCTAGGGAATAAGTGACGGTTTCTCCGGACATTCTGGTAAACTCCCCTTAGTTTTATCTTGATCCTTCTCCCATGCTCGCTTTATCCATGGGAAACTACCCTTTAATTATCACCCCAAAATATAGCGCCGGTGTTTGTTTCCCCAGCAGATACCGGCATCTGTCCCCCTTTTGTCGATTAAATTTGTTAGATTTTGGAGGAGAAATGTTAACTTATTTTAAAATTTATGCTGACCAGCACTGCTACCCATCCCGTCGGGGGAACAGATATCGATCGCTTTGATTGTCGTCAAGTTTGGTATCCTATCTACTACGTCAAAGATTTAGACAAAAAGCAGCCCCAACGCTTTACCCTACTAGAAGAGGATTTAGTGATTTGGTGGGACAAAAATCAGCAAGAATGGCGAGTTTTTGAGGATAAATGTCCCCATCGTCTCGCTCCTCTCTCAGAAGGTCGTCTTAACGAAAGCGGACATCTAGAATGTCCCTATCACGGTTGGTCTTTTTCCGGAGGAGGAAACTGTGAATTTATTCCCCAACAACCGGAAAACAGTCAAGCTAACACCTCTCGACGCGCTTGTGTGCGGTCTTTACCCACGGCTATCCGTCAGGGATTATTATTCGTTTATGCGGGTAATCCCGAAAATGCTCCCCTGACTGCGATTCCAATTATTGAACCCCTGGAGGAGGATGCTGATGCTTGGATTTGTTTGGATACCTTCCGAGATCTACCCTACTCGGCCGTCACTTTAATCGAAAATATTATTGATTCTAGTCATGTTCCCTATACCCATCATCTCACCATCGGTAATCGGGCCAATGCCGCTCCTATGGAGTTAGAAATTATCGAGTCCAATCGTCAGGGATTTAAGGGAATTTGGCCCGAAGGACCGCGTAAAGGTCAATTAGGTCAGCAATACAGCAATTTTATCGCCCCCGGATTAATTTACCACGATCTCACCTCGGAAAAGTTCGGACGGACTTTAACAGCTGTCTATGCAACCCCCATCCGTCAGGGAGAATGTCGTCTCTTTGCTCGTTTTCCCTTTAAATTTAACTCTAAGCTGCCGAAATTCTTCATTAAGCTTACTCCCACTTGGTATTCCCACATCAATCAAAACGCTATTCTCGAAGATGATCAGATTTTTCTCTACTATCAAGAGCGTTATCTGCAAGCTCGGGGGGATAGTCGGAATTTTAGTCAAGCTTGTTATCTCCCCACGAAAGCGGATTTATTTGTGTTCGAGTATCGCAATTGGGTTAATCAATACCAAGCTGATCCTTTTGCCGGTCAACCCTTTCCCCCCCTACAATCAAAAGAGATTCTCCTCGAACGCTATCACTCCCATACCAAAAATTGTGCTGTTTGTCAAGGGGCTTTAAAAAATATTAATCGTCTTCAGGGGTTAACATTAGCGATCGCTATTATTCTTGGTCTATCTTTACCACTTTTAGCCCTAATTTTCGGTCAATCAGCCCTCATTCCCGTGACAGTGCTGACAGTATTAACTGTAATTATGGTGGCAGTTTATTGGCGCTTGGGAGAACTGAAAAAACAGTTTTATCAAGGACGGGAACTATTGCCGAGAAATACCGGTAAAAAGCGATAAAGCTGCCGAAAAAGAGCGGAAGTTAGGGAACCGGTTCCTCACTATCCACTTTGGGGGTTTGGTTTTGGAGAGATTGCTGAAGTTCTTGCCAGCGAGTTTCTGCCAGTTGTTTTTGTGTTTGCACTTCTCGGTCATTGGAACGATAACGAAGTGATTCTTGATAAGCTTGAATCGCTCGCTCGTATTGACCGAGTTTAAAGCAACTATTGCCTAAACTTTTCCAGGTTTCGGGGTTATCTTTTTGTCTTTGAATCGCCTGTTGATAGGCGTTTATGGCTTGGGAATAGTCGCCTAAACGATACCAAGCGTTACCGATACCGATAAAAACTTCGGCTTTTTGGGAAGAAATGCGGCGAGCTTTTTCGTAGGATGCGATCGCCTCTTGAAATCTTTCCATTTGATGAAGTAATGCCCCTTGATTTAACCAAGCTTGATAATAATTAGAATTGGCCTCAGTTGCTTGCGTAAATGCCTCCAAAGCTTCTGAGTTGCGGCCTAATTTTTGCAAAATAATCCCTTGACTATAGTGAGCTTGGGAAAATTGGGGATTAAATTGTCCGGCTTTGCTATAACTTTCTAAGGCATCATTAATTTTATTTAATTGATAGAAACTATTACCTTTTTGATACCAAATTAAGGCATTATCTGACTCGATCGCTAGAGCCTGATCGTAGGCTTTAACTGCCCCTTCATAATCCTCAAGATTTTGTAATGACCAGCCCTTTTTATACCATATTTTGGCATCATTTTGTTGAAAAGTTAACAATTTTTCAAGAGCTTTTTGGGCGGCGGAATATTGTTGCAGTTCTAGATAGATATCGGCCTTACCTTGCCAAGCTTGACTAGCGGCAGGATTAAGAGATAAGACCCGCTCAAAACTTTCTAAAGCCTCCTGATTTTTATCTAATTTATCTAAAGCTTCCCCGCGACCGAGCCAAGCTTGCCAAGCGGAATCTGGGTTAATTTGAATAGCTTTCTCGTAGGTATTTAAAGCTTCCGAGTATCTTTGTAGAGCTAATAAAGCATCGGCTTTTCCTTGCAATGCCTCAAGATAATCGGGATTAATTTTTAAGGCTTGACCATAGGAATTGAGGGCATCGGTATAGCGTTTTAGTTGATAAAAAGTCTGACCTTGTTGATAGTAACTAAGAGAATTACGAGAATTTTGCCAATAGTCAAAACCATGATAAGCACCAGCTATTAAGCCAATTGTCCCAGAGACAAACAAGATTTTTGTTAGCCAAGATTGCCCTTGACGAGCAACCTGACCTTGAGGTTTCACCCCATAGGTAGTTTTCGGATCGAGATGATGAATTTTACCTAATTTTCTCAGAGCGATTAATGCTTCACTGGCACTGGTATAACGCTGACGAAAATCATAGCGGATCATGCGCTCGATAACATCACTAAACTCGGCGCTAGTCATGGCCAAATGTTGCCAGAGAATTTCTCCCGTGCGAGAATCCAATGGAATATCTTCGGGAGCTTTACCGGTTAAAGCTTGTAATCCAATAATACCAGTGGCATAGATATCGCTACTAAAACGGGGATAACCCTGGGCCTGTTCACTGGGGAAATAACCCGGGGTACCGATAGCGACTGTAGAAATGGTTTTACCTTCTTTAACTACTTGCGTGCTAATTTGTTTGACAGCACCAAAATCAATTAAAACCAATTGATTATCTTGACGGCGACGAATAAGATTGAAGGGATTAACATCGCGATGGATCACCTGTTTGTGATGGACAAATTCGAGAATTGAGAGAATTTCTGTTAATAAAGCCACCACTTTCTCTTCATCTTGCCTATAGACACCGGCAGTAATTTCTGTGGCTAAATCTTCCCCCTCAATGTATTCTTGCACGAGGAAAAATTGCCCATTTTCCTCAAAATAGGCAAATAAACGGGGAATATGGCGATGAATGCCCAATTCTTGCAGGATTTTCGCCTCGGTTTCAAAGAGTCGTCTAGCGATGGCTACAGTTTCGGCATCCCGGCACTGGGGTTGAAATTGTTTGATCACACAGCGATTTTGATTGGGTAACTGGCGATCGCAGGCCAAGAAAGTCTGTCCGAATCCCCCTTTTCCCAATTGACGGATAATTTGGTAGCGATGACTAAGGATTTTTCCGGCAGCGAGTTCCATAGACGATGGCAATCCGAGGTTTTTTACTATTCTAGGCTTTTCGGCTCTCCTTTGCGGTCGATGGACAAAATGGGTAAATTCTCCCATTCCACTTTTTTCCCTATAGAGAGGGAAAAAATTCCCTGTGGAGGGGACTGACATGACAGGCAGAAGAAAATAATCTAGAAATAGAGAAAGTTCACTGTTGTTTTTTGAGAGGATAACCGCTATGTCTATCAATCCTGTTACTAGAGCCAGCACAGCTTTACTGATTACCCTGCTCATGGGTTCCATGTCCGGTACTTTTCCCGTCCTCGCTCAAAGTAATATTAATCGGCCACGTCTCATCGCTCAACAAATCTCGATTCCGGCCGGAACAGTTATCCCTTTGAATTACGAGAAAGCCGATAAAATTTTAGTTTCTAAAAGTGATGTTATTCCTCTGACTTTAACCGTAGCCAGAGATATTCGTAACCGGAATGGGAGTTTGGTGATTGCAGCGGGAAGTGAAGTCAAGGGTACTTTAGAAGCGGCGGGCCGAGGTGTGCGGTTTATTGCCGATGAAATTCGCCTCGATGGGGGCAATCGCACCATTCCCCTCAATGCCACTTCCCGATTAATTACTACCACTGAAACCGTGCGTAAAGGGGCAAAAACTCAAGATATCTTAGCGGGAACCGTCGCCGGTGCGGGGGCAGCCACAGCGATCGCTGCTCTTACAGGCGATCGCAAGATCGAAGTTCTCGACGTTTTAGCGGGGGCAGCCGTGGGAACCCTTGCAGGATGGGGTTTACCGACGGCGGGAATTGTCGGTGGTAGTTCCGTGCAGTTATACTCTGTTAACCCCGATCGAGATTTAAATATTACCCTGCAATCGCCGCTAGTGATCAGAGATTAGTTAGGGTCTGCTGAAAAAGTTTTTCGTGGGGGCAGGGTGTGGCCCCCCCAACCCCTAGGGTTGGGTAGGGTTGATTCATGAATCAACCCTACCCCCCCAACCCCCACCCCCCGGGGGGGTCGGGGGGCAAGGGGCGGCAAGGGGGGGTTAGCTAATCTAAGGATAGGCGGTTAAGATGCGTCTTAGTTTAATTGGAATGGTCGATTTGTTAGATTTTTAATAGTCGGTCTGTCAACCGATGGACAGAAACAGTTAAAACATCAGAATCAGAGATCAAAGTATGAAACTTCCTACAGGGTTACGGCGAACTATTACCCACGCTTTGGCAACTTTTCTGGGAGTTATGCTCGGTTTTAGCAGTTTAGCGGCGGTAAATGCTCAAAATCTGCCCACTGCTGCCGCCGATCTGGTCAGAATCCCCCCAGAGATGACGGCGGAAAGTTTTGTCGCTAAGGCAGTGGCCCGCACAGGTGCGGCAGTGGTGCGAATTGACACCGAAGCGATTATCACTCGTACCAATAGCCCCTTTTTTGATGATCCTTTTTTTCAGGAGTTTTTTGGGGAACAGTTTCGTGTTCCCACCCAGCAGCGAGTGGCGGGCCAGGGATCGGGTTTTATTATCGATGGCAGTGGTTTAATCTTAACTAATGCCCATGTGGTGGATAATGCCGATAAGGTAACGGTAACTTTAAAAGATGGTCGTAGCTTCAAAGGAGAAGTACGCGGTACTGATGAGATCACTGATTTAGCCGTGGTGAAAATTAATCCCCAAGGGGAAAATTTACCTGTAGCAGTCCTCGGCAATTCCGCATCCATACAAGTGGGGGACTGGGCGATCGCAGTAGGCAATCCCGTCGGTCTAGATAATACGGTAACTTTAGGAATTATTAGCACGATCGGGCGCTCGGCGGCTAAGGCGGGTATTCCCGATAAACGCATTGATTTTATCCAAACCGATGCCGCTATTAACCCGGGTAATTCCGGCGGTCCTTTACTCAACGCCCAAGGGGAAGTCATCGGCATCAATACGGCCATTCGTGCTGATGCCATGGGCATCGGTTTTGCCATTCCCATCGACCGGGCCAAGCAGTTACAAGCGACCCTAGAATCAGGTCAAAAGGTGGCCCATCCCTATATCGGTGTGCAGATGGTTAATCTAACTCCCGATTTAGCCCGGGCTAATAATCAAAACCCCAATTCTGCCATGATCGTGCCGGAAGTGTCGGGAATTTTGGTGGTGAAAGTCTTACCCAATACCCCCGCCGAAAAAGCCGGTATCCGTCGCGGGGATGTGATTGTCAAAGCTAATAATCAACCGGTTAGCGATGGCGGTGAGTTACAGGAAATGGTGGAAAAAACTGGAATCGGTCAATCTTTACCCTTAAGAATCAGAAGGGGTGAAAGGGCGATCGATCTCACCGTAATCACCGCCCAAATGTCGAATCAGTAATCGGCAGTCCAGAGTCAGTTATCAGTGATCAGATGTAAGTTTTCAGTTCACTGTTTACTGTTCACTGTTCACTGTTCACTGAAGAAAAATCCCCCCATCACCAAATCGGTTTTTTTCCTTGAGAGCGTTCTCGGTTTTTCCTCTCGCCCCTATAATCTGTGTGTAAATTAGCTTTATTTCTTTGCGAGGATAATAACTATGGATCCGGCTCAAGTTAGCAATCAAGTGTACTTTATCAGGGATTTAGCGATTAGCTTCGGGGCGAAATTAATCGGGGCGATCGTACTCTGGTTTATTGGTAAATGGTTGATTAATCTAGCGATTAATCTGCTCAAAACCAGTTTAGCCAAGGGCAACGTCGATCCTACCATCGTTAGATATATCATTTCTTTCATCCTCATTGCCCTGCAAGTTGTCCTGATCGTGGCGATTTTGGGCTTTTTTGGCGTTGAAACCACTTCTTTTGCCGCACTTTTAGCCGCTACTGGTATTGCGATCGGGGCCGCTTGGGGGGGGCTGTTGGCCAATTTTGCCGCCGGGGCTTTTTTAGTCATGTTCCGTCCCTTCAAGGTGGGCGATTTTGTCTCTGCGGCAGGTATAACTGGCACGGTGGAGGAATTGGGTTTATTTGCCACTACTATCAACACTCCTGACAATATTAGAACTGTAGTCGGCAATAACAGCATTTTTTCTGGAAATATTCAAAATTTTTCCGCTAATCCCTATCGTCGTGTGGAGTTGACCGCTCAATTAAGTCACGGGGTAAATGTCCCAGAAGCGATCGCCCTGTTAAAGGCTAAAATTAGCCGTATCCCCAATGTTTTGACTAATCCCACCCCCGATGTGGAAATTTTAGAATTTAATCCCTCCGGACTTCTCTTGGCAGTGCGTTCCTATTGCAGTAACGACAACTATTGGCAGGTCTATTTTGACACTAATAAGGTTATCTATGAATCCTTCGGTGAAGCGGGCTATCCTATTCCTGCTACCCACACGGTTTTACACAATCAATAGGGTTTGCTGAAAAAGTCTGTTGGTGGGGTTAGGAGTCAGGCTTCGGCCGTCGGTCGTTTCAGGCTTTGTTGTCCTCCTTTTTCCCACCAGTTTGTGTACTAAAAGAAGGATAATGCAAGGTTTTTGAAGGTCACAATCCTATTTTCTGAGGCATATTTTCGGCTCTCCTCGACTTTGTGGGATAATCAGTGCTTATCATTCGTAGGAGTCTTGCCACAAGGCTTTAAAGACTATATTTCTGGAAAATTATCGGGGGCATTTCCTATTAGCGAGTGAAGCAAAAGATGACTACTACCCTTGAAAGCTTACAGGAATTTATTGATTTCTGTCAACAGCATATTACTGGCAAAGAAAGGAAAGAAGCTCAGATTTTCCTAGACCGTTTCTTTCGAGCT
>LFEF01022661.1_pt1 | contig 19160 bp, 16 predicted proteins | sample 619371 | NCBI WGS metagenome assembly LFEF01 (sample SAMN03014291, study PRJNA259931) | freshwater metagenome | biome: lake; feature: waterbloom | place: China: Taihu Lake | collected 2006-08 | depth 0 m m
TTATGCTTACCGTAATAAAATAAAAACCGCTCAAAAACTTAATGAACTAAACGAATTAAAATCTCGCTTTTTTGCTAATATTTCACATGAATTCAGAACGCCGTTAACGCTGATAAAAAGTCCAGTGCAGAGTTTGCAAGCTGAAATTTCAAATGAAAGTCAAAAACGTAAGTTAGATTTGATTGATAAAAATTCGAACCGAATGTTAGATTTAGTTGATCAGCTTTTAGAACTTTCAAAACTGGATAGCGGCAATTTAAAACTTATTTTAAAAGAAGGAAATATTGGTTTATTTCTACATTCAATTGTTGAATCCTTTGCCTTTCAAGCCAAAGAGAATAAACTTTCATTTTCTTCATCAATCGAAAAAAACACAGAAAATCATCATTTTGACAAAGATGTGATTGAAAAAATTGTATCCAATTTGCTTTCCAATGCCCTTAAATATACACCTGAAAATGAATCCATTCACTTTCAATCTACAATAATAAACAATGAACTACAGTTAATCGTTTCCAATTCAGGTTCAGAAATGAAAAAAGAAGAACTTTCTAAAATTTTTGAACGATTTTATCAAAAAAAAGAAAACCACCAAGGCGTTGGAATCGGACTAGCATTAGTGAAAGAATTAGTAGAATTATACAAGGGAAAAATCAGCACCACAGTAGAAAAAGGCATTTTGAGTTTTTCGGTTTGCTTACCTTTAGAAAAGTCACATCAAATTGCATTCATCGTTCCTAAAGAAACGCCCAATTCAATTACTAACGAAATAATAAATGAATCTGAATTACCTATTCTGTTACTGGTAGATGATAATGAAAATATTAGAACTGTATTAAAAGATCTTTTCAAACAAAACTTTCATATTTTGGAAGCCGAAGATGGAGTACAAGCCTTAAAAATGGCGAAAAAAGAAGTTCCTGATTGTATCATCAGTGATGTCATGATGCCAAAAATGGACGGATTTGAATTTACCAAACAAATTAAAAACCATGAATTAACATCCTTCATTCCGGTTATTTTATTAACTGCTAAAACTTCTGATGAAGCCCATTTAGAAAGTTTAAAAAGCACTGCAGATGCCTTTTTAACCAAACCTTTTAACAATGATATTGTAAAAGCCACAGTATTTCAATTGATTGAAGAACGTAAAAAACTACAAAGACGCTATCGTCAGGAATTAATTCTAAAACCGGTTGATATTGTAATCAATTCTGTTGATGAACAATTTATGAAAAAATTACAACAAATTTTAGACCATCAACTATCAAATGCAGACTACACGGCTGAAGATTTTGCATCAGATATCGGCATGAGCAGGATGCAACTTCATCGTAAATTAAAATCCCTTTTAGGTGTTTCGGCGACAGAATTTATGCGAAATGAACGTTTGAAAAATGCTGCCGAATTGCTTATAAAAGGCAATGGTAACATTTCTGAAATTGCTTATACGGTTGGTTTTAATGATGTGTCTTATTTTTCAAAATGCTTTAAAGAATATTTTAATTGCACACCAACTGACTATATTGAAAAAAGCAAAACATCTTAAAATCTCATTATTACTGGGTATTTAACCTATGTTACATCGTTCATAATCCTTGTTACATCTGTAATAAGGATTTTTTTTTGCTCCTACTACTTTTACATCATCCAACTGTTTAGCCATGGCAAAAAAGAAAAATACCACTTATAAAGCTGAAATAGACAAAGTACCTGACCATAAAATTTACTTAAATATCAACCATTTAGATAAAGGTGATTATGAGTTAAATATCCTACATCAAAAAAAAATAATTGTAAAAACAACCTTCTGCAAAAAATAAATCCAATGAAAAATCTACTCTATTTTATTATCCTTCTACCTTTTGCCTCATTTTCCCAAATTGGGATCAACACCACTCTTCCAAATGCAATGCTGGATGTTTCGGCTACCAACCAAGGAATATTATTACCGAGGGTTGCATTAACTTCAGCACTTGATAATGTAACTGTTATTAATCCACAGGGTGGAGCTATTGCTACTTCGACAATGGTGTATAATACTTCCACCGCAGGGGTTAGTCCGAATAATGTGATTCCCGGCTATTACTATTGGGATGGATCACGATGGGTTTCCGTTGGTTCCGATGGACGAGATTGGACCACAACCGGAAATACCGCTACAAATGCAGATGTCAATTTTATCGGTACAACAGACAATGTAGATTTTAGAGTTCGTACCAACAATACACAGCGATTCAATTTTACTACAAATGGTCGTTTACGAGCTTATGATAATGGAAATCTCACACAACCCACTTACTCTTGGATGGGTGATGAAGACACCGGAATGTGGCGACCTGCTGCTAACACATTGGATTTGGCAACCACCGGTGTTTCAAGAATTAGAGTGAACAATGATGGTAACATCGGGATTGGTGCAACGGATACACCTGCAAGATTAACTGTAGTTGGCAATAGAAACGTTCCGGCTTTCCCTAATTTAACCAGTAATGGAATAATGCGAATTGCAGTTAATGGTAGTGAAGGTTTGGATATTGGAAAAACTGATGGAACCGGAGGTTTTTCTGCTTGGATTCAATCCGGATTTTCTGGCTCATCTGACCCACTTAGCTTACAACCATTGGGCGGAAACGTCGGTGTAAATGTACTAGCACCCACAAATTCTCTTCATGTAAACGGAACAGTTCGTATTGTAGATGGAACGCAAGCTACCGGTAGAGTACTCACCTCAAATGCAACAGGTGTTGCAAGTTGGCAACCCATTTCGATCAATAATGTGGTTGGTAATTTAGCCGGAACCGGAATAAATATTCCCTCTACCACTACCAACTTTTTACAAACAGGTTCTTCCATTACCTTGCCTCCCGGAAGATGGGCTGTTAATGTAACGATGCTACTTCGTAGAACAGGTGGTTCTGCTGCAGTTACTCCCAATGATTCATCGTTTTGGCTTAGAACCTCCTTTTCAACTTCTGCCGCAGTAAACCCTGCAATTACTACTGATATTGTAGGAAGCTTTTACATTAGTGGTAATTACACTGGGTCGTCATATTATTCATTGGTACAAGGAACAGTTGTTATCAATAATGCAACAGCCGGAAACAGAACTTATTACTATATAGCCGGAGCTGTTGAAGTAGTAAACACTACCATTACATTAGAAAATTTTGGTGGTGCATGGTGGCAGGAAAACACCATTATTGCTTATCGTTTAAACTAAAAAAGAGCACCTGTTGGTGCTCTCTTGTTTACTATACGTTTACCCAATCTCGATCATTCGTTTTGGTTTTGGTAACGCTTCTTCGCGTTTTGGAAGTGTGATGTGCAATACCCCATTTTCATATGTGGCATTAATATCCGATTCATTCACAATTTCAGGAAGCGTAAATGCTCTTTTGAAAGAAGAATAGCTAAACTCCTTACGGGTATATTTCCCGTCATTATCTTTTTCTTCTTTTTCATGTTTGGATTCAGAAGAAATGGTCAACACATTATCATCCAATTCAATGTTGAAATCTTCTTTGCGTTTACCTGGAGCAGCCAATTCTACTACAAAATTAGTTTCAGTTTCTTTAATGTTTACTGGTGGAACGGTGTTGTTCATTCGTTCCATTCCTCCCATCCAATCCGGTTTGAAAAATTCATCAAATACAGCAGGAAATGGGAAACGGTTGGTTGTTTTTACGAGTGTCATAACTTTTATTTTTTAGGTTAAACATTTTCTTTTGACTACTAAAAGACAAAGTTTATACCAATTGAATAAAAAAGTCAATTTGACATTTTTTCAACAGAAACACCGTCAAAATTTCATATTTAAAGTCTGATTAACAAGAGTTTAACAGACATTTTTTCAGGTAGTTTCATTTTTGTGAAACAAATTTGAATCATCAAAATTTGAATCTCTATCAACCTTTCTACATTTTTACAAATTTTCTGTTTTCGACCTCATTTCCGGATATAAGTCTCAAGACATAAACACCGGCTTGCAAGTCTTGAACGTCTATTTGATTTGCTCTAACTTTGCTCAACTTCACCATTTTTCCTTGTACATCAATTATTTCAACTGAATCTATTGTAAGTGAGGAAGAAATCATCAACATGGATGAAGTGGGATTCGGATAAAGACTAAACCTCGCTTCAATACTTTCTTGTGGAAGTGACAATGTTGAATCCGGACGTGTAGCTACTGCTCCTAGACAATTGTTGTAATTCGTCATCATATTGATAACTGATCCTTCCTCATTATTGATGGCCGTAGAACTGGTAACAAGTCCGGTTTGTAGCGAAATACCATAAATATTAGAACCGTTGCTAAAATAGTAGGTTCCGCTTATCGGATCAATTGTAGAGCCTGCATTTACAGAATAGGCGGCGGTTGGCAACGGAACTTCAGAAATGTTTGTTACTACTCCCGTATTCGGATTAATCTTCCCAAAACGCATTTCATAAATCATAGAGGGGAATGGTACATTTGGGTTTTGAACTTGTGTATTTTTAACCACCAAACCGTAAACCGTTCCATCTGCACAATTGTAGCTGAAATTCGTAAAATTAAACTCATTAGGATTACTAAAAACAATATCCGGATTGGTATACACTTCACCGTTATACAAATCAATACCCATAAACTTTGAGCCGGTTGAATAATAATAAACCATTTCATTAGGGTCTATTGCTGTTCCTGCCAATTGATACCCTTCACCAATTGACGATTGTGAGAGTTGAGTTAAATTGCCATTTTCACTATTCAATTCTGCCAGATACATCCCAATTAATTGATTGTTTTCAGTAAAAGTGCTGGCTAAACCATAGAGTTTATTATTCGAATTATTATACCGAACATTAGCAAAATAAGTCGTTCCTTCATAAAAACTGGTAATAGGTAATTCGTTAATAATATTTCCGGTAAATATATCAAACGACATCATAAAATTGGTGGAAACCAAATTAAACCGATTAGTAGTTTGGTTAAGCGAACCGCCGGTTACACTAAAAAAATTCGGGCTGGTTGCCTCACCCACATTTGTAACCATTCCATCCGTTGGATTTAACTTACCCATTCGGGTAGTTGATCCGGTTTGAGCAGTATACTTCGACACAACCGTGTACAATTCATCAGTGGATTGAGCATTCAATTGAAATGCAGTGACCAAAATTCCCATTAGAAGTAGTATTTTTTTCATAGCTTTTTGTTTTTTTGATGCGTTATTTGAATCTGCAATTAAAAGCAAGGCAATTTATTTTGTAATAAAGATAATCGATAAATAAACTCAATTGTTAAAATTAGTTATATTTAACTATTGTTGAAGTAGTTATCATAGTCATAAACTGTTTCATTTCCTTAAACAATGCTGAAAAAAATAATTTTTCAAATTAATAACAAACAACAAACTCGCAAAGTAAGAAAATTCATAAATACCATTCATTTATATTTTTAAGTTTTTCCGAGAATATCGAACATTCTTTAAACTAAATGCTTAATAATTTACATAGAACAAAGATAATTATTGTTACAAATATAACATTTTGTTGTTTTTTGTTTTATTCAGCCATTAAATTGCTTATCTTGTTTTCAGCCTTTACTTTTGCCAAAAAATAAAATGAAAACGGAACAATTACTGCAAGCGGCAACACAATTTGGGAGTCCCCTATTCGTCTATGATGCCGATAAAATCAGCCATCAATACCAGCGATTAACAAATGCTTTTGCAAAGGTAGAAAGCTTACAGATTAACTATGCAGTAAAAGCATTGTCAAATGTTTCTATACTAAAATTGTTTTATCAATTGGGAGCCGGTTTGGACACTGTTTCCATTCAGGAAGTACAGTTGGGATTAAAAGCCGGTTTTCCGCCACATAAAATTATTTTTACTCCCAATGGCGTTTCGTTAGATGAAATTGAAGAAGTAGCAGCATTAGGCGTACAAATCAACATTGATAATTTATCGATATTGGAACAATTTGGTACGAAACATCCGCAAACGCCGGTTTGTATTCGCATCAATCCGCATGTCATGGCAGGTGGAAATACCAATATTTCTGTGGGGCATATTGATAGTAAATTCGGGATTTCCATACATCAATTGCCGCATTTATTGCGTATTGTGGAAAATACCAACATGCACATCAACGGTATTCACATGCACACCGGTTCTGATATTCTGGATATTGAAGTGTTTTTGTATGCTGCTGAAATTCTTTTTGATACCGCCAAACATTTTAAAACCTTAGATTTTATCGATTTTGGCAGCGGGTTCAAGGTCCCTTATAAAAAAGACGATATTGAAACTAATGTGGATGAATTAGGTAAAAAATTGTCTAAACGTTTTAATCAATTTCAAACCGAATACGGTCGACCACTAACATTAGCTTTTGAACCGGGCAAGTTTTTGGTGAGTGAATCGGGTTATTTTTTGGCAAAAGTCAATGTGGTCAAACAAACAACTTCTACTGTATTTGCAGGTATCGACAGCGGATTCAATCATTTAATTCGCCCCATGTTATATGGTTCCTATCACCACATTGAAAACCTTTCCAATCCAAAAGGAAAAGAGCGGTTTTATTCAGTAGTCGGTTACATTTGCGAAACGGATACGTTTGCCAACAACCGCAGAATTGCCGAAATTAAAGAAGGTGATATTTTATGTTTCCGCAATGCAGGAGCGTATTGCTTTTCGATGGCTTCTAATTACAATTCCCGTTTTCGTCCGGCAGAAGTACTTTGGTATGAAGGAAAAGGACATTTGATTCGCGAAAGAGAAAACATGGAAGATATTTTGAGAAATCAGATTGAAATTACGTTTTAGACAAAAAAGAACTTTATTTATGAACAACTTACACCTGACAGGTTTTGAAAACCTGTCAGGTGTCTATTATTAAACAATAGCCATCGAAATAGATAAAAGTCGTTATTCATCCATTTTTTGACCGCTAATTAATACTAAATTAACGCTTTTCTTATTTCCTTTTTTTACATTTGGAAAAATTTAATGCACAATGAACAGAAGGAATTTTTTCAAAAACGGCTCAATGGTTACGTTGGGTGCAACGTTATCGAATCCGCTTGAATCGTTGCTTTTATCCCCGCATGTAACATCTGCTCAAAAAGGTAAAAAAGCCAAAAACATCATCATGTTAGTGAGTGACGGAATGAGTTCAGGCACGTTGAACATGGCGGATATTTACTTGAATCGTTTGCACGGAAAAGGTTCCAATTGGTTGAATTTGTATCGGGATAATTTAGTGAGCCGAGCGTTGATGGACATGGCTTCGGCTTCTTCTATCGTGACCGATTCTGCCGCAGCCAGTTCTTCTTGGGGAAGTGGGTTTCGCGTGAAAAACGGTGCGTTGAATGTTGGCGTAAATGGAGAAGAATATTTACCGATTTGGCAAAAGTTTAAAAAAGCAGGTAAAATGGCAGGATGCGTAACTACCGTTCCCATCACGCATGCCACTCCCGCCGGATTTTGTGTGAACAGCAAAAGCCGAAATAGTCAAGCAGATATTGCGGAAAGTTACTTGAATTTGAATTTTGATGTCATGATGGGTGGCGGTCAACAATATTTTGATGCCGGTTCACGAAAAGATAAAAAAGACATGTATGCTGCTTTTCAATCGCAAGGTTATCAAGTTGTCAAAACCCGAACGGAAATGCAGGCCGCTTCTCATGACAAGCCTTTATTGGGGGTGTTTTTTGAAGACGGACTTCCCTACTCGATTGATAGAGAAAATATTAAGGATTTGGGCAATACCGTTCCGACTTTGGCAGAGATGACACAAAAAGCCATTGATCGCATGAAAACTCACAAAAACGGTTTTGTGTTGCAAGTAGAGGCCGGAAAAGTAGATTGGGCCGCACATGCCAATGACATTGCCGGTCTATTATTTGACCAAATTGCTTTTGATGAAGCGGTGAAAGTAGCTATTGATTTTGCTCAAAAAGACAAAGAAACATTGGTTATCATTACTACTGACCACGGCAATGCCAATCCGGGATTGATTTATGGGAAGAACGTAAACGACCATTTTGACCATGTACGAAAGTTTAAACACACCAATGAATGGATTTTGAATGGAATTACCCCGGAATCTTCAATCGCTCAAATAAAAGAACGAATTGAATTTGCCAATGGATTTGCGTTGACTGATGAGGAAGCCAAAACAATTATGGGGTATTATTCCGGTTTAGAGAAAAAAGATGACGGTTTATACAATTATAAAAACTTACCGTATAAAGCGTTTGCAGAAATGCAAAAGAGTCACACTTCTGTGGGTTGGATTAGCATGGATCACTCAGCAGATTTCACTGAATTGGCAATGTTTGGTCCGGGTAGTGAAAAACTGAAACCGTTTATCAAAAATACTGATTTACATTATTTTATGTTACAAGCAGCGGAGGTAGAAAATAAATTTTAAGGTTCATATTACGCTATTAATTCACAAAAAAACACAGTCTAGAAACTGTGTTTTTTTATTTAATTTTCCATTTTCCTTCTCTCTCTCTCTCTTTTAATCAACATCAATTCACGACTCGTTTGTCCGGCTACTGAGGTATTTTCTTCTGCTCTGCGAATTAAGTACGGCATCACGTCACGCACCGGTCCGAAAGGCAAATATTTGGCAACATTATACCCATTCGCAGCTAAATTAAAGCTAATGTTATCGCTCATACCATACAATTGACCGAACCAAATGCGTTGGTCGTTAGGAGCAATTCCCCTGTTTTTCATCAACTCCATTAATTTATAGGAACTCAATTCGTTGTGCGTTCCCGCAAAAATGGCCATTCTATCGATATTATCAATCATATAGGCAACTGTTGCATCATAATTATCGTCTGAGGCTTGTTTAGAAGCACAAATTGGCGTGGGATATCCCATTTCTTCAGCCCGTTTGTTTTCTTTTTCCATGTAAGCACCGCGAACGAGTTTCATACCAATATAAAATCCTTCTGCTGTAGCTTCTTGGTGAATTTTTTTCAAATAGTCTAAGCGATCCCAGCGATACAATTGCAGGGTATTGAATACAATAGGTTTTTGTTTGTTATATTTTTTCATCATGGTCAACGCCAAATCATCGGCAGCATCTTGCATCCAGCTTTCTTCCCCATCAATTAACAGTGGAACATTATTTTCAAACGCTTTTTGGCATACTTCTTCATAGCGAGCCACAACCCTATTCCATTCGGTTTGTTCTGACTCAGTTAACGCTTCTTTCCTTCCTACTTTTTCATACAATGCAAATCGACCAAAACCGGTAGGTTTGAACACCGCAAACGGAATCGAAGCTTTATCTTTTGCAAAATCGATAATTTTCAACGTTTTAGCCAAAGCGGCATCAAACTGGTCTTCTTCTTCTTTACCTTCCACAGAATAATCTAAAACTGAACATACTTTTTTGGTGTACATTTTTTCCATTACCGGCAGGCAATCATCTTCACTCACTCCACCACAGAAATGGTCAAAAACAGAGGCTCTAATTAATCCTTCCACAGGTAAATGAGCTTTAAGGGCAAAATTTGTTACCGCTGTTCCAATGCGAACAAGTGGCTCACTATCAATCATTTTGAACAAAAAATAAGCTCTGTCTAATTCCGTATCACTTTTTAAGGAAAAGGCAATTTGTGTATTATCGAATATTTTTTCCATGTTTTATTGAAAATAATGTAGCAAAGATAAGTAGTCTTTTAGAATGTTATATTTTTTTTACCTTATTTTGTGATGAAAATTACAAATGTTCAATTTAGAACAATTTATACTCGTTTAACACAATATAAAAATCCATGCATCCAATCTCAGCCGGTAATCATTCTATTTATTTTAATGAACAAGTGTATTCCTTTTTGGAGACATACATTCATGAAAAAAGGTATTCCAATGTATTTATTTTAGTTGATTCCAATACCAGTGAACATTGTTTGTCGTATTTCTTGTCATCACTTGTTGTTGAAGTACCACTAGAAATTATTGAGTTGGAACCGGGCGAAGAACACAAAACCATTTCTACATGTGTAGAAGTATGGCAAACGTTAATAGAGTTAGGTGCCGACCGAAAAACCTTGCTGATTAATTTAGGTGGTGGAGTTGTTACTGATTTAGGCGGATTTGTAGCTTCTACTTTTAAGCGTGGAATTGATTTTATCAATGTACCCACTTCTTTATTAGGCATGGTAGATGCGGCGATTGGAGGAAAAAACGGTGTTGATTTGGGACCGTTAAAAAACCAAATCGGAGTGATTAATCCTCCACAAGCGGTTTTGGTTGATACTGATTTTTTGTCCACTTTACCGCAAAATCAAATGCGTTCAGGTTTGGCTGAAATGTTGAAACACGGATTAATTTATGACCGAAGATACTGGGAAAAATTTAATGAATTAAGTCAATTGGATTACACCGATTTGGATGAATTGATTTACCGTTCTATTGAAATTAAAAACGAAATTGTACTTCAAGACCCAACCGAAAACGGTATCCGAAAAGCATTAAATTTCGGGCACACGTTGGGACATGCTATTGAAAGTTATTTTCTGGAAAGTGAAGAAAAAAATTCGCTTTTGCATGGTGAAGCCATTGCCGCCGGAATGATTTTAGAAGCCTTTCTTTCATACGAAAAACAATTACTGACCCGAGATGAATATCAGGAAATTAAAACACTTCTTTTATCACTTTACGAACCACTTGATTTTTCAGAAAAAGACATGGAAGAAATTCTAAACTATTTAATTCACGATAAAAAAAATGAATACGGTAGAATACAATTTGCTCTATTAGACGGAATTGGAGGAATTAGTTTAAATCAATATTTTGAAAATCAGCAAATTATCGCTGCATTTGACGATTATAAAAACTAACATTTTTTTTAAGTTTTGGTTTGGAAATGGCTCATTTTATTTTTTACATTTGTCCCTATGAAAAACATCCAAACTAAAAAGGGTTATGAAGCTTATTATCCCACTGATAATGAGTCTTTTCATCGGTTTTTAAAAAATTCCGTTTCGGCTACTACTTTTTTACCTTTTGAATGTACTGAAAACACCAACCGTTTTCATGAAAAACTGCCGATTATTTTTGCGAATATTAGAGTTTGAAAAGCAGATTAAAGATGGTTCACTTATTTTTAATCTTTAAACAAACGAATGAATACAAAATATTACGACTTAATCAATCAGACTTTTTATTTTCCACAAGAAGAATTTACGTTAAATAAAGATAATTTACAGTTTCATCAAATTGACTTGATGAAATTGGTAGAGCAATATGGTACGCCTTTGAAGTTTACTTATTTGCCACAAATTACCAACAACATCAACCGTGCTAAAGGCTGGTTTAGAAAAGCCATGGAAAAAAACAAGTACGATGCCAAATATTACTATTGTTATTGTACCAAAAGTTCTCATTTCAGTTTTATTATGAATGAGGCGTTTAAAAACAATATACATATTGAAACTTCTTCTGCTTTTGATATTAATATTGTTGAAAATTTAATGGCCGAAGGAAAAATCAATAAAAACACGTATGTAGTTTGTAATGGTTTTAAAAGAGAACAATACATTGAAAATATCGCTCGATTAATCAATAACGGTCACAATAAAACCATACCGGTAATTGACAATTTTGAGGAATTGGATTTACTTCAGGAAAAAATTGACGGAAAGTTCAAAATCGGAATTCGAATTGCTGCGGAAGAAGAGCCTAAGTTTGAATTTTATACTTCCCGCTTAGGAATTGGTTACAAAAACATCCTTCCTTTTTACCGTAAACAAATTGAAGAAAATAAAAAAGTGGAGCTAAAAATGTTGCACTTTTTCATCAATACAGGTATTCGCGACACGGCCTATTACTGGAATGAGTTATTGAAATGTATGAAAGTATATGTTTCTTTAAAAAAGGAATGTCCAACGCTGGACAGTTTGAACATTGGTGGCGGATTCCCGATTAAAAATTCATTGGCGTTTGAATATGATTATCAGTACATGATTGACGAAATCATCAATCAAATCAAAATTTCCTGTGAAGAAGCAGAAGTAGATGTACCGAATATATTCACAGAATTTGGTTCATTTACAGTAGGAGAAAGCGGTGGAGCCATTTATCAAGTATTGTACCAAAAACAACAAAACGATCGTGAAAAGTGGAACATGATTGATTCCTCATTCATCACTACTTTACCGGACACGTGGGCGATTAATAAACGTTTTGTAATGTTAGCCATCAACAGATGGAATGATACCTATGAGCGTGTTTTACTTGGTGGTTTGACGTGCGATAGCGACGATTATTATAATTCTGAACAAAACATGAATGCGGTATATTTACCAAAATACAACAAAGAAAAGCCGTTGTACATTGGTTTTTTCAACACTGGAGCGTATCAGGAAACCATTGGTGGGTTTGGCGGTTTGCACCATTGTTTGATTCCGCAACCCAAACATATTTTGATTGACCGAGACGAAAACGGCATTATTGCTACCGAGGTATTTTCAGAGCAACAAAATGCGGACGATGTGTTGTCTATTTTAGGGTATAACAAAAAATAACAAAATTCAACAAAAAGAGTTTTTCGTTTCAGAAAAATAGTTTTTCTTTGAAGCGGGTTACGAAATAATAATTATATACGAACAAAATGAGTAAAGGACCTATCAGTCAATTTATTGAAAAACATTATCTCCACTTTAATGCTGCCGCTTTGGTTGATGCTGCCAAAGGGTATGAGCAACATTTGCTTGAAAACGGAAAAATGATGATTACTCTAGCGGGTGCAATGAGTACCGCTGAGTTGGGAAAATCATTAGCAGAAATGATTCGTCAAGATAAAGTGCACATTATATCGTGTACCGGAGCAAATCTGGAAGAAGATATCATGAATTTGGTCGCTCACAATTCGTACAAAAGAGTACCTAATTACAGAGATTTAAGTCCTCAAGAAGAATGGGATTTATTGGAAAACCATTACAATAGAGTTACGGATACGTGTATTCCTGAGGAAGAAGCCTTCCGAAGATTACAATCCCATTTATATGACATTTGGCACAATGCGGATTCAAAAGGTGAACGTTATTTTCCGCATGAATTTATGTACCAAATGATTAATTCCGGTGTTTTAGAGCAATATTACGAAATTGACCCAAAAGACTCTTGGATGGTTGCTGCAGCAGAAAAAAACCTTCCCATTGTTGTGCCCGGTTGGGAAGACAGTACCATGGGTAATATATTTGCTTCCTATTGCATCAAAGGAACATTTAAACCTACCACCATGAAAAGTGGTATTGAATACATGATGTGGTTGGCCGATTGGTACACCAAAAATTGTTCAGGAAAAGGAGTTGGATTTTTCCAGATTGGTGGCGGAATTGCAGGGGACTTCCCTATTTGTGTAGTTCCGATGTTGTATCAAGATATGGAAATGCACGATGTACCGTTTTGGAGTTATTTTTGCCAAATTTCCGATTCTACCACAAGTTATGGGTCTTATTCGGGAGCCGTTCCGAATGAAAAAATCACTTGGGGTAAATTAGACATTACCACTCCCAAATTTATTGTAGAATCAGATGCTACCATTGTAGCCCCCTTAATCTTTGCTTACTTACTTGATTTATAACAGATTTTTTTATGAGAAGAATTATTGTTGACTATGCTAAACTAACGAATGACATTTTATCTTTATTGGTAGAAAAGTTTCCGGAAGGATATGAAGATTCAGATATCATCCGTTTCAAAAACGCTCAAAATGAATTAATTGAGGCTGTTGAAGTTCGAACTGAGGATACTATTTATTTGGTAAAAGTCAGTAAAAAATTAGCTACCCGAATTGAAAACTTTGAAGAAGATGATGATTTGGATGTAGAAGTAGAAACGATTGCACCGGTAAAAGGATTAGACCTTGATGAAGATATAGACGAAGTGGATGTAGATGAAGAAGACGATGATGCTCCCTCAGATGATGATGCTGAAATTGATTTATTAAAAGATGCCGGCGGTTCTGACGACGACGACGATGATGATGACGATTATGATGATGAACCTTCAGATGACGACGAAGACGAAGACGAATATTAAAATAAAAAGGAGCAACTTGCTCCTTTTTTTTATAGATACCGCTCTCTAATTACCTTTTGGTGATGCAATTGATGTCCAATAATAATAAAACCCAATGCCATAACAGATATATTTTTTTCAGAGGCCATGCCAATTTGTTTGAATTGTTCTTCTGAAAATGAAGCGAATAAAAAAAGCGTAGCTTTTCTTACGGCTTTATACTCTTCCATTAAATCATGAAAGGAACGCTGATTTGCAAAAGCGGTTTGAGCGTAATCATCTTCTTCAAAACCGGATAGCGGTGTTTGGTCTTTTCGAGCAAACCGAAGAGCACGATAAGCTAAAATACGTTCTGTATCGATTAAATGTTGCATGATATCTTTGATAGTCCATTTTCCGGGTGCATAACTATACTCCTGCTTTTCTTGTGGAATATGCATCAAAAATGTTTCAAAATCTTGAATTGTAGTTTCAAGTCCATCGATTAATTCCAAATCGTCAACCAATTGCAAATAAGTTGAAAAATAAGGAGCGTACTCATTCGTTTGTAATTCAGCTACTTTCATATTTAATTTAGGATGTAAATTTTATTTTCAAATGATACTAAGCCGAATTTCGACTTGCGTTAATGTTCCCAAACAAGGAACGGGTGACTAATTTTTCATATACTTCCAACAAATCCGGTTTAGTTGTCCCCTTTCTGATTTCGTTGATTTTGATTAAGGCATATTGTTGAATGGTCAATAAAGGAAGAACAATTTGCTCTCTGATTTGAATGGACGCCTTCCCGTCAGGATAATTTTCCATTAATTCCAGATAACCGGATAATTTAAGCAATAATCGTTTGGTTGCTAAAAATTCATCATAGATAATTTGCCAAAATTCTCCAAATTCTTCATCTTTTTGCATGTAAGCCGTTAAAGGAAAGAATGATTTGCATAATGCCATCATACTGTTTTCGATTAGCGTTTTAAAAAATAGGGAGTTTTTGTATAAATCGATTACTTTATCCCATTGATTGGTTTTTTCAAAATGCTGCAATGCCGTTCCTAAACCAAAAAATCCGGGTACGTTTTGCTTGAGTTGGCTCCAAGAACCTACAAAGGGAATGGCTCTTAATTCTTCGAAAACCAGTTGTTCACTTTTGTTTCGTTTGGATGGACGGCTACCAATGTTGGTTTTTGCATAGTAATTCAGTGTACTCATTTTTTCCAAATAAGGAATAAATTTGGGATGTTGCTTAAATTGTAAGTACTTTTCATAACTCAACACCGATAATTGTTCTACAACTTCTCTGTCTTGATCAGAAAGTTGGTTATTCCCTTTGCTGAACAATTGATTGGTAGCACCGGCACTCAGCAAATTTTCGAGATTGTAGCGGCAGGCATCTAGTGTACCAAAATTGGAACTGATGGTTTGACCTTGTACCGTAACTTGAATTTGGTTATTTTCAATTGAAGGCCCTAATGAAGCATAAAATTGATGTGTTTTTCCACCACCTCTTGCCGGCGGACCACCTCTACCATCAAAAAAGAGCACTTTTATACCGTATTTTCTTGACATGGCCGTGAGCGATTCTTTTGCTTTGTAAATGCTCCAATTGGCCATTAAATAGCCTCCATCTTTTGTGCCGTCGGAGAATCCTAACATTACCGTTTGCACATTATTTCTTGATTTCAAGTGTTTTTTGTAGGCAGAATTAGCATACAACTGTTCCATAATCACATCAGCATGCTGCAAATCATCCACTGATTCAAATAAAGGCACGATATCAACTGTTGGATTTTGCCAACCGCACAAATGGAACATTGACAAGGTTTCCATTACATTTAGAGCACTTTCGTTGTTGCTGATAATGTAACGATTACTTCCTAACTCACCATTTTTTTGTTGAATCGTTTTCATGGCATGAATGGATTCAATAGTAGATTTTGTCATTTCATTTTCCACGTCCTTTTCGGTCAGATTACCATTTAAATGGGATAAAATTTCAATTTTTTCAGTTTCGGAAAGTGACACATAATTTGATGGAAAAACGTCCATTTTTTGGACAATTTCTTCAAAAACCTGTCGGTGAATTTTACTGTTTTGACGAATATCCAATGTGGCAAAATGAAAACCAAATGCGGAAAGTTTGTTCAACAATAAATCAATTTCATCCAGATAAAGTGATTGATGATCTTCAATAACCTTTTTCTTGATATCTAGTAAAGTTTCTTCAAAGGCTTGAATGGTGATAAAAATTTCTCCTTGTGAATAAAACACGGAGCGATATAGCTTTTGTTCAACTTCTGCTAAAAGCGTATCAACACCTTTAAATGTTAACTTTCTTTTCAGTTTTCGGATGTCAATATAATAACATTTTAAAATAGAAGTCCTAAGTCGATCAGCCACTTTTAACGTAATTTCAGTTGTTACAAATGGATTTCCATCTCTATCACCACCCGGCCAAAACCCCAGATTGACAATCGATTTTGGCATTTCGTGGTGCTTATAAATGTTTTTGTGCAAGTACTGAAGCATATCACCGATTGTGCTGTAAAACACATTTTCTAAATACCAAATCAAACTGACCGCCTCGTCAAAAGGCGTTGGTTTTTCTTTTTTGATGAATGGTGTTTTGCCCAATTGGGCTAATAATTCTTTGATTTGAACCAGATTGTTGACTCTAATCGCTTCTGTTAAATCCGTAATAATTCCCAAAACCGAACCCGGATAAAACTGTGTAGGATGAGCGGTTAATACTGTTCTAACTTGAAAATCATTTAAAAACTGTACTAACTCTTGATTTTTGGATCGCTGATCTGCTTTTTCTTTCATATCGCGAATCGAACCTCTTCCTTCCATATTATTCACAATCGGAAAAGCGGCATCTTCAATCGCATCGAATAACACAATTTGGCGTTCGACGTATTGAATAAAACGAAACATCAAATCTAGTTTACCTTGCTCAGTAGGATTGTCAAGGTATTTTGTAGTGAATGTTTCAACAATTTCTTTTGGGCTTATTCCATTTTTAAATCCATTTTCGCACACTTCAGAAAACAAAGGCAGTAAAACACCTGTATTGTCAATTTCGTCAAATGGCAATGTGATAAATACACTATTGAACAGTTTGTATTTGAGCCATACATGTTGATTGAATCGTTCTATTTTAGGAAGTGAGTACATTTTTTTGTTTACTAATTTACGATTTTAATTGTAAGCTTACAAAAACGACATAAAAAAACCCTCTCGTTGCGGAGAGGGCTATATTTTCATGCTTCAAATTACATGTTTTTAAAAATGGTGTGCATCAAACGTTTCTTGTCATTGATACTTTCTTCAAGAGAAATCATCGTTTCTGTACGATAAACTCCCTCGATATCATCAATCATAAAGATGACATCCTTAGCATGTTTGGTATCTTTGGCTCTGATTTTACAAAAGATATTGAATTTACCGGTTGTAACATGTGCAACCGTTACATATGGAATATCATTAATTCTTTCCAACACAAACTTAGTTTGAGAAGTATTGTTCAAAAATACTCCCACATAAGCGATAAATGAATAGCCTAATTTTTCATAATCCAAGGTCAATGAAGAACCCATAATTATTCCTGCATCTTCCATTTTTTTCACACGTACGTGCACTGTTCCGGCAGAAATCAATAATTTTTTAGCGATGTCTGTAAAAGGAACTCTTGTGTTGTCAATTAACATGTCCAAAATTTGGTGATCTACTTCATCTAAACGAAACTTACTCATGGTTTTGTGTTTGTATTAATAATTGTTTGCATCTATTTTCCTCACAAAAGAAATACATTTAATTCAATAAAAAAACGAATTTGTTATTTTTTTAATAAACCATTAACAAATACTTTATTTTTTCCTAAAGAAAAATTCGCTTTTTTACCATTAATCGGAAAATTCCCTTCTTCATCTTTAAATAATGCTTCTTGTACATCATCATCCACATGCCCAAAAAAATCATCTAAATCTCCAACACTTGCAATGTAGCCTTTGAAAACTACATCATCTCCGTCAATTTCTTCTTTAAATTGTACTGCAAAATTGGTAATTAAATTTGAATTTTCATAATTAATTTTGACATTTCTATAAACAAAATCGAAAAAACAGATATTATTTTGAGGAATTTTCAAATAATTGTCAGTTTTGTTATCAACTATATCGTTTTCGTAAAGTAGTTGAATTGCCTTTAAAAAACTTAGAAAAATCCATTTTCTGGTTTCTTCTCTTCTGTAATCGTTTTGAAAATGTCCTGCCTCAAACAAAACCGTTGGCACACCCAATTGCTGAAACGTATCTCCTACGCAATTGCGATTATACCCATCATCAAATCGACCAATCTGATTAGGAATATGCTTTTGAAGCTCTTCTACTATACCGGTAATTAGATTAATTGCTTTTTGACGTACATCATTAACAGCTCTTTCTTCATTAAAAGACGGAGCTAAAAACGAAACGGTTGCCGGGTAATTTGTTTTTCCTGCCCCGAAGACAGTTCGTTGATCATGTAAATTGAAACAAAAATCAGGTCTTTCGTCTTTGAACAATTGAAATAAAAGCTGACTTTCGGGTTGGGATAATTGAAGAAAATCACGATTTAAATCCATTTTATTGGCATTTTCACGTGTATACAGTTCCGCACCATCCGGGTTCAACATGGGTACAAAAATAAAAGCAAACGTTTTTTTCCAATCTTGAGCTTCTTTAGTATCGCTTTCTAAAAAATTAAAAAGGTCAAATAAGGCTTTTGTTGTGGTACTTTCGTTTCCATGCATTTGTGACCAAAAAAGTAATTTGATTTTTCCTGAACCTACTTTGTATACATAAATTGGTTTTTGCAAAACAGAATATCCCAAAACAGTCAACTCATTTTTGTTGGAAAAATATTGAAGAAGTTTCTCAATTTTAGGTAACGTAATGTAACGACCCGAAAGCGAATTTTCTTTATAGGTTTCAAAGCAAGATAGGTAATTCATACTGTAAAATTAGCACAACAAAAGTAAACATCTTTATCATAACATTTGTAAACAGCTTTCTTTTCTTATCTAAATTACTTTTGTAAACATATTTTCTAGACTCAATTTACATAAATACATAATCATTTTTATTTTAT